>FZPS01000151.1_pt153 | contig 25205 bp, 23 predicted proteins | sample 1817821 | NCBI WGS metagenome assembly FZPS01 (sample SAMEA104158645, study PRJEB21678) | metagenome | place: Germany | collected 2015-04-21 | reverse complement strand
GCTGCGATCGATTTCCACAACGAAACCCCTCACTTCTTGCATTTCGTGGAGAAGGCGGAACCACTGCTTGCCGGCCCGCTCGACATCGCCCTGTACCGAAAGCTCGCCTGATCCGGGGCGGCGAAGGCACCTCTCGCACCCTCTTTCTTCTGCATACAGCCTCGATCATGGGTGGTCTGCTGGATCAGTACTTGGCTCATGCTCGTTGTCAATCGTACATTCGAGAGATCTTTGGGGGGGTGTGTTTGGCCCTTTTCGCGCCCTTTGTAGTCTCTCTCCACTCTGCCCCGAGCAGGGGATACCGGCATAGTGAACCCAAGAGTGACAGGGGAGGGGGCAAAAAGCCCCCTCCCCGTGGACGGTCCAGTGTACGGGGAGAACCTGAAAGAACGAGCTGGCGCGTGGGTTTCCTCTCCCGGATACGGCCCTCCTCGGGTATCGCCACGACTGCCCCCGCCCCAAGGCCGGGTGGGGTGGGAGATGCCGGCACATTGAAAGAAGGGGGAGGCCTCGCAAAACCAGGTTACTACCGTCATTTTGCGTGATTGTTGGCGTTGCATCTCACACGTCAAAACCTTTGGAGATACGGTGCCGTGATGCGCGAGGGCTTTGATGGTGGCGTAGAGCCGTGACCCCACACAGGCCTCAGAATGGTCTGATATCGCATATGGGCTGCAGGCGCATCTGATACGGATATCCAAACAGCCAATTCACGAAAAAATAGGCAGGGAGCACGAAGGAGTTGGCTTTAGCCTGCACCAAGGAGCTCCAATATTTATATGAACTGCTCTTTTAGTCAGTATCTATCCCCAACTTCTGTGCTATGCCCCACTCTATTCTTCAGGTTAATCTCCAGGACTGGAGGTTTATTCTTAGACTTCGACAACAGGCTTGATGAGTTCGCGTGGCTTGTCCTTCATCAGGAGCAGAGCTTCCTCAAGCTTGTCGAATCCCTTGAACCGGTGGGTGAGCATCGGGGAGAGGTTAAGCTTGCCGGTCTCAACAAGGCTCGCAAGCTTCTCCATCCGTAGCCTGCCTCCAAGCATCAGGCCGCAGTGGATGAACTTGTGGCTCATACCGCAGCCCCACTCGACGCGCGGAACGACGACGTACTCGCCGGAGCCGAGGTAGTTGACGTTTCCGATGATGCCACCTGGTTTGAGCATGCGAATCGCCTGGTCGATGGTCTTCACGTCACCGCCAGCGATACAGACCTTGTCCACACCCTTGCCGTCGGTCTTCTCAAGAACCTGTTCGACGATGTCGCCGTCCTTGTAGTTGATACAATCGGTCGCACCGTATCCCTTAGCTGCAGATACGCAGACGGGCCTGCTGCCAACTGCGATGATATGCGATGCACCCATCAGGTTTGCACCTGCAACTGCCATCAGTCCAACAGGGCCGATACCAATACAGCAGACAGTGTCGCCGAGTTTAATGTCAGCAAGCTCTGCTGCCTGGAAGCCGGTCGGGACCATATCAGTGATCATGGTTGCTTCTGCTGCCGGGATGGTATCAGGGAGGATCGCGAGGTTTCCATCTGCCTCGTTGACATGGAAGAGCTCGCCAAAGACACCGTCCTTGAAGTTCGAGAACTTCCAGCCAGCGAGCATTCCGCCAGAATGCATCGGGAAGCCTGCCTGGGATTCAAGGGCCATCCAGTCAGGGGTGATTGCCGGAACGATGACACGGTCGCCGGGCTTGAAGTCCTTCACCAGAGAGCCTACCTCGACGACCTCTCCGACAGCTTCGTGCCCGAGAATCATGTCAGTGCGCTCTCCGATTGCTCCTTCCCATACAGTGTGGACATCAGAGCTGCACGGTGCCATCGCGAGGGGCTTTACCAGTGCATCGAGTGGTCCGCACTCGGGCGCCTCTTTCTCAATCCATCCGATCTCGCCGATCTTGCGCATTGCAAGTCCTTTGATCTTCTTCGCCATGGTATGTCCATCCATAATGTTTTTCCACGAGCCCGAGGCTCATGGGGTCTTATGAGCAGTACTCACAGGCCTATGCCGATTGGTACCTCCCGATCGACGCCGCCGCGACCGGATGAATCAACCGACATAATCTCAGATTGCAGATTTGAATATAAATAATTTCTGAAACTAAATTCTCGGATTCTTTCCATTGTGCACCCCTAACTCCTGCACCATACCCTGCCTCTTACCTACAGATGCGCATGAGGTGCGTATATTTAGGTTCAGGTTCATAAGTGAGCCAGGCACATGTGGTTATCCTCACCCCCTAATTAGGCTGTCTATGCAAGATATCCTATCTCCTGCTTCTTCTCCTCGATTAGAGCGCAAAACTTAAATGTTTCAGGCAGCCTAATTAGCACATGTAATGGGATCCACCATCCGGACAAAAGTCATCAACGGCCAGGAATACCTCTACGAGATCACCTACTACTACGATCCAGTCACGAAGCGCACCCGCCAACGGAGCAGGTATCTTGGCAAATCGATCGATGGAAAGCCTGTCCGTGTCCGGGATGCCGCCAGAACCCCACGCTTCGCCTTCGCATATGGCGACTACCTCCCGCTTCTCGCCGTCATCGATGCCCTCCGCCTTGATGCGCTCCTCTCCGAACATCTCTCGCAGGCAGAGGCACAGATGCTCCTCACCCTTGCCCTCAACCGAGTGTTCTCCCCCCTCCCCCTCTCTCAGATCGAAGCCTGGTGGGAGGGAACTCTCCTCGCCCATCTCTGCCCGGACATATCCCTCTCGCCGGGTACCCTGAGCCACCTCCTTGAGTCGATCGGTTCATCCGATCTTCCTCTCAATTTCTGCCGCTCATTTACCCGTTCGCAGGACAGCGGTGGCGCCCTTCTCTATGCCCTCACCTTGCCTTCCTCCTGGACCGACTCCATCTCTCTCTCCGAGCGCAACTATAACCCTGATGGCCCGGAGATGCAGCAGATCAGCCTTTCCCTCACAGTCCACCGGGCGCGGGGCATTCCCCTCTGGTATGAGGTCTATCCCGGGAGCATCACCGATGTCTCCGCCCTCAGCCATACGATCATGGCGTTGGCCGGGACGGGAATTCAGGAGACCGCCCTTGTCATGGACCGTGGATTTCTCTCTGTTGCAAACCTCGATGCCCTGCTGGCATCACCCTATGAGTTTGTCCTCCCACCGACGACGACGATGAAGGCCATGAAACAGGCTTATGCAGCCCTCCAGGCGACCGTTGGTCACCCGGATAACCTTTACCTTTACGAGGGGAAGGCACTTTTTGTGCAGGAGACCAAACTCGTCGTGGGTGATCACTCGATTGCTGGGTTCGCCTACTACAGCCCTTCCTGGGAACAGCAGGAGCGGGAGTCGTTCTATCGACAGCTGCACGAGCGGATGGAGCGGCTTAAGGAGGCTGATCTTCGGCCGTGGATGAATCCGGCAGAGGTGGCAGCATCGGTAACCGGTTCATATGCAAGGTACATTGCGTGGATGGTGGATGGGGATAGATTCACCGTGAGGACACGACCCAAGGCCATTGCGGCACGGGTAAACAGGATGGGCCTGACGATCCTCCTGTATCGGGGAGATTTCACCTGGAAATCGTGTCTCGATCTCTATCGCGAAAAAGATCTCGTGGAGAAGAGCTTCGACATCCTGAAAGGCGAGATCGGCCTGATGCCGCCCTATCAGGAGTCCAGGGAGATGGTGAAGGGGATGCTGTTCGTCGTGTTTCTTGCTCTGATCATCAGGATGGCGTTTCGAGCGAAGGTGCATGATACGGGTCTCCAGAAGCAGTATCCGGTGGATCATATCTTGCTAGAGCTCTCAAAACTGCGAATGGTGGAGCTGGCAAACGGTTCGCTCATGATCACGGAGGTCACGGAGAAGCAGCGGGAGATCCTGGATGCGCTCGGGATTGATCCCCAGGAGTTCGTCGTAAGGCTGGGAGAGAGAAAACCGGTAGCCTGAAAGAGGGGGGTTCGGGCGCCCCTTCACCCCAGAAAGATAAAGCATTCTCCAGCGATGCTACCGAAAAAGGTGCGATGACGATATGGGAGGCTCCGAAAGGATCTCCAGAAGGCGGCTAGGAGAAAACTGCGAAAGATCTCCGGGAGAGAGCACCGGTTTCTTGATAGGGACCACATCATGACAGTGACCGCACTGCTCGGGTCTCCATCGATCAGGCTCCAACATTCACAACACGTGCCCTGCCTCCAGGGTGGCACGTCGTGTATCGTTCATCGATCTTGCTGCAAGGGCGATCCTGTAGGCTAAAGATCCGATGAACCATTCGATTATATGTGATCCCTCATCATAAAGATATAGGTATAGAGTGATCGCAGGACGAAGGGGCTCTGCTCCCATTCCCGCACCTGCTTGGTGGAGTCTTCCCACTCTGCCCCGAGAACCCCATGAAGGTAAAGAGCGTGATGCCAAATATGGCATCATGCCCTCAGCTTAGTTGGGGGAGTTGACATATCCTAATGTGCCTTCTCGTGAAATGTAACAGAGGATATACGATGACATATCACCCGGTTAAGAGTATGATGCGGTTGATGGCAACCAAGATCAGAACCATTGCAGATGTGATATCCAACGACCAGATCAACGCGTTGATAGACGAGATCCTGAACGCGGACCGCATCTATACCATGGGCGCGGGGCGCTCCGGATTGGTAGCAAAATCGTTCGCCATGCGGCTGATGCACCTCGGTCTCTCGGCGTTCGTCATCGGGGAGACGGTGACCCCGGCTATGAAGCAGGGAGACATCATCATCGTCTTCTCTGGGTCCGGCGCGACCAAGACCGTCGCGGATATCGCGGAGACCGCAAAAGAGATCGGCGGGCGGGTCTGTCTCATCACCTCAAAGAAAGAGTCGAGGATCGGGCGTATCGCTGACTGCATCGTCATCATCGAGAGCCAGCGAGACAGGGTGACCGATGAGTCGGCGGAGTTTGAGATCCGGCAGATGATGGGTGAACACAAATCGTTTGCGCCGCTGGGCACCATCTTCGAGACGACTGCCATGGTCTTTGCGGATGCCATCATATCCCGGCTTATGGAGATAACTCAATGCAGACCTGAAGATCTTCAGTGCCGGCACGCGAATATTGAGTGAGAGGTAAACTATGAGCGAGCACAGGTATGCTGCCCGGGTCCGGTCGGTGGAGATGTCAGGGATCCGGAAACTCTTCGATGCAGGGGGACCAGATGCGATCAACCTCGGTATCGGACAGCCAGACTTTGATACCCCTGATCACATCAAGGAGGCTGCTATCGCCGCGATCAGGGCTGGGAAAACAGGATATACGCCAAACGCCGGAATCCTCGAGCTTCGGGAAGCGATATGCACGAAATGTAAGCGGGAGAACGATCTCGTCTTCCAGCCGGAGCAGATCCTCGTCACGGCAGGCGGGAGCGAGGCACTCCATCTCGTCATGGAGGCACTCGTGGATCCGGGCGACCGCGTCCTCGTTCCTGATCCGGGCTTCGTCTCCTACGCCGCTCTTGCGACCTTTGCCGGTGGGCGGCCCGAAGGAATGGAACTTGATGAGACCCTCCACATCGATGTTGAGCGCGCGAAGGAGCAGATGGACGGAGCGCGGATCGTTGTCCTGAACTCACCCGCAAACCCCACCGGCGTCGTCGAGAGCGAGGAGTCGATCCGTGCTCTCGTGGAGTATGCAGACGACTGCGGCGTCACCGTCGTCACCGACGAGGTCTACGAGCACTTTATATACGAGAAGAAACACGTCAGCGCAGGTCGATTCGGCGATGATGTCATCACCATCAACGCCGCGAGCAAGACGTATGCCATGACCGGGTGGCGGGTCGGCTACCTAGCTGCGCCCGAGGACTACATACCGGAGTTCCTCAAGATACACCAGTATGCTCAGGCGTGTGCGACATCGATATCCCAGTATGCTGCGCTTGCCGCATACACCGGCGATCAACGACCGGTTGCGCGGATGCGAGAGGAGTACCGTGCAAGAAGGGATCTTCTCTACGAAGGACTCTTTGGCCTTGGATTCGATTTCCCCCGACCTGAAGGGGCTTTTTACGCCTTCGTACCCCTGGGGCGAAACCTTATCGAGAGGGCCATCGAAGATGGTGTCATCATCGTGCCGGGCGGAGCGTTCGGCTCGAGGGCACCTGATTATGCACGCTTCAGCTACGCGACATCCCGGGAGAACCTCTCCCGGGCGGTTGAGAGGCTTGCGGCACTGGTGGAGTGATGCGGAATGGTAAAAGAGTTATTGAGAAGATTATCAGACGCTCACGGCGTCTCGAGCAATGAGGGGAGCGTCAGGGATATCATCAGGGCAGAACTCACGGGTTCAGTCGATGAGATCACTGAAGATACGATGGGCAACCTGATCGCCGTGAAGCGCGGCGATGACTTTTCCATCATGATCGCTGCTCACATGGATGAGATCGGTCTGATGGTCCAGCACATCGACGAGAAGGGATTCATAGGGATCGTTCCCCTCGGGGGCTGGTTCGGACCGGTGCTCTACAGCCAACGGGTGATCCTGCATGGGAAGAAGGGGCCGGTCATGGGAGTCATCGGCGCCAAACCCCCCCACGTGATGAAGGAAGAGGAGAGGAAACGCGAGATCAAGATCGAGGGGATGTTCATCGATGTGGGCGCGACAAGCGATGAGGAGGTAGGTAATCTCGGGATCGAGATCGGCACCCCGATCACCATCGACCGCGAGTTTGCGGAGCTAGCCGGCAGCCGGGTGACCGGGAAGGCGCTCGATAACCGGGTCGGTGTTGCGATGCTCATCCGGACCATGCAACAGGTGAAGTCACCCCACACGATCTATGGCGTCTTCACAGTCCAGGAGGAGCTGGGGCTGAAGGGGGCAAAGGTCAGCGCCTACTCCTTAAACCCGGACTGTGCGATCGCAACCGACGTCACCATACCGGGCGATCATCCGGGGATTGAGAAGAAGGATGCGAGCGTCGAGATGGGCAAGGGGCCAGTCCTTGTCCTCGTCAGTGCGAGCGGGCGCGGACTCATGGCTGACCCGAGGATGACCGCGTGGCTCAGGGAGACCGCGGAGAAGAGCGGTATCCCCTACCAGCTTGAGGTCGGGACCGGCGGTAACACCGACGCGACCATCATCCATCTCGAGCGGGGTGGCATCCCGAGCATCCCGTTCTCGATCGCGGCCCGTTACATCCATTCTCCGGCCGAAGTGGTCGATATCGGCGATATCGAGGCAGGGGTCAAGCTTCTCGTTGAGGCACTCGCGGGTAAGCCTGCGCTCTGAAACCCTCTCTTTTTTGACACCTCGCTGTGCAGTGCGGGGTATGGTCGGCAGGTTCGACTCACTTTTGCAGCCCTGACCATCGCCAGGTCTCCGGGAAGGTGGACACTTCTCCTGAAGAGCCAGAGCACGGGATCGTCTCGCCGGCGGGACCTGGGCCCGTCGGGGTACGGATCATTTCAAGATCAGGTGGATGCCGACGACTGGATTCTTTTTAGAATGGAACCATCGGGTATATCATCTGGGGGTGCCAGGAAAGCCTCCTGGAACCGGACCCTGTCCGGCTGGAAAATGCTGGTTGATCTGCATGGAACATCGCTCTGACAATGTCTCCTTGCCTGCCGCTGGAGATCACCCCAAGGTAGCCTCGTGGAGCGAAGCGGTGCGCACTCTTCAGTCTGATACGACGTCCGGATTGATGGATGCCGAAGCTGCAAGGAGGATCGAGCAGTACGGATACAATGAAGTGCAACCGCCGACCGTCAACCCGGCTATCCAGTTCGCTCGAAAATTCTGGGGTATTACGGCGTGGATGCTGGAGATCACCATCGTCATATCCTTCCTCACGCAGAGATACCTGGATGCCTCTATCATACTCGTGCTGCTGTTCTTCAACTCTGCAACAGGGTTTATCCAGGAGCGTCGGGCTTCGGTAGCGGTGGAGTCGCTTAAGGGAACCCTCCAGATAAATGCGAAGGTTCTCCGAAGCGGGCAATGGGGGATGTTACCGGCACGGGAACTCGTGCCGGGCGATATCGCCAGGATACGGGCAGGGGATTTCGTCCCTGCCGATATCGTGATCATCGACGGCGAGACTGAGATCAACCAATCGGCACTCACCGGTGAGTCTGAGAGCATCGGGAAGAGTGTGGATGATCTGCTCTACTCAGGCTCCATCATCAAGAGGGGCGAGGCGACCGGTATTGTTGTATCGACAGGTGCACGAACCTATTTTGGGAAGACCACGCAGCTCGTCCAGACAGCCAGGCCAGCGCTCCATGTCGAAGAGATCACGACCCGGGTGGTCAGATGGTTGGCGGGTATCGTCGGTATATCAGTCATCTTCGCTGGCACCGTCTCGGTCTTGCGTGGCCTCGATATCATCGATATACTACCTCTCATGCTTGTGTTGCTGGTCTCGGCGATCCCTGTCGCCCTGCCGGCGATGTTCTCGATCAGCACAGCCCTCGGTTCTGTCGCACTCGGCCGGCAGGGGGTTTTAGTGACGAGGTTGAGTGCTTCAGAAGATGCTGCCACAATGAATATCCTCTGTATCGACAAAACGGGGACGATAACGACGAATAAGCTCTCAATCACGTATGTGAAGCCCTCTCTCCCTTTTACAGAACGCGATGTCGTCGTCTACGGCGCTCTGGCGAGCCGGGCAGCGGACCAGGATCCGATAGATTGTGCGTTCATCACAGCGGCACAAAAAGAGCAGTTTGCTCAAGGGGAGCTTCGCCAGAAGGAGTTCGTTCCTTTCGATCCTGAAACGAGAAGAACTGAGGCATTGGTCCAAAAAGGAGGGGAGGAGTTTCGCGTCTCAAAAGGTGCCGTCAGGGTGATCGCCGATCTCTGCCGGCTCAGCAACGCCGAGAGGGAATCGATTGAGTCAGAGACGGAGGAGTTTGCGAAGAAGGGGCATAAGGCACTGGCAATCGCGCGAACCGATGGCAAGGGTACCTTCAAGATGGTCGGTCTGGCTGCACTGTATGATGCCCCGAGGCCCGATTCGAAGGACCTGATCCGGGAGCTTATGGATCTGGGTGTATCGGTCAAGATGCTTACCGGGGATTCATCGGCGATCGCACGAGAGATCGCAGAGGAGGTAGGGCTCTCAGGGGATATCGTCAGCGTCTCGGATATAACGGGTTCCCTTGAAGATGATCCCCAGAAAGCCGCAGACATCGCCGAGAAGAGCGATGGCTTTGCCGAGATTTACCCGCAAGATAAGTATGCCATCGTGAAGAGTCTGCAGGCGAGACAGCACGTTGTCGGCATGACCGGTGACGGGGTGAACGACGCTCCAGCATTGAAGCAGGCTGAAGTAGGGATTGCGGTCAGCAACGCGACTGACGTGGCCAAAGATTCAGCAAGCGTCGTTTTGACTGGGGAAGGACTCTCAAACATCGTGGATCTGGTAAAGGTTGCCAGGATGATCAACCAGCGGTTGGTGACCTGGACTTTGAATAAGATCATCAAGACCATCCTGACGGTATTTCTCGTCGTCGGAGCGTTTCTCATCAGCGGCACATACATCATCGCCACGTTCGATCTTGTTCTGCTCCTCTTCGTCATCGACTTCGTGACACTGTCCCTATCAACTGATACGGTGCGATGGTCAAAAAGGCCGGATGTCTGGGACATCTCAGCCCTGGCAGGCGTATCGCTGGCCCTAGGTCTACTTCTGGTTTTGGAGTCTGCTGTGCTTCTGTACATCGGATTTCAGCAGTTCGGTCTCCTGAACAATATCCCGGAGCTTCATACCTTCACCTTCCAGATCCTCTTCTACTCGGGGGTGTTCACGATCTTCGTTGTGAGGGAGCGGGGACGGTTCTGGCATTCGATGCCCGGTAAACCTCTTATTTGGGCCGTTGTTATTGATATGATCGTCATTGCGGCGATAACGACCATCGGGGCCCCGGGGATAGCGCCGGTCTCCCCCCACATAACTCTCTTCGTCATCCTGTTCACCGGTACCTTTGCGCTACTGGTGAACGATACCATCAAAGTCTCGGTGCTGGAGAGGATTGGATTTCGCTGGTGAGGTATGATCTCTTACCACTTCACCGGCGGGCAAGTATCCGGCACCGTGGCTCGGCAAAGTATATCACCACTTCAGCGGAATAGTAGAGGGTTTGTCTATGCGGGAGATTGCCTGGATATCCCTCTTCTTCGCCGGGATCCTTGAGACCGGGTGGGCACTCGGTCTCAGGTATACCGAAGGGTTCACAAAGTTGGGGCCATCGCTGGTGACCCTTGCCGTGATGGCCGGGAGTGTCTACCTCCTCTCGCGGTCGCTCGCCACCCTTCCGCTCGGGACAGCGTATGCCGTCTGGACGGGGATCGGGGCGGTGGGGGTGGTCATTGCAGGCATCGTTCTCTTCGGCGAGTCACGGAGCGTCATCCGTCTCCTCTGCATCCTCTTGATCGTATCGGGGATCGTGGGGCTGAGGATCTTTTCTGATGCGTGAGAGGGTCGACTCAGTGTGGTGACGAAGGCCCGGGGTAAACTTCCCCATCCAGGGCTTCAAGGAACGCGACGAGGGGCGCGTGCCTTTACGTGCGAAACTGATACCTACGTTGAAGCAGCGAGTGTCAGGTGCGGTCTCTGCATCAAGGCGTGCCCCCGGTGAAGGATGAGAATAATCATGTGGGGGCCCCGATCGTCACCGCGACCGTTGATGCGACACTCTCCGCTGGTCGCGGTCTCACCATTGTGGTGCGGGGCATCCGCCGGTCTGGTTCACCCCCTCTGCGCCTCCCGCACCGCCCGTATATCGGGTATATCCATCCCGCCGAGCAATTCAACGATCGCCTGCACGTAGGGGACCTGCCGGGTGCAGCTCGGGGATGCGCGGGGGTCGCTTCTCTGCCCTCGCCGGCCCATCCCCGCATGGCCGGTGGCGATGTAGTGCAGGAAGTCCTCTTTGGGGAGATTCCACCGGCAGTTGACCTGCAACCGGACGAAGTCAGGGCTCTTCGGGTTAGGGGAGAGCACCGCCCTTGTCCCGGGAAGCGGTACCGGCTCTCCGCCGTTTGATGCGGCAAGATCGCGGACCCGCTGCCAGAGCCGGCCGCAGGCCGCCTCCGGGCAGATCCGGCAGTAGCGATTCTGTGGCGGTGTGCCGTCGCCGGCGTAGTGGCGGCAGAAGGAGAGATCCATGGCCGGAGATCTTCAGACGCCTCTACCTATAGATGTTGCTCCGGTGGCCGGTTGGCGCCGGTTGTTCTCCATCACCAGCGCCACACTACCGTTTTTGTGCGACACAAAACTCCGCATCATGTCGCGTGAACTCCGTTGTGGGTCATGGATGTCGCATAAGTATTTTTATGGGTCATGTAATGCGTTTTATGGCTCACAAATTCTGTCATGGGTCACAAATAGCCCCTCGGTGTGTGTATCGGATCGGGGTTTTGATACACACAAACGGATCCAGAATACTCACAATCCGCCCCCCTCGGTGATGGCGAGCAGGCGCGGGAAGGCATAGGTCGCGGCCCGCCGGCCCCCGCCCTCCGCAAGGACAGTAATGATCTCCTGTTCCCGGAGTTGTTGGAGGATCCGGTTCGCTGTCTTCTTCGGTATCCCTGTCTGCTCATAGAACTCAGATGATATGAAGACCGGCTCCCCGAAGAGTGCATCGATGGCGGCTACTGCATACTGCGACCGGGTCACCTCCGGCACCGTCCGCTTCATCTCGTCGTAGAGATCGAGGATCGCCCTTGCCTTCCGGCCGTTCGTCCCCGCCTGCTCCTCTATGGCGTGGAGGAAGAACTCTATCCAGCCGTTCCAGTCACTGTCCCGTGATACCGCGAGCAGCCGTTCGTAGTAGGCCTGTCGATTCCGCTCAAGGTAGGCACTGATATAGAACATAGGGCTCCCGATCAGCCCCTTCTCGTAGAGGACGAGGGGTACAAGCATCCGGCCTATACGTCCGTTACCGTCGCAGAACGGGTGGATGATCTCAAACTGCGCCTTCAGGATAGAGATCTGGACGAGCACATCCTTCTCATCACCCCGCATATATGCCTCCCAGTCCGCGAGAGCCGCGGGCAGATCTTCTGGCGCAGGTGGGACGAATATCGCGTGCTCAATGCGGGCATCCCGGCCGATGAAGTTCTGTATCGTGCGGATGCATCCCGGTTGCCGGTCCATGCCCCGGCTACCGGCAAGAAGGATCCGGTGGAGGTCGCATATGAGGGTGATATCCAGCCGCCGGGTCTTCAATATCTCCACCGCTGTGTTGAGCGCCTCGCGGTAGTTGATGATCTCCTGGATATCAGCAAGAGCCGCACCGCTGATCGGCTCTTTTGGGTTTGCCTCAAACCGCAGAACATCCTCAAGTGACGCCTGCGTCCCCTCGATCCGTGATGACAACACCGCCTCCTCTGTCAGGAGTGGGGAGAGGAGGAGCCTCGGGTTTGGTATCGCCTGGAGGACGCCGTCGTACCGGGCGAGGGCGCGGTTTGCCGATGCAATCTGCGGTATGTGGCTCTCCCAGTCGATGCCGGCCGGGGGCAGCGGTTCGGGGGTGTAGGGCCGGATTGTCATGCTGTCCCTGCTTCCTCACGGATCACGGGCTTGCCCATTGCGGCCTCAATGCGGGCGAGGATCTCCTCGCACCGCCGGTCATAGAACGCCCAGAAATCATCGCTACGAAGCGCCGTCGGATCGATGACATGCGATCGCAGAATCTGATCCAGGTGCTCTGCTGGAATTCTCTCGTTCCTCTCGATCCGCTGTAAGCATTCCATATGAAGCCGGTGATGTGCTGAAGACTCTCCATACAGCTAAGAGATGGCCGGAAGATGTATTAATTGTGGTTGTTTGTGATTGCAGCGCTCGTAACCCTCCTGGCATCGCCGGCACCCGAGATTCGTTTTCCCCCTAGTGCGCCATGTCACCGTATCTTCAAAGATTTTGACGCGTGAGATGTAACGCCAATAATCACGCGTAATGAGGGTCGTAGCCTGCCTTTGCGAAGTCTCTCCCTCCCCTGCCTCTTTGCTTTCAATATGCCGGCATCCCTCACCCCGCCCGGCTCATCGCACCTCCTCCCCCGCCCCGCTCCGGGGCCGGGGGGGGCAGTCGTGGCGATACCTGGGGAAAGGCTGTATCCGGGAGAGGAAACCCATGCACTGGCTTTTTCTTCAGTTCTCCCCCTACACTGGACCGTGGGGGGCAAAAGCCCCATCCCCTGTCTCTCAGACATCAATATTCCGGAATCTGTGTAATTCAGCGCCTATATTGTGACCTGATCCCCACCCCGGGCAGAGTGGCACCCCTGAAGCTCTCTCGAATGTACGATTGACAACGTGCGACATGAGGTTGCATTACGAGATTGCATAACGATGCTAACCCCTTCGTTCGGGTTATCCCTACCGCAACATGCATCCCTGGTAACGGGGTTGTGTGAAGTATGAAGGTCGTGAGGCCAACAAACGGTTTAGACGGTGTAGGATGTCCCAAGAAGTGAATGCCTGCCTGTAATGGGTAGGATTGAGGGAGCTACCTCAGCCTGAAAGGGCGCCCACGTGGGACAGGTCTTCGCCTTACAAGGAGAGAGGGGATGCCCCGCGGCAGGGCAGACTGACCGATGTCGAGGCCGAGATCGCCATCGGTGAACGCTACCCCCCGGTCTGTTCAGGAGTGAGGGAAAGGAGCACCTCTTCGTGCTCTGTTGGCTCGATCAGGCCGACCGGACAGCGATCCGGACGGCGCCTCTGCACAACCCGGTGGGACACGGTATGTTTGCAACCTGCTCTCATAACTGGCCAAACCCGATCGGCCTCTCATGCTTTTGGCGTCATCGGTGTATCGGGCGGGACGATCCGGGTCCGGGAGCTTGATGCCCTCGATGGGACGCTGGTCCTCGATATCAAGCCCTACTCGCGAGAGATTGACTGCCCGGATTGATACCGGGAGTCTGACCCTGCGGTCGATCACCGTGGCCGGAACGTCCTGGACGGGCACCTGTCGGCGTCACGATCAGCGGGAACGGTGCCTTGGATGCTACACTCACCTTCGGTTGCGGTCTTCGGTGTGTAAAAGGCACAGTCGCTACAAGTCGGCATAATGCCCCTTTTGCCGTTCAAACAATATCTAAGTTTTGCTGGCCGGTGCAGTCCGCTGGCTCGCGGAGGGGTATTCCACTATCCCGAGCCAGTGAACTACCCCGCCGGTTACGGCGGGGGACATGCACTCTTCGCAAAAGAGGAGTGCCCGAGAGCAGGGTTTCATTCCCGGGCATATTCTACTTCATGGTGCAGTGTTTTTTCTTATCTCCAGGCCTTTATCGCCTTGGTCTGGAGACCCACTGCATCATGTTGATATGCCTCGTGGTTGATCCCTCTCTCAGGCAGGGGGCCTGTGGTCACAATGGTATATATAGTTTACTTAGCCCGAGGATGCCTGCCTCCTCAAGGCCAACATACCCGATCCATTGCCTGAGAGCGTCCCCAACCCGTCAATCTTCCACAAAAATGATCGCCACCGGGCACGAGTCCGCAGCTTCCCATACGCAGTCGGCAAGGTCTTCAGGTACTTCTCCCTCCGCAGGGTTATCGTTGGTCCTGTACTGCTCCGTGATCTCGCTGAACTCATCTTCCGGGTTCTGCTCGAAGACCTCCGGACAGGCCGTCCAACAGGCCTCACAGCTGATGCACTCCAGTCTATCAATGGTAACCTTCACCATTGGTCTATACCTCCACTTGAATAATCAAGGTCTGTGTTCAAGGTTAGTGAACTGCCCCGCTCTATCGGGCGGGGCTTCCCGGCTGTTATGGACAATACTCGCATCACAGAGATGTGATGGAGATGTATCATCTCCACAGGCTCGAAGGGATGTTCCATCCCTACGCGGTGAGTGTTCACCGCAACATTGTAATCTCCATCGATCATAAACCCACCGCATGGGCATTCGTGGGCTCGATCAGAGAGGGTCTTTTTCACGATTTTTCCGAGATTTGAGTACATTCCAGCCTGCATGATGGATGTAGGGATGGCTCCCTCCCGTTACGCCTCAGAGAGGCTGCAGAGGGAGTGCGGGAGAAGCCGTGCAGGAGATCCCATGCGCCTGGAGAGGGAACGGCCATCAGAAGAAATACTGGTTCTGTAACGATATATCATAAATGGATCTAACCCGGAAACATGAATGCAAAATCGAAAACGCCCCGGCCGGGATTTGAACCCGGGTCAAAAGCTCCGCAGGCTTCTAGGATATCCTCTACCCTACCGGGACATGGGAAGAAGTGTCGTTCTCCTAATTACTAGGTTGTCCTTCTTAAAAAGGATTGCTCACCAAGCGAGGAGGTATTTCTGTGGGAGATATCCAGATTCGAAAGATGCCTGATGCCCGCCAGGAGGAGGGGGACCAGGATCCCGCGCATCCTGGATGGGAAAAGACCACGGATTGGTCTACACGCCCCCTGCACGCATCAGCACACGCACCTTCGCGTCACCTCCAGCGAGCTCGATCTGGTAGTCTCCGGACCGACCTATGAAGATCTTCCCTTTGGCATCCGCGCTATAGAGCTTTCCAAAACCATCCTGGGCCACAATCGACCCTGTCCCCCGGTCCCTGATCGTCACTAAAAACCAGGCACTCTCGCTCGGGAAGGTCTGTTTGTAGTCTTTATACTCCCTCTTCCCGTAGTCACTCTTTGCGCGCTTGATCCTCGTGACCATCTTGGGTTCAACCTCAAACTCGATGATGAGAGGAGGCGTAGTCAGGTCGAGGGCGAAGGCCTTCGTCGCCTGGGGGTACTGTATCGTCTGGTCGTAGATGGTCACATACGTATCAGGAATCGGGGCAGCTTCCGGTGGTCTGCTGAGCGTGGGCCTGGCCATATCGCTCGTTGGAGTGGGATATGGGGTTACCGGCGTCAGGTACCCGGGATCGGGATCTTCCTCGACTGGCGCCTCGGTAGGCGAGGAGGCAGCGCCAGACCATACAGATCCACTATCTGGCGGCAACTCTGCACACCCGGAAGATGCGAGGATCAGAACCATCACTATACCTAAAGAGAGCGATTTGTACACCCTGGTCACCGTAGAGGAGTTATGCAAAGGGGTATTTATGCTTTTATCATCCGGCTTCCCGGCAAATGGTATGCACCAGGTATATAGTCAGTCTCGCGAGAGTGTGGGAGACCTTCTGCAATGGTGCACCGCATCAACTTAATCCCACCACGTATTGCCCCCAACCCGGGATGATTCTCACCACGATCCACTGCCCAAGGTCGCCTTCATATGTGCAGCCGCTCGCTTTCCCATCATAAATTTGTCCGTGCGGCTTTCTGCGGGAGGCTGGCGATCTGCGTCAGGATCCGAGATGATGGAGTAATGTCGGGTGCCGACCGAGAGAGAGATGCCTGCCTGGATGCACAGGATTGGCGGATATCCAGCGCGGGTCCTGAGCAGAGTCATCTAGCAATGTATATCCACATCCGTGACGCACACTAAATGTGATACGGATGGCCAGGAAGAAGGGAAGACGGGTAGATCGCAAAGCACCGCCACGAGACGATGGTAGGGGGCCTGATGCTGGCGCCCCCGCACCGGTCCCCTCCAACAACCTCACCGCGCTGGAGAACGCTTTGGCATCGATCAAAACCAGCAGATATCTGCAGATTCTCATCGGGCTGACGGTCATTGGGCTTCTCCTCCGGTTCTACAACCTCGGTTGGAACTCGCTCTGGCTCGATGAAGCCTCGACGCTTGGCTTTGCCCGCCAGTCGTTTCTCGGCATCTGGGAGAGCACCGCCGGAGGAGAGTTCAACCCGCCGCTCTTCTACTGGCTCGAACACGGGATGCTCCTCTTTGGGGAGAGCGAGTTTGTGCTCCGGTTCCTCCCAGCCCTCCTCGGTGCTCTGACGATCCCGGTCGTGTACCTCATCGGAGAGGAGTTCCGGGATCGAAACGTCGGGATTATCGCCGCCGCGCTCCTCACATTCTCGCCCTTCCACATCTACTACTCCCAGGAGGCCCGGGCATACGCACCGATGCTCTTCTTCTTCTCGCTTGCGCTGCTCTTCTACCTGAGGGCAAACCGATCGAACGAGCTCCGTTCATGGATCCTCTTCGGCGCCTTCTCCGCGATCGCCTTCTGGATGCACTTCTACGCCATCGTGCCCATAGCCGTCCTCATTCTTCATGCGCTGGTCACTTCTGCAGACACGATCCGGAGTGATCTCCGGAACGCGAGGAGCCTGGGTTTTGCGATCACCGCGTTCGTCGTCGTAAGCCTCCCTCTGCTCATTGTGACGATCAACCTCTTTCTCGTGCGGACTTCGTCTGCCCCGACGTTTGGCATCCAGGGCCTTGATGTCATCTACCAGACCCTCTACCAGGTATCGGGGTTCAGCAGTCTCACCCTCATCCTCTTCGTCATTCTCTTTCTGCTCGGCACCGCCTATGCCTGGCGCGAGAACAGGAGCGGGGCGCTTCTCCTCATCTTCGTGATGGTCCTCCCGCTCGTGGCAAGCATCATCCTCTCCTCCCGGATGCCGATGATCCCGCGCTACCTCATCTACCTCCTCCCGATCTACTTCATCGGCATCGCATCGTCGTATACTGCGCTCTCCACCCTCACCCAGGACAGGAGAGCGGTCTATGTCGCTATTGTTGCGGTATTCCTCATCAGCACGCCTTTCCTTATGACATACTACACGACACCTCAGAAGAACGACTGGCGGGGGTTCTCCACCGAACTCAGCGGGGTGACCGGAGAGGGAGACCTGATCGTCGTACTGCCGCCGTACATGGCGCAACCACTCGACTACTACTACGATAACGCAACCGACGGGACCCTCAAACTTGGAGCGAATACCGGGAGTGATCTTGATATGATCCGGGAACAGTATCCAGACCGGCGTGCATTCTACGTGGTGACCGCCGACATCCTCGCCGTGGACCCCACTGGGGATGCTCTGGAGTGGCTTGATGGGAATGCGATGTTTGCCGGGCAGCACATGGGGATCTATCTCTTTGCGTCAGGTTAGGGGGAGGTGACACTTGGTGGATACCTACGATCTAGCGGTGATCATCCCAACCTTCAATGAGGAGGAAAATATCGCTGCAATCATCGAAGCGGTCAACAAAGTCTTCCAACACAACGGTATCCATGGTGAGATCCTGGTGGTTGATGACTCCTCGAAAGATCGCACGATTCCTATCGTGCAGGAGATCGCAGACCAGAATGACAACGTGCGCATCATCGTGCGAACTGAAGACCACGGCCTTTCCCAGTCTGTTGTTGAGGGATTCGGGGTGGCGCGCTCAGACATCTTCCAGGTCATCGACGCCGACTTCTCGCATCCACCTGAGCTCATCCCAAGATTCTACGAAGCGATACGTGATGGTGCCGATATCGCCATCGGGAGCAGGTATACGGAGGGCGGAGATATCGAACAGTGGCCGCTCAAACGAAGAGTCATATCGCTTGGAGCCACTGCGTTCGGGCGCATTCTCTTTCCGGAGGTCACCGATCCCGTGAGCGGGTTCTTCGCCGTTCGGCGTGAGGTCGTTGCCGGTGCTCCTCTTGCGCCGCGAGGCTACAAGATCCTGATGGAGGTCCTCGGGAAGGGACGATGGCGCTCGTTCGTCGAGATCCCCTTCGTCTTCAGGGACCGCGAGGAGGGAGAGAGCAAACTGAGGTTGGATACCATGACCGATTACCTCAGGCAGTGTGCTGATATCGCCTACTTCTCGGCCATGCACCGTGCCGGGTCGGTCTGGGATGAGTGGAAGAAGATCGGCCGGTTCGGGCTCGTCGGGATCTCTGGGATCTTCGTCAACATGGGCCTCCTCTATGCCCTGACCGAGTTTGCCGGCCTCTACTACCTCATCTCCGCTGCGATCGCGATCGAGGTCTCGATCGTAAACAACTTCATCTGGAATGACACCTGGACATTCGGGGCCACGGATAACCTCCGGTTTGAACGGAAGACTCCACGCTTTTTGTCATTCCAGGCGGTCTCGATGGGTGGACTCCTCGTTAATGTGGTTGTCCTCTTCTTCCTCTCAGACATCGCCGGGGTCTACTACCTTGTTGCAAACCTTGCGGGGATACTCGTTGCGTTTGCCTGGAACTATGGGGTAAACAGGCACTATACGTGGAAAAAAATCTGAGAAATCTGATCGCGAGCGCTCTACGAATACTGGAACTGGGTGGGAATCGTCTCCCCCCTCACCCTGAATACTTCCTGATCACTCCCCGGTACACATCCACTGCTCTCTCAAGCTGCTCCACGGAGACCCGCTCATCCACCCCGTGTAGCGTTGGGAGCTCCCCGGGCCCGTACTCCACAGCATCAAAACCCGCTGCGCGGAGGTATTTAGCATCGCTTGCCGCCCACTGGACGAGTGGCACCGCCCTCCCGTAGACTCGCTCCACTTCGCGGCAGATCGTCTGGACTAACCGGGAATCCGGGGGGGTCAGGCTCGGTTCCGCGGCATCCATCTCGCGTATCTCAGCATCAGGGGCATGGTCAGCGATACTCTTCCTCAGATCATCGAGGAGACATCCCCAGGGCACCCGGATATCCAGTTCCATCCGGCACTGCTCGGCCACGATATTTGCCTTCTCGCCGCCCTCGATCCGGCCGGGGTTGAACATAACCCGCGTGGCAATCTCATACCCTCCCTCGATCCCGAAGATCTCATGAAAGGCCCGGGCAGCCTCCTCGACGAGCGGTTGCAGATCTTCATCGATCGGGAACGAGTGTGCATGGATCTCCCGGAGGTATCCGAGCAGATCGAACGCTGCCATGACAGCGCTCTTCCCGACCACAGGATAGAGAGAGCTGTGACCTGGTTCGCCACGGAAGGAGAGATCGATCCGGTAGATGCCTTTCTGACCGACCGCCGGATTCATCGGGGGCGTCGGCTCAGCTATCAAGCATTCCCGGGGTAGAAGAAGGTTTTTTTCGAGCAGCGACCGGATACCGTACGGGCCGCCGGTCTCCTCGTCGCAGACGAAGGCGAACTGCGCCTTTGGCTCACCACCGCTCTCGATGATGTCCTGATAGGCAACAAGAAGGGCGGCGCACCCGCCTTTCATATCGGTGGCGCCCCGCCCCCAGACGTACCCATCTGCGATCTCACCGCCATAGGGATCGTGCGTCCAGCCATCGGGGATGGCCGGGACCACATCCACATGGCCGCAGAGGAGGATCTGCGGATCAGGGTCGGTCGTGATGAGGTTATCCCGTCCGCCCGGGTGGGAGATGATGCGATACTTCACTCCGAGCGAGTCGAGGAACTCTCCTATGAACTCGACCACATCGGCCGTCTTCCCCGGTGGGTTCTCACTCTCTATCCGGACGAGCGATGAGGTAAGGTGAGCGACGTTCATGCCATCCCTTCAGTTTATGTTGCCCTGCTCTGGACAAACTTATCGAAGAGACGGGCGAGTTTCGAGGTCTCATAGAGCTGCTTGATAAATCCCCGCTCAAAGAACTCGTCGACGAACATCGAGAGGTACTCGGCAGGGATGGGATTTCTGTCATCGGGACTGAGCGCGATGCGGAAACTCCTGTACTGGGCGGGGTCGTCACGATCGTAGATGCCGGTCCAGAGCATCGGGAGCTCGGCAAACACCTCCGGGTGCTCCTTCTTGAGCCAGTTGATGAATTCAGGGAAGTGTGCCCGGTCACCGACCTTCTCCTCATCCACCCGCCACCGCATATATTCCATGCTCATGATATTCCGGGGCGACATGTAGTTATAGGCTTGGATCCCGAGGGTGAAATCGATGTGAGCGAGAGCATCGATGAAGTAAAAGTGGAGAACCGGATGAAATTCGCTCGGACTCTCAAGGATCAGCGACTTCCCATAGAGCTTCTGTATGACGCGTGTATACTCATTCGCTTCCAGCATACCATCCTATTAGGGTGAGGGGTACAAAAAGTATTCCTTCAGTGCAAGGGAGATCCAGCACCATCGCCCGGGATGGATGCAGGCCGCCTCATGGGTCCCAAAATCTGATGAGGTGGTTCCGTAGCGCCCCCCGGGGGCAGCCTTCAGGAGAAGAACGGTTTTCGCCTGCTGACGGCTTCCCTGAAGGCATCCTCAAGCTCTTCACCATGCTTGCCCCGGGTATCAACAAGGTTATCGCTCCGGAGGAGGCAGGGCTTGAGCTTCCCATCCGACGTAACACGCAGACGGTTGCAGAACGCACAGAACTCAGTGTTGTGGAGGGGCCGGACCACCTCGACCTCGGCACCATCGAGACAGTACTTCTTCCGGTGGTGCATCCGGCGGGTGACGACCCGCGTTGCCCGCTCGTTCAGTTCCTGCTCGACGCTGTCCACATCCGCGTGGAATTCACACTCGTTGAACTCCATAAGCTCGATGACCTGGAGGATGAGGTTCTGCTTGCCCCTGACAAACGCCATAAAATCATCCAGTTCATCCTCGTTGATGCCCTCGAGGAGCACCATGTTGAGCTTGACCGGGGTCAGTCCGGCCTCGACCGCTGCATCGATTCCTGCAAGCACATCTGCAAGGCAATCCTTCCCGGCGATGGCCTTATACCGCTCGGGGCGGAGCGTATCGAGGCTGACGTTGACCCGGGCAAGCCCGGCCTCTTTGAGCGCCGCAGCCTTCTTGGCAAGCAGCGTTCCGTTGGTCGTCATAGAGGACTCAATACCTGGAGGCACGGATCGAACGATATTAAGAAGGTCACGGCGAAGCAAGGGCTCCCCTCCAGTAAATTTGATGCTCTTTATGCCGAACTGCACACCCACCCGCATCAGCTCGGCGATATCCTCGGTGCTCATCTGCTCCTCAGGATTTACCTCTCCCTCGGCATGGCAGTAGATGCACCGCAGGTTGCACCGGGAGGTCAGACTGATCCGGAGGTTGGTCACGGTTCGGTTATAAGGGTCCTTCAGTATCATCACATGTTCCCTTGAATTTTTTTGCAATTATGTACACCTCAGCACTTCCTTTCCGTGACGCCTTTGTCCTGTACCCCCGGACGGAATAGAAGTACTTCCTCACATCGCTAAGCAGTTCCGGGAAAAGCTCGCCCTGGAACGACTTGATCACCAGATTGCCACCGGGCTTTAAGGCCGTGCACGCAAATTCGAGCGCATCCTCGCCAAGACCGACCGCACGAGCCTGATCGTAACTCTTCTGGCCGGAGAGCTTCGGGGCGGCATCGGATACCACGACATTGACGATGCCACCGGTCTCCTCACGGATGCGCTCCTGGACGAGGGGGTCGGTGAAATCTCCGGTGATGGTGGTGACGCCCTCTATAGGCGCAATCGGTTTGAGGTCCACGCCGATAACCTTCCCGTCGGTCAGGTCACGGATCACCTGCAGCCAGCTCCCGGGCGCCGCCCCGAGGTCAACGACGTTATCGTCCGCTCTGATGATCGTGTGGCGTTGCTGGATCTCCAGCAACTTGTAGGCGGCCCGGGCCCGGTAGCCTGCCTTCATAGCCTTTCTGTAGACGCCATCCTTTGTCCATTGAGATCCCATCGCAACGATTCACCTTTGCCTGAAACTTGCAGATGATCCGCTTATATCAGCATGATCGAAAGATCACGTATACCGTTTGGCGCAACCACTCATGAATGTATATGATTCTGCAGAATATCGGAATCTAAGGCGAGCGGATGTACAATCGTAAAGCACTATAAGAGAAAGTGCGATTATATACTTTAAGCTAGAGTTTAATAAGGGGTCACAATGTTAAAGGCAATGATTGATGCAGAAATATTTCGGGAATCTATCGACGCGATCGTCGCACTGGTGACGGAATGCCGCCTGCATACGGCTGATGATCACATCTGGACACGGGCCGTCGATACCGCAAACGTGGCCATGATCTCCCTGGACCTCCAGAGCACGGCGTTCAACTCATTCTCGGCCACCCCCGGAGAGGTGGGCCTGGACATCGCAAAGATGAAGAATATACTCGGTATGATGGGCAAAGGCGATGAATTGACGCTCAATCTGCTCGATGAAGACCGGAAGCTTGAGCTGAACTTTGGGGGATACCGCTACTCGATCACGCTCCTCGACGTCAACACCATCCGGAAAGATCCAAATCCGCCGGCGATCGAGCTGCCCGGGAGAGCGATCCTTCCGGGAGATGCGCTGAACAACGCCATCAAGGCGGCTTCCGTCATATCCGATAAGATCGCTCTCGGGATCGATCCGGATGCTATGACCTTCTACATGGAGGCAGAGGGAGACACCGATCACATCAAACTCGCGCTCGGTGAAGACGAACTCATCGCACTCACTCCTGTGCAGGCTCGCTCCCTCTTCTCGCTCGACTACCTGAAGGATATGGGCCGAGTCATGGCGCGTGCCGGGGAGGTGGAAGTGCACCTCGGTATCGATCACCCGGTCCGGTTCGCCTTTGACATTGCGGACGGCAACGGCCATGTCGAGTACCTCCTTGCTCCTCGGATCGAGGCAGATTGATGGATATCGTTCTTGACCGGAAAGAACTCATTAAATATCCGTTTTTAAAAGAATCGCAACAGCTTGCTCGCCAGCACGTCGAATCGCTCGAGGCGTTCCTATCGAGCGGCCCGGGGGGTATAGCGCTTGAACGGGCAAAGGATCGGGTCATCGCGGCATTTACCCATAAAAGAGAGTTCCCGGAGGGGAATACACAGAACCTCAAACCCGAGCTTGAGATAGCAAGTTATGCGCTCGCCCGGGTGCTCGTCTCCTGCAGCGGCAACCGTTCCCTCGTCAACCAGCTTGCGCGCTACGAGGCGGAACGCACATCCTTCTACCTGGAGACCGAGGACCCAGAGGTACAGCGGTTCGTCGCCTGGAGCATCGGCATCGATATCGAAGCGACCTCCATGCCGGTCACCAATTACGTCGAGCTGGTGCCGCACATGCGTGATCCGCGCTGGCGGCTCGTCAATAGGGATCTGCAGCGGGGAATGGTGCACCTTGGGCCGGGTGAGATCGATGAGCTGATCCGGGAACGGATCCGGGTCGTTCTCGTCGACCAGATGCCACTCCGGGTCCCGGCGGCGATCTGCGAACGCCTTGAACCGATCACAGAGGAGATCTCTGCCGCATACCAGCAACAGATCCTCGAACAGTTCGGCGAGGTCCAGGAAGAGGCGTTCCCGCCCTGCATCAGCGCACTCATTCAGGCGATCGCCACAGGGACAAACATATCGCACATGGGCAGGTTCGCCGTGACGTCATTCCTCCATACCGTCGGGATGAGCGGCACGGGGATCGTCGAGATGTTCGCGCAGGCGCCCGACTTTGATCTCGAGAAGACGATGTACCAGGTAGATCATATCTCTGGCGGGGGCGGCACCGAGTACACCCCGCCGTCGTGCCCTACCATGCGCACCTTCGGTCTCTGCGTCAACCCCAATAAGGACTGCGAGCGGGTCAACCACCCTCTGAGGTATTACCGCCTGCGGAAAACCAGAACGAGACGGCCGGGTTAGGTGGTCTTGAGAGACCCCCTCTGGGCCGGTATCACCCTTCCTCTGTCGGGTCCCCCGCAGGGCGCCTGGACGAAGGGTAGGGGCCGCGAGCCCGTGGTGGACCGATCAGGCGGTTGCAGCGACCTTGTCGATCATGTAGCCCGCCACACTGAGCGCGGCGATAAAGACGACCAGCGCAGCAACATACGCCAACCCATCCATCCCTTCCACCAGCCCGGGCAGCATCACCAGCAGGACAATGAAGAGTACCAGGCATCCAATAGCTGCCAGCACCTCAAGAACCCGTACGTTCATATGTAGGGGTGAGACGTAACCTGGTATATCACTATCTCTGCAAAAGATCCTGATGCGGGTGGGGTAGCCCCATATGCTGTGCACAGTCGTGTTACGGCCAATCGCCGTACGCAGCGGGAGCGGCCATGGTGACACTCGGCAAAAAACCGTTTCCCGAGTGCGTGCTGGCGGGAATACCTGAACGGGATCCCAGATGACCGGGTGGTTCTTCGAGCACTACCCGAGCGAGTCTCCCGGGGTGGAGATGCTCCATCCCCGCATCCCTAAAGGACTCCCGGAGATCCGAAGCGGTATCGATCCAGTCCGAACGCAACCCTTATGAGGAGATCGGAATGAGGATATGGGCATGGGATTAGAAGATCGCGCGCGGGTGATTGCCCACATGGATCAGGCCGTGATGCTCCTTGCCGGGAGGATGGATCCCCGGCTCATACCCGAAGTAGGAATGAACATCGTCTATGCTCTGCCCGATGCCCGGAGTAGAGACGATGTGGCGGGTG
>FZPS01000151.1_pt259 | contig 25216 bp, 25 predicted proteins | sample 1817821 | NCBI WGS metagenome assembly FZPS01 (sample SAMEA104158645, study PRJEB21678) | metagenome | place: Germany | collected 2015-04-21 | reverse complement strand
TATGATTCAGAAGGGTTTTAGGGAGATGGATACCCGTGATAGCGAACGATAGAGCGGTCTCAGAGGCGATCGGATTCATCCTGATCCTGGGGCTCGTGCTCACCGGCATCGGCCTCGTCACACTCTACGGCTACCCGGTACTCGTAAAGGAGCAGAGCAGCACCGACGTGAAGAATATGGAGCGGGCAATGATCGTCATCCAGAACGACATGAAGAGCCTCTGCTTCAAGAACGTGCCCTACAAGGAGTCAACACTCCAGGTGAGCGGAGGGACGCTGGAGGTGATCGACTTCAGTGAGTCCAAATCATCTTTCAAGATCAAAACTACTGATGGGCAGAGGTACCCCCCCTCTGGGCAGCTGAAACTCGGTGAGTTGCGTTACCGTTCCGACCGCAGCACCGAGGTGATCACCCTCGAGAACGGCGCGGTGATAACACGCCAGGAGGGATCGACGGGTTCGGCGATGCTCGCTGAACCGCGGTGGTTCTGCGACGACGACCCGATAAAAGACGATAAGACATTCGTCATCTACATCATGAACGTCACCGCCGGCGAACGGATGGCGAAGTCGGGGATGACGACGGTGAGGATGCAGCTACAGGAGACGAACACAGCTGTACACAACCTGAGTCCCCAATCCAAAGTGACAGTCACATACACCGCGGACACCACCAACGACCATTCCGTGGCGTGGAAGAACTATCTCACCAGCCCGATGGTCGACATGACAAAGAAAGCAAGCAGTCCCCCTGACGCCTATGAGATATCAGATGTAGACAAGCTCGTCATAAAAGAGTATAGGATCGAGATCCTCGGCATCTAACCTTTTTTTGAACCCGGCACCCGGCCGGGGTGGGCGATCCGCTCACACTGACGAGGATATCAGAGGTACCGGTTCCTCCGGAGCCACTCCACCTGGGGTCTCGTGTATCGGTAGATGATATCGCACTTCTCGTCCTGGAAACTCCAGGGGACGACGATCAGGATATCCCCCTCCCGGATCCAGACCTTCTTCTTGATCTTGCCCTTGATCCGCCCGATGCGGGTCACCCCATCGAAACAGCGGACCTTGATATGGTTTGCGCCAAGCATCAGTTCGGCGCTGCCAAACATCTCCCGATTCCTCTTGTTCGGCAGGCGCACGCGGACGATCTCCTCTTCCCCTCTCCCGCCCTTGGCCTCGGGTTTTCGCTTCGTAGGCTCGGTCAGTTCATCAACCCCATCTTCCAGAGCATGTGGTTTCTCGTGCGTCCTATTTATACAACTTCTGCCTTATCAAACATTCTCCCGGGGTGCTGGCGCGGCCACAAAAGCCGGCGATTTCGCTCCTGCTCGCCTGGGGCAGCCCGAGTGAGCGGGGGCGCGGCAAGGACCCCCGGGCGCCGGGAAGATGAGCTCAGCATATCGCCCGAGTACAACGGTGTATCCATGGCATGTCCCTCCCCATCACGCGGAATCTACATCACCTACCTCATCCAGGCACTCATCCTCCTCTCCGCAGCCTACAGCCTCACGATAGGCGAGTACTTCCTCGGATTCTCAGCGGGCATCGCCTTCCTCCTGACGATGGCCCCCACCCTCGTGACCAGAAACACGCGTCTCTGCCTGCCCTGGGAGGTCAACCTCCTCATCATCCTCTCCCTCTACCTCCACGTCATGGGACACGTCGGAGATTACTACGTCCTCTTCGCGCCCTACTACGACAAGCTGACGCACTTCGTCTCATCAGCCACCATCGCCATCCTCGCCTTCTTTGTGGCAATCCTCGTTGAACAGCACGGAGATATCCGGCTGACCAACCCGGCGGTACTCACCTTCATCGTGACGCTCACGCTGGCGGCCGGAGCAACGTGGGAGATCTGTGAGTTCACCGTCGACCAGGTCTTCGGCACGAACCTCCAGCAGGGGAACACCGACACCATGGTCGACCTCATCATCGATCTCGTCGGCGCAATGATCGTCGCAACCTTCGCCGCCATAGCCCTTGCACGGACAGAGAGGAGTCAGTTTGTCAGATTCTTCGCCGATCCCTCCTCAAACCCTGACCGGGATCACCTCGGGGGTGACTCGGGCAGTCCCAGAGGTGAGCGCTGAATTACCCGATCCCGGTCCATCAGATCCTATTTATATCCATGGAGGTGAATAAATATCGTGACCCTGAGCATTCCCCTCACAAAATATCTGGCCATCTTCATGCTCATCCTGCTCCCCTCCATGACCGGTTACATGGCCTGGGAGGCGAGGACGATCGGCATGACCACCCTCGAGATCGAGGGGGCCCCCGAAGGCATCATCTACATCACCGACCCCCACGTCAGGGCATCGAACATCAACCACGTCCAGACGGCCATCGAGGAGATCAACCGCTTGAACCCCTCCCTCATCCTGATCGGCGGCGACTTTGTCACCGGCGACGAGACCGACTTCACCGCCCAGGCGGTCTGGCGTTCACTCGACGCACCCACCTACGCAGTGCTCGGGAACCACGACTATCGAGTGGGAACCGATGCCCTGACCGGTCTTGAGAGGATGTTTGCCACATACACATCCGCAAACACCACCGTCGATGGGTACGACCTCTCTGCCCTGAAGAGCGAGTCCACCGATACCGCATTCGCCGACGAGCTCACCACGGCGCTCGAAGAGAGCGGCGTGCACGTTCTCAGAAACGACTACATCCAGACCTCCGCCGGCGGCACGGAGATCGTCATCGTCGGTGTCGACGACGGATGGGCCGGTATGGCAGACCCACCCGATATCCCGGAGACCGACGCATTCACCGTCTACCTCATCCACGAGCCCTCCTGCAGGACAGACTGGGACGCCGACCTCATCCTCGCCGGCCACACCCACGGCGGCCAGTTCCTCTTCCCGATCATCGACCAGCTGAACGACCACGGCATCATCGAGCTTGCCGGGATGTTCGACGCTGACGGGACACCGACCTACATCTCCCGGGGCATCTGTAGCGCAAGCCTCGCCGACGTTGACCTCCGGTTCAACTGTCGGCCCGAGATCGTCCTGATCAACCCGACCGGGGAGCAGCTCCAGACCATGGGCGCGGGCGCGTCAGCCTGATCACTACGGTTCAAGGATGGCACGCGCACGCCTGGCGATCAGCAACACCTCCCGGAGAGAGATGCCCGTAGCGTGGGATATGGTCGTGGCATCACCGTAGGCGACCTGTTTCGCCATGAGGATCCCCGCCGCGGCCAGCCGCGCGGCGACCGGAGGCTTCACCCCCGAGACGATGGTGACCGGGTAGGACTGTGTCTTCTGGATCATCCTCTTGAGGTTCTGCTCCTCCGGATGATCCCACCCGATGTGCCCGATCCCACGGCAGGTCGCATAGCGTTTCGCATGGTCCGAGAGTTTGGTGTTGCAGACGATCAGGGCATCATCGATCGAGACAGCACACCGCCCAGATACGAACCCCTCCTGGAGGTCCTCAACGATCGCCCGGGCGATCCGCCCTTCGTCAAGCCCGGTCATCCGGTGGTAGCTTCGATGGTGCTTCACCTCGACGAACGTGGTCACGCCGCCTTTTCGGGCGATGGCGTCCACCTCATGCTCCCCACAGAGGCCGGCAAGGATGCACCCGGCCTCCACCTCGTAGCCGTGTTCCCGGAGAAGGATCCGCACGAACTCCTCGAAATCGGGTTTCGGGCGGATGAGGGAGAGGGCTCTCCTGAGATTGGTCCGGTGCGCGACGGCGGGGCGGACGGCGCTCGCCCGGGCCCGGATCATCCGGAGGACCGTGGTCGTCTTCACCCCATCCTCCACCGCCTCCTCGATCTCCATAGCGATCCGGTCGGCATCATCGTCCTCAAGGCCCATGTTCCGGAGCGTCCGCCGCACCTTCCTCCGGTCAAATCGTTGAAGGCTGCCGTCGACCTTCGTGACGTACTTCATCAGGTAGGATCTCGGTGAGGCGGGTATGAAAAGCGTTCGATGTGGCATTCTCCGGGCCCCGGATGCCGCACCCTTATCTCGCGGGGGTGAAGGGGGCGGAGCGGGAAGACCCCACCCTTCAGGGTGGGGATGAAAGCGGCGCCGCCCTTCGTCACACAATTACCAATAAATGTATATATTTATAAGGTGTAATAATGCTTGTATGCTCCAAGCCTACAAGTATCGGATGTATCCCAATCGGGCGCAGGTTGCATCTCTCATGCAGCACATCCACGCTTGTCGGTTTGTGTACAACTATTCATTAGAGCAGAAGGTCCGGGCATACGAGCAGGACGGTCGGAAACTTTCTTGTTATGACCTGAATAACCGTCTCCCTGCCCTCAAGGAAGAGCATCCGTGGCTCAAAGAAGTCAACTCTCAATCACTCCAGAGTGCCAACAAGAACCTCGACAACGCCTTCACCCGGTTCTTCCGCGAGAAGAAAGGATTTCCGAAGTTCAAGTCGAAGAAGAATCCCGTACAATCTTTTCAGGTGCCTCAACATTACACCGTGGACTTCGAGCAGGGTCGGGTCAAGCTCCCGAAAATCAGTGCGATCAAGACAATTCTCCACCGGCCATTCACCGGGAAGATGAAGTATGCAACAGTCTCGGTGACTTCGACCGGAAAGTGGTTCATCAGTATCCTCGTTGATGATAGATCTCCCGAACCCGAACCCGCGTCATTCACGCTCGATACCACGCTTGGAATCGATGTCGGCCTGACCGATTTCGCCACCCTCTCGACCGGAGAGAAGGTTGAGAACCCCCGGTTCCTGAAAAAATCTCTCCAGCGCCTGAAGGTACTGCAACGGCGAGTATCCCGTAAAGTGAAAGGATCGAAGAACAGGAAGAAAGCGATCCAGAGACTTGCCCGATGTCATGAGAAGATCGCAAACCAGCGCAACGATTTCCTGCACAAACTCTCTTTTCGAGTTGTGAGCGAGAACCAAGCGATAGCAGTTGAATCGTTGAATGTTGCTGGTATGCAGAAGAACCACAAATTGGCTCGAAGCATCTCAGACGCATCGTGGAGCACCTTCTTCACGATGCTGGAAGATAAGTGTCAGAAGTATGGAAAGACCCTTCTGAAGATCGGGCGATTCGATCCATCATCGAAGATATGCAGCACCTGTGGATACCTCAACCGGGATCTCACCCTTGCAGACAGAGAATGGATCTGTCCTGACTGCGGCACTCACCACAACCGCGATATCAACGCGGCAATCAACATCAAAAAGTTCGCTCTGCAAGATCAGAATCTTGTCGGAGTATCAGGTGTGGAACGCACCGTCGAGCCTGTGGACTCGCTCCCGCTGGGGAGGGGGATGAAGCAGGAAGCCCCGCCCGCGAGCGCGGGGTAGTTCACCACATCACGAATCCAACGGAGGTGTGAATACATGAAAGCATTCCAGCGCCCGACCATCCTCATCCTCGGTGCAGGGGCAGTAGGCCTCTCTTTCGCCGGCAGGCTTGCAGGGGTTGCGGCGGTCTATGCAGCATGCCGGCCGGTGCATGCCGATGCCATCCGGGAACGGGGTCTTGCGATGGATGGGATCTGGGGAGCCGGTACCATCGAAGGAATAACCCCCATCACAGGATCAGAGGAGGTCCCGTCCGGAGTTGATCTCGTCATCATCACCGCGAAGGGCACCGATACCCTGGCGATCTGTGAGGAGTATGCCGGGATCATCCGGGGCCGACCGGTGGCGAGCCTCCAGAACGGCATCGGAAACGAGGATATCATCGCCCGATACACCGATATCGTCATCGGCGGAACCGTGACGACGAACTTCTCGATGGTGGGGCCGGGGCATGTCCGGGTGCAGAGCGAGAGCGCCCCGGCCTGTTTCGGCGTCTGGTCAGGAGATGGGAATGAGGCGCTCGATCGGCTGATCGCTACCATCAGGGCCGCCGGCATACCGGTCGAGGCGAGCCCTGATATCAGGGCCGGGAAGTGGACGAAGGCCCTCCTCAACATAGCGGTGAACCCGATATGCGCCATCCTCAGGGCCCCGGTCGGGGCAGCTACCGATGCGGATATCCGCGGGATCGTCACCGCCCTCATCCATGAGACCTTCGCTGTCGCCGGCGCTGAAGGGATCCGGTTCCCCTGGACGACCGCCGACGACTACCTCGCCTACCTCTTCTCGGTGCAGGTCCCGGACTTTGCCACGGTCTACCCCTCCATGTACTACGACGTTCTGCAGGGTCGCCAGACCGAGATCGATCTCCTCAACGGCTACGTGGCGCGCCTCGGGGAGCACCACGGAATTCCTGTGCCGCAGAACCGGTGTATCACCGGACTTGTCCGCTACATCCAGGCGCACCCTGACGGAGCATGAGGGGTTCACCCCTCGCTCAGCTTCCCCGCAAGCCTCCGGGCCGCTTCGTGCGCTTTTGCCTCGGTCATCCAGAACCCCGTCTTCCCGATCTCTCTTTCTCCACGGTCGTAGAGCACCACATAGTAGCCACCATCCTGGCGGGCGAGCCTGACCTCACCGACGATGCCGGGAGCATACTCCTGCATACTTCGAGGTTGTGAGCGGAGAGGATATGAGATCTTCGGATTCCCCGGGACCCTCTCATGGATGGATAGGACTGAATCCGCCGGGAGGGGACGCGGGTCCGTCTCATCCGTCACCGCGCTCGGGAACGACGTCGATACCGGGAGGCCTGGCCGGGCGATCGCGGAGGCCACTGTGCCGGCGGCGTAAAGGGGAGGGTTTCCCCTCACAACGTCAGGGGAATCCCGAGGAGGTGGAGCACCACCGTGATCAGGACACCGAAGATACCGCCGATGGCGCAGATGAGAACGGTGATCAGGTTGATCGGGATATCGGGCCGGCCGACGATGCCCATCAGGTTGAGAAGATTGATGAGCCAGAGGAGGACCACGCCCACGACAGCGTTGATGATGAGCGTGGTGACGCTTTTGACCACTTTGTAGAGGATAAAAGCGATGACGACCACCAGGATGAGGGCAAAGATCGCTGTAAAGATGCTCATACAAGCCCGTATGTTGTGCCAGATATTGAAACCTTCCCGGGGCGCACTGAGTGGAGCATTACATCTTCTTTTGCGGGCTCTGACGTGGACCCACGCAAAAGATCGCGGAGGGACGTTGTGCGTCCATGAGGCAGAGCGTATGAAGGGAGCCTATGCCCCAGGCTCGCCCTTCTCCCGTAAAGAACCCGCGCCCCGGGGGATCAGGGTGTGCGGGCGATCTCTCGCGCGGCGAGAGCTGCGGTGGGGAACGCAGCCGGGAGGTTTGGCGATACCGCCACTCCCTCCGTATATCCATGCCTGGCACCAGCGTTGGGGTGCGATCGGTCGATGCCTGTATATAGGATTGGGGCAGACGGGGGGCCGATGCCACGCTAAAGGCGGCGATCTCAAATGAGGTATGATAGACTTATTCGTGCTGGAGGGGTGTTTGTAGCGCTCCTCATAGCCTCAATCCCTGCAGGAGCTCTGGACGCTGAAGAGTTCACCAGGCAACAGACGATAGCGGTCGACAACCCTTCTACGATCGACCGCCTTGAAGTCCTCTTCAACGCGACCCATCTCCCGGGCATGCGCCCAGACTTTGCCGATATCAGGTTCGTGGACGCAGGCGGGACAGCCATCCCGCACTGGGTGGAGGACGTCACGGACAGTTCGTATGCCCGCGTCTGGCTGGCTCTGCCTGCGAGTACAAGCGAAATCGTCATGCTCTACGGCAACCCGGAGGCCCGGGGCGCAGGTGACCCCGATGCCGTCTTCACATTCTTTGAAGACTACGAGCGAGGCAACCTCTCCCGGTGGTCATTCTGCGGTTCAAACGTTGCTATCCAGTCGAGCACAGTCCGTGGAGGCGCATACGCAGGCGACATCAACGTCTCAGAACCCGACCTCCGGCACCTCGCAAACAACCGGATCTGCCTTGCAAACGTATCCGCAGGCCCACTGGTCATCGAAGGGGACTTCCAGGTCAGCGAGTTCGGACGGTGGTGCGGTTCAGGATACATCCAGCTCTGGAGCGGAGCTGACCGAATCTATGCCCTCCATCTCAGGAACGAATCGGTGCAGTACTACGACAGCGTTCACCGGAACTTCACCGTTGACCTCCAGGCTGAGACCGACACCTGGTACCACATAAAAGTCGTCGCAGATACGCCAAACGCTATCGAACACGCCTGGATCGATGGGAAGTACATCGGAAACAGGACCCTGCGGTTCGCCGACGGGTCGCTGGTTCCGGACGACGTGGTCTTTACAGACTTTGCTCTGATCGGGTCTTCAGCGTGGTCCGAGGGCGAGCCGCACCACTTCTACACGGATAACATACGGGTCAGGAAATACGCTTCAACCAAGCCGGTGCTCACCTACATGGGATCGCCCGGGGAGATGCACTCGCCCTCTCCGGCCGTCGGATGAGTCTACTCCGGCACAGGATCCCCCACGGCCCGCGGACGATCATCCAGATCCCGGTCGCGCGTGAGCAGCGGCACCGCGGCCCGGAGCGCATCGATGCCGCCCTCGACGTAGAGGAGACCAAGGACAGCCCCGGCGAGGATCTCCTTCTCCCGCTCGAAAGCGCCTCCGACCGACTGGTGACGGCGTTTGAGGCCAACCAGGCTCTCATGGAGCCTCCACCGATCAGAGAGTGGTGCCAGGCCCGGCACCTCTGCATGCGGGCCTGGCAGGACCTTCAGCCGCAGGGTGACATCGCCTATGAGGGCAAGGGCCTGGGCGTCATCGGGGAGTCGTTCGAGGATGGCAAGATCTTTTGCCGGGACCGGGAGCGCATCTTCAGGGAATTCAGCGAGTATTCGTTGAAACAGGCGCCTTGTGGAGCGATCCATCAGGATCTGGATAAACCTGTCCTGGTCGGGGAAGGTGTACCCGGTATCCCGCTCGACGCGGGGAAGGGTCTCCCGCTTCACCCGGCCGATCTCCGATACCAGGTGGCCGATATCCCTGCTCCATCCGCGTATCCGTCGGAGCTTCCTTGTCCTCCGGGGCGATCGTCGGTGGGCAGGCAGGTACCCCGCCCGGTACTCCCGCATGAGCCACTCCCGTATCGTCGTGAGGAGGTCCTCGATCGGGCGGGAGGGTGGACCGTATTCGTGTGTCATCTGCTATCTATGGTGAGATAATCAGATGCATGTACCTTTCCCTAAAAGTCAACAGGACTGCATTGGGATGAGTATAGCGGCGAGGGCGACGTGCAGGCAGAGAAAGAGAGGGACGAGCCGGAACTTTGCCTTCCGGGTCTTGTGCCGGAATATGCGCATCGCCACCATAGCCCCGAACGGCCCGAGGAGGGCGAGGATAAGGAGCGTTCTTTCAGAGATCCGCCACGCCATCCGCTCAGCCGATCGCTTATCACGGTAGAAGGCAGTAAACGCGACAAGGTTCAGGAGGAGAACGATCGGGGCCGCCGTCGACAGAAGAGACATCCCGCTACACCTCTCGTCTGGTTGCCCCCCGTAGCGCCCCGACCGGTGACCGGACATTGGGGATCGGTTCGCGCGCAACACTTCTTCCGCTGAGACTCTGCACACCATACCCGTTTCTCCCTCGATCGGAAGAGATCTTCGTCTGACTGTGCACTCAGGTCTATGAAAAAGGGTGGCGGGGAGTCATCTCCCCTCACTTGGTAGCGCTCTTCGAACAGAGCTCTGTCAGGTTCATCAGGGTGATGTTCTCCGCCGTGGCGTTGAACGGCACGATCACGATCTCGCCGTCCACCCTCTGCTCGACGTCGGGGACGGGGTACTCAAAGACTCCTTCCTTCCCGAAGTCGTGGTGTAAAACCGCAAAGAGGGTATCGGCGGCGACGAACGTATGTACCGTGACCTTGACGTCCTGATTCTCCCCGGACTTGACCGGCGCATATCCGATGACACCGCCGGGGTGCCCGAAGAGGTTGTTATGGATGGCGACCCATCCGGTGCCGTTGCTCACGACCTTCTCAACCGTGACGGTTCCGACGACCCCGTCGCCCGGGATCATCTGATCCTTAATCGTGATCGAGGCATTCGAAGTCGCGTTCGCCTCCGCGTCGGTCTGAGCGGAGATAGGGCCTATGCAGCAGGCCGCAAAGACTGCTGCAATAACCAGCCAGTGGTTCTTCATGCCGTTGACCTCCCCCACAGGGGGGGCGCGAGGTACTCCCGACGATATATATAGATTGGGCAGGTCCAGAAGAGACCGGCGCGATGCGTATCCGCACACCAAACGGCGGGAACACGCTGCCCAGAGGCTGGATGACAAGAATAGAGGGAACCTCCTGCCCTCTACTCCACGACAAACGACCCGCTCATGAACGGGTGGACGTCGCACTGGAAGAAGTAGGTCCCCGGCGTCTCGGGGGCGGTGAATGTGTAGGTTATCCGGGCCGGGCCGGTGATGATATCGCCGACGAAGATCGCATCGGATGCCGAGGAGTCCGTGTAGATCGAGACGTTGTGCGGGATATTCTCGTCCCGGTTATCGAAGTTCATGGTCACCTCCGCACCTGCGGGGGCCGTGATCGTCTCGGTGTCAAACACCATGTTCGCAGCCGCGATCTCGATGATCACGCTCGCGACGGCACGGGCCGGGGTCATGCCCGCACCCCCATGACTACGGTTGTTCGCGTCATGAGCCCATCCCTGCTCGCCGGGAGATATAATGGTTGCGGCTTCCGGCGCGTAGATCTGAACATCGTCGCAGTCGTAGACGACGCGGAGACCCCGATCCGGCAGGTTGACGGCATAGCGCTCCCGCTCCGGGGCACCGACGTAGAGGAGGGTTGCGTTGTACTTCGCCATCAGCACCAGGGTCTCCTCCGGGTTCTCATAGATCGCCCGTATATCGGCCGGCCGCTCAGTATACCATGCCCCGTTCCCCCGCCAGGTCAGTTCGTGGCTGATCTGCCCGAGGATCGTGGGGATACCAGTGAAAGACGAGATACGGGAACAGTACCCGTAATCACCACCTTCCGCCTCCACGATCCGGTGACTGCCATCGAGCGTCCGGAGATACTCGATGGCCGCAGCCTCCCCGGGGCGGGTGGCATCGAGGTAGGCGAGCCCGTCGAGGGTGCGGTAACCCTCCACGGGGTACTCGATCCCGAGGAGGCCCCGCCCGATATCTACGTTGAGGGCAAAAGGAGCGACGAGGACCGCGATGACCGCGACGATAACAACGCCCTGCCGGGCGGTCGCCGGGAAGATCGGTCGCCGGGCGGCGAGCCATCGGCCGGCGAGGAGGAGGGAGCCGGTGCCGAGCAAGATCCAGGCGTCAAAGTAGAACTTGAATATGGTGTTGAAACGGCTGTAATCACCGCCGAGCATCTCTCGGAGGTAGAAGATGTCGCAGAGAGCGAGCACGAGGAGCCCTGCGATACAGAGGAGGTCGGGGAACGAGCGGTCCCGCCGGAGGATCAGGTAGGCGAGCGGGATTGCGATGATCCCGAGAGCGATGTAGCCGACGGCAACGATCGGGAGTGCGGCAGCAAGGTAGATCGGCGATGCCCGGATATCGCGGACAACTGCAGCATAGACGATAGCGAGAAACCCGCCCCAGATCGCGAGGAACGCAAAGGGATCGGTGGGTGGAAACCCCCACCCGACCCCGCCGATACCCGCAGGCTCAAGGAGGATGTAGTAGGGGAGGTAGATGAGGAGGGCTATCCCCGGGACGGCGACGATGGCTGTCCGGGAGATGTTGTCCCGCTCCCGGACCCAGAGAAGGAGGAGGAAGACGGCGACGATCGGACCATAGACGAGGGCATCCCAGGAGCTCAGAAGCGGCATCGAGCCCGTACTCAAGGCGATGAGGAGGAGAAGGCTCCACCTCCCCCGCTCGCCCAGCCCTCCCCACCGCAGCCACGCAAACCCGAGGAGGAAGATGAGGAGGACCTGGTTGAACATGGCCATCTCAAACGCGTGGACGTTTCCGAGGAAGAGGGAGAAGACCGGGAACTCGAACCGACCCCCGGCGACGATCCAGTTGGTATCCTGAAGCGCCCCATAGAGATCCTGGCCGGCGGCGAGGAACCAGGGGACCGCCGGCGGGACGAGGAGGAGGACCGCTACCGGGAGGGAGCGCCACCGCCCGAGGAAGAGGTGACCTGTGGCGTAGAGGACCACGAACGCCGTCCCATAGACCGCGGCCGGTATGAGGTTGAAGATCACCTCAGAGGGTATGCCGGTCACAACCCCGAGGCTCCCCATCAGCCAGTGACCGAGGTAGTAGTAGACGGTGAGATCTCCACCTGAAAACCAGGGATCGAGCGGCGGCACGACCGGGTATTTCATGATCGCCGCGAGGAAGGCGTGGTTCATGTACTGCTCGCTGAAGTAGTTGATGGGCGGGTTCGTGAACCGGACGCCGAACGCGAAGAGGAATCCGACCAAGAAGACCGCATCCCAGGAGAGGAGGCCTCGGAGATCGTCGATCCGGTAGTCGCCCCTCCAGAGGGCGAAGACCGCGAGGGCGGCGAAGAGGAGGAGGGCGAGGGTGACCGGTATGCGAAGGAGACCGCAGTACCAGGTCGCGAGGGCGAAGAGGAGAAGGGAGACCGGATATGCCGCTGGGTAGGCATAATCCCCGAGGGCGGAGCGGATATGGGGCCAGAGGGCCATCTGAAGGCCTTTCAGGACTCCGGCCCAGAGCAGGATGTGACCTGCCTGCAGGAGGGGGTTCACACCCCGATATCGGGAGGCGGAGTATATGCGACTTTTGCTTCTGATGCGGGCAGGTCACCCGCCGGCACGGCGGCTACGATCACAGAGCCGAGAGGGTATGGCCAGGCTTATGGGTGCACCTCCGCCTTCTTCACACGAGATCCCCTCTCGTGACGATCCCAGTCCCCGCACTCGGCGAGGACCTCCCACCTCCGCTGTATACCCTCTTTCAGCCGCACAATCCGGGCAGTTCCACCGAAACTCTCCTCGACCTCGAAGAATTCCCGTGCCTTCTGCTCGTTGAACGGACCGTAACGCGTAATTTTGCTACTATCACCGAGAACCTCGACCCGGTACTTCAGACGGGAGACATCCATCAATCATTCACTGACCCAGAGACTGGCCTGCACCTCCATAAATCTTCGGGATCCTTCACAGACGCAGACGCGGGGTGCCCGATGCTACGCCCCCCCATGGGGAAACAAAGGCTCCACGTCGTCCGGAGGTAGTGGCCAGCCGGCCGGAGCTTTCCCGTAACATCGAAGGAGGATGACGGAGCTCTCTAAAGACAATCCTGGAGGTCATCGACCGCACCGGAGGATGTGTGGTTGCAAAAAGAGAAATCTCCCCCGGGGGCAGTGCGGTCGCACGATGGCCCCGGAAGAGGGGGAGGCTCAGATGAGCCCGAGCTCCGAGTAGAGGTGCTCCCGGATCTCCCGGAGAGCATCCGTGGCTGCAGATGCGCTCCGGGTCACGGGTCTACCGGCTCGAACCGCCTCGACGACCGCCGAGTCGAAGGGGATCTTTCCTACAACAGTCAGATCCTCCTCTGCACAGTAGTCCTCGATCTCTCTGCAGATATCCTCCGCAAGATCGAACCGATTGATCGCGACGAATATCCGGACGCCGAACCGCCGGCAGACCGTCACCAACCGCGTGAGATCGTGGAGCGCCGCGACCCCCGGTTCTGTCACGATGAGGACCGAGTCCATCCCGCTGACCGTTGCGATCAGCGGGCAGCCGATCCCCGGCGGACCGTCGACGAGCATCAGGTCGGCGCCCTCCGAGAGGGCCACGGCCCGCTTCTTCACCTCAATGACGAGCAGTCCGGAGTTCCCGGAACCCGGGAACAACCGGGCATGAGCGAGATTTCCGAGATCGGTCTCCGATGTGTAGACTTCCCCGCAGACGTGCGGTACCATCTCGATGGCGCCCATGGGGCAGACGTAGGCGCAGACGCCGCAGCCCTCGCAGTGGAGGGTATCCACCACCCAGGCGTCATCCCGGCGCACGATCGCGCCAAACCGGCAATTGTCCGCACAGATTCCGCAGTCGCTACAGAGATCCAGGTCAATCCGACCCACCTCGAGCCCCCGGAACTCCTCGGTGGTGAGCCGCCGGGGAGCGAGGAGGAGAGCCAGGTTCGCAGCATCCACGTCGCAGTCAGCGAGGACCTGTGGCACTCCACCGATATCGGCGAGCGCTGCGGCCACCATCGTCTTCCCGGTGCCGCCCTTGCCGCTTATGACGGCGAGCCGGATCATGGGCTCACCCCCGAAATGGCATCAGCGAGGGCGGCGAACCGTTCCTCCCACCCCGCAAGATCACGGCTGATGAGCCCGCCCCGGTTCTGGATTGCGGCGATCTCCCGAGAGAACGGGATGGTCATCAGGATCGGGAGACCATGCTCCCGGCAGAACGCAACGGTCTCTTCATCCTGCCCGTCGCTCCGGTTGATCACGACACCGGCAGGGATACCGAGCTCTTCCGCCACCCCTGCTGCAAGACGGAGATCGTGCAGCCCAAACGGCGTCGACTCGGTGACCAGAATACAGTAGTCAGCCCCCTCGAGGGTCTCGATCACCGGGCAGGCGATGCCGGGGGAGGCGTCGTAGAGGATGAAGGGGTGCCCCTCCGCAAACATCTTCGCCGCCCCGATGACCGTCGGCGCCAGCACCTCTCCCTCGTTTAAGATGCCGCTGATCAGGACCAGCCGGGGGAGTGGCCGGGAGCAGGAGACCCGGCCGATGGTGCGGGGAACCTCCCGGATCGCACCCTGCGGGCAGACGAGCGCACATCCCCCGCAGGAGTGGCAGAGGTACGGGAAGGTGAGGACGCTGTCCTTCACCACGGCAAGCGCTCCGAACCGGCAGAACTCCCCGCACTCCCCGCAGAAATTGCACCGGGTGTAATCGATCTCCGGGACCGGGGCCGTCACCGGCACATCCGTCGCCTCGGCCGGGAAGAAGAGATGGAGGTTCGGTTCTTCGACGTCGCAGTCGACGAGCACGACGTCCCGGGAGCGGGCAAGCGTCCATGCAAGGTTCGCTGCCACCGTGCTCTTTCCAGTCCCCCCTTTACCGCTTGCAATCGCTATCTTCATGCCGAATCCCGCTTCAAGCAAGGGAGATCGGCTGCAGGTCCCCGGCGGTATAGGCCGCCAGAGCGTCGGCTACACTGCCGCTTCCACGGTAGGCATAAGCCTTGATCCCACCCGCCCCGAGCGCTCTGGCGGCGTTCCCACCGACATGACCGGTGATGGCGATCGTTGCGCCACGATCCGAGAGCAGCTGGACCGCCCGGGGCCCGACTCCGCCAGCAGCATCAAGGAAAGGATTCTCAACCGATTCCGACTCCCCTGTCTCCGTGTTGACGAAGATAAAGTAGGGCGCCCTGGCGAACCGCTGTTCGGCAGGTGCATCCATGCCCGCGGCACGTGCTGTTATACAGATTATCATACTGATACACTCCATCCGAAATTTTTACTCATATGGGCATAATCTTATGGGTATATGCACCCGATCAATGCCCGCCGCACTCCTCACCGGCCCCGTGGTGGCAGGTGCTCTCACCCGGTGAGAGACGACCGGCGATATAGTCCTGTGCAACGTAATCAACGTTTCCGCTGACGCCAAGGAGCACCTCGATCCCGTTCGCGTGGAAGAGTTCGATGGCCCGTGGCCCCATACCGCCGGCGATGATCAGGTCGACCTTGTGCTCTGCGAGGAAGACCGGGAGTCGCCCGGGTTCGTGGCCGGGGCTCGGGAGGTCGTCCCTCCGGTAGATGATCGAACCCTCGACATCAAAGATCGCGTACCCTTCGCAGTGCCCGAAGTGCCCGGACACCTGGTTTCCATCCTGAGCAATTGCAATTCTCATAGAGACACCTATTTCTCGCGGCCTCATAGGATGAGGACCGCACACAAACACACTACACATAAGCGCGAATTGCATTAAAACCATCCATCATGACATCCCGGGGTATCTTTTTTAAGGCGGGCGACACCCTGCAGTATATCTGCGACCAGGAACTGGTGAGACTGATGGTTCAACCTCTGGATATTACACAGTACCGGAATGCGTACGAGCCGGAGAAGGTGCAGTGCGCAAGCACTGAAGAGATGCAGCCGATGGAGGAGATCATAGGCCAGGAGCGGGCGCTCCGGGCTCTGCGATTCGGCCTTGAGATCCGCGAGTCGGGATTTAACGTCTACACCGCAGGCGCTCAAGGAACCGGACGTATGACCGCTGTCCGGAGTTTCCTTGACGAGCTCGCGAAGGCCAAACCCCGTGCAAGCGACTGGGTCTACGTCCATAATTTTGGGGATCAGTACGAACCGAACGCCATCGCCCTCCCGGCCGGGAAGGGCGTCCTGTTCAGGGAGGATATGGAACGGTTCGTCGAGGAAACCCGGAGGGCGCTCCCTCGAGCGTTTGAGAGCGAAGAGTACGCCAAACGCCGGGATGAAACCCTCAAGTCCCTCCAGGAACGGAGGACCAATCTCATCGCCCGGATCAACCAGCGTGCTCAGGAACAGGGTTTCATCATCCAGATGAGTCCCATTGGCCTCCTGACCATCCCGGTCATCAACGGAAGGCCAGTCCCGGATGAGGAGTTCATCAACCTCCCTGAAGGGGTACGGACCGAGGTCCAGCGGCGGCGGGATGCCCTCAACACCGAGCTCAGAAGCACGCTCCGGCAGGTCCAGGAGATCGAGCGTCAGGGAGCCGAGGTGATCAAGAACCTCAACCACGATATCGCCCTCTACGCGATAGGAAATCTCGTCACCGATCTCAAGGAGAAGTACGCCGACGTCCCTGAGATCCCGGAGTACATCGATGCCGTCCAAAACGACATCCTCGAGAATCTGCAGGCTTTCCTCGGCGCCGACGAGCAGCAGCCGGGGGTCCCCCCCCAGTTTCAGGCCTTCATCCGCGAGCTCCCGTTCCGGAAGTACGACGTGAACGTCATCGTGGACAACGCTAATGCCAAAGGGGCCCCGGTGATCGTTGAGCAGAACCCGACCTTCCAAAACCTCCTGGGCAAGATCGAGAGGGAGGTCCAGTTCGGCATATTCACAACCGACTTCACGATGATCAGGTCGGGGTCCCTGCATAAGGCCAACGGCGGCTACCTCGTCCTCAACATGGAAGACTTCCTGCGAAACCCCTTCTCCTGGGATGGGCTCAAGACCGCCTTAAAGACCGGAAAAGCGGTCATCGAGGAGCCGGGGGAGCGGATGGGGTTCATCACGGCAAAGACGATCAAGCCTGAGGCCATCCCCCTCGATATCAAGGTAGCCCTCATCGGGACGCCGATGCTCTACCAGATCCTCTATCGGATGGATCCCGACTTCAAGGAGCTCTTCAAAGTTAAGGCCGACTTCGATATCGTCATGGAGAGGAACGACGAAAACGCCGGGAAGTACGCCGACTTCATGTGCAACCTCGTCCGAGAGGAGAACCTCCTGCACCTCGGCCGGGATGCGATCGCCAGGGTGATCGAGTACGGTTCGAGACTTGCCGAGGACCAGCAGAAGCTCTCGACCCAATTTGCTGTCATCGCGGATCTCATCCGGGAGGCAAACTTCTACGCCGTGCAGGAGGGAGCAGAGCAGGTCGCACGGCAGCACGTCACGAAGGCGATCGAGGAGAAGGTCTACCGTTCAAACCTGATCCAGAAAAAGATTGAGGAGTTCATCAAGCGGGGGATCTTCCTCATCGAGACCGAGGGGGAGAAGGTCGGTCAGGTGAACGGTCTCTCGGTCGTCGGTCTCGGCGACTTCGCCTTCGGCCGGCCGTCGAGGGTGACGGCGAGCATCGGTGTCGGGCGCGAGGGGATCATGGATATCGAACGAGAAGCAGCGCTTGGAGGGCCGATCCACACGAAAGGTGTCCTGATCATCAACGGCTACCTTAACGGCCGGTATGCCCACGATAAACCCCTCTCCCTCTCGGCGAGGCTCGTCTTCGAGCAGAGCTATTCAGGGATCGAGGGTGATTCTGCGTCGAGCACCGAGCTCTACGCTCTCCTCTCGGCGCTCTCAGGCCTCCCCTTAAAGCAGTACCTTGCCATCACGGGTTCGGTGAACCAGAAAGGCGAGGTCCAGGCGATCGGGGGTGTCAACGAGAAATTGGAAGGGTTCTACGAGGTCTGCAAGGCGAAAGGGCTTGACGGCAACCAGGGGGTGCTGATACCGGCAAGCAACGTTCAGAACCTGATGCTCAAAGAGGAGATCGTCGAGGCCGCAAAGGCCGGGAAGTTCCGGATCTATCCGGTGCAGACGATCGACGAGGGGATCGAGGTCCTCACGGGCATCCCGGCGGGGGTTCGCCGGGAGGATGGGACCTATGAGGAGGGGACGGTGAACTACCTCGTGGATAAGCGGCTCCAGGAGATGGCGGAGACTATGCGCGGGTATCAGCAGCCGATGGCCGCGAAGTGATTGGTCGACGATGGAGCCGAAGCGATCGGTCTACATGGACCATGCTGCGACGACGCCGGTGCAACCAGAGGTCGTCGAGGCGATGCTCCCCTACTTCTCGGAGCGGTTCGGGAACCCCTCTTCGATCTACGCCCTCGCCCGTGAGGCGCGGGAGGCGGTTGAGGAGGCGCGGGGGCGGGTTGCTGTAGCGATCGGGGCGGAGCCGGAGGAGATCTTCTTCACCTCCGGAGGCACGGAGGCCAACAACTGGGCGATCAAGGGGGTGGCGGCAGCCCTCCGGGGGCGCGGGGACCATATCGTCACATCCGCGATCGAGCACCATGCCGTCCTCCACCCCTGCAGGGCGCTCGAGAAGCAGGGTTACCGGGTCACGTATCTCCCGGTCGATGCGTTCGGCCGGGTCGATGCGGGCGACGTCGAGGAGGCGATCACCGAGACGACGATGCTCATCTCGGTGATGGCGGCAAACAACGAGATCGGCACCGTCCAGCCGACCGCAGAGATCGGTCGCGTCGCGCACGACCGCGGCGTGCTCTTCCATGCCGATGCGGTCCAGGCGATCGGGTCATACCCCGTGGATGTGGATGCGATGGAGGTCGACCTCCTCACTCTCTCGGCCCACAAGTTCGGCGGTCCGAAGGGGGTGGGGGCGCTCTATATCCGGCGGGGGACCAGGATCGCGGCGTTCATGGACGGTGGGGCACAGGAGCGGGGACGGCGGGGCGGGACCGAGAACGTCCCCGGGATCGTGGGGCTCGGGCATGCGATCGAGATTGCGATCGCAGAGATGCCCCGGAGATCCGCCCGGATCGCCGCGATGCGGGACCGGATGAGCGCGGCGATCCTCGATACCATCCCGGATACCAGGCTCAACGGGCACCCGACCGAGCGGCTTGCAAACAACGTGAATGTGGCGTTTCGCTACGTCGAAGGGGAATCGATCCTTCTCCTGCTCGACGCCCATGGTATCGCCGCCTCGTCGGGGAGCGCCTGTACATCGGCGTCGCTTGAGCCGTCGCACGTGCTGCTTGCAACCGGACTCTCCCACGAGGAGGCGCACGGGTCGCTCCGGCTCACTCCGGGGCCGGGGAATACTGAAGAGGATGCCGACTACGTCCTCTCGGTCCTCCCGGGGATCATCGAGCGCCTACGGGAGATATCGCCGCTCAGAGGAGGGTGATATGTATGGCAGGTATATTCAAGGCGTATGATATCCGGGGGCGCTACCCGGATGAACTGGATGAGGAGGTGGCGAAGAGGATAGGAAACGCTTTCGCCCATCTCCTCGGAGCGAAATGGATCGTCGTCGGGCGGGATATGCGGCTCTCGTCGGCGGCGCTTGCGGGTGCGTTTGCAGAGGGGGCGGCGCTTGCCGGGGCAGATGTCGCGGATGCCGGGGAGGTGAGCACGCCCCTCCTCAACTACGCCATCGGCCGCGGCGGGTTTGACGGCGGGGCGATGGTGACGGCCTCCCACCTCCCGGGGGGGATGAACGGGCTCAAGCTCTCGCGGAAAGACGCGATCCCTCTCTCCGGGGACCGGGGCCTCCCGCTCTTGGAAACGATGGTCGGGGAGGTGGAGCGGGGACCGGTCGCCGGGCTCCACTATACGGTCGATATGCTCGATGTCTACGTCAGGAAGGTGGCCGGGTTTATCCGGGCACAGCGGCCGCTCACGATCGCTGTGGATGCGGGGAATGGTATGGCCGGACCGGAGATCCCTCCTCTCTTTGCACGGGCTCCAGCGTGGCATCTGGTGCCGATGTACCTTGAGCCTGACGGGACGTTCCCCCACCACCACGCAAACCCGCTCGACCCGGAGACCACCCGGGACCTCCAGGCCCGGGTCGTGGCGGAGGGGGCGGACTTCGGGGCCGCGTTCGACGGTGATGCTGACCGGTGCGGGTTCGTCGATGAGCGGGGCGAGCGGGTCAGGCAGGATCTGGTGACCGGGCTCATAGCGGAGTTCCTGCTCGAGGAGAGTCCGGGGGCGACGATCCTCTATGATCTGCGGTCGAGCCGGGCCGTGGTCGAGGCGATCGAGCGAGCCGGGGGGAGGGGTGTGCGATCGAGGGTGGGCCACGCCTTCATCAAGGCCCGGATGCGGGAAGAGGGGGCGATATTCGCCGGCGAGCTCTCCGGGCACTACTACTACCGGGATATGGGGTTTACGGATAACGGGCTCCTCACGCTGGTCATGGTGGCAAATATTGTTGCGGCGAGGGGAAAACCTCTCTCCGAGCTCATCAGACCGCTGGACCGCTACCCCTCGACCGGGGAGATCAATCTCCAAGTGGGCGACCCCGACAGGGTGTTTGCGGCGCTTGAGGCACGGTACAGGGATGCCGACCTTGACCATCTGGACGGTCTGACAGTGGGCTACCCGGCGTGGTGGTTCAATATCCGCCGTTCCCACACCGAGCCGGTGGTGCGGCTGAACCTCGAGGCGGATACGGAGAGCCTGCTGGATGAGAAACGTCAGGAGGTCTTTGGGATCATCCGGGAGGCCGAGGCGGGCGCGAGGGTGGCCGGGGATCGGCCTACACCCATATAATATATTATCTTTGCGGGGCTCGTCGGCGGCATGAGCGAGAAGACCCCGGTCGCAAGATCGGGGATGAGAGCAGAACCCCTTCCTTCCTGCGATACTTATATTATTGTTCGATGTCATAGTATTCCCTACCGATGTTGCGAGAACCAAGCAACCGGAATACACAATCTGATGCTGTAGGGCAGGAACTGCCCGAACAGGGTAATCAACGCCTGCGGAGACCGTGTGAGCCCCCTCCTGGGGCAGGGTCGCTGATAGCCAGGAAGCCCCGTCCTTTAGGGCGGGGCAGTTCACCATGAGAAGGTGACACATATATGCACGGGGGATCCCAGGGATCCTGGAGATCGCAGCACCGTGCGGCGTTTCCGCACCCGTGGCAGCAGAAGAGTTATTTTGGGGCCCGTAGCTTAGTCCGGTCATAGCCCCCGGCTCATAACCGGGTGATCGTGGGTTCAAATCCCTCCGGGCCCATGGGTTTTGAGGTCCTCGATGTGTGCGTGGAGCGTCGGGATCCGGAGAGGGGGCATGCACCCCTCTCCCCGGGCAGAGAAGCCAGAGGAACACCCCCCGAGGATCTCTCGAATGTACGGTGACGACGAGCAGTAGTGAGTATATTTTCAGGCCAATAAAAATGAGGGAATAAAAATTGTGGAAGAATGGGGTGAAGGTGCTACCAGTAGCCACTTGCTCCACTACCGAAGAAATAAGCCATCCGGGGTGCAGATCTTTCCCATCACCATGGTGATGGAGAGTGAGCCTTCACCCCGGGGAGAGGGGGAAGCAGGTGCAATCGTGCAGATGGCCCGGCGAATGGCGATCGCGGGAACAAAAGGCGAGCTTGGATTGATCCTCGCCAGGGAAGTTGGCCGCTATTCACTCGTGGATCTCCAGACCCTCGGGGGGAGGTTATACGCGGAGATGATCCGGTTGCCCGAGCCGTACCGGAGCAAGGTCCATCCCTACATCACCGAGCAGTTGTTCGGGGCTCACCACCAGCTTCTCGCTATGCACCGTGCAGGCAGGTTCCTATCCATGACCGAGCCGATCACTGATCGCGAGACATTCCTCAAGTTCTGCAATATGGTCTCCGACGGGTGCTTCCGGTATGACGAGACCACAGAGCGGATTCCATTCCGCTTCACACCCCGGCACCGGGCTTTCTATTACTTGATCTCGGCTTTCACGATGTTCGTGCTCGATCAACCAGGTCACCCGGTGGGGATGCCGTTTCCAGGAGGGTTCCAGGTCGAGGAACGCAACGGTTCATTCTATTGTCTCATTCGCGACCGCGAGAAGGAGGTCCCATACTCGATCTGCAACTTCTGCCCTGCCCTGCAGACCGAGGACGGGTGACATTTTTTTTGCAGGCAGGTGGGGGGCTTTCGGTGTGGCTGGAGGATCATACATTCCCCGATTACAGAACGAGTCAAATAATCTGGTGTAGTGAGCTACCCCGTGCTCGCGGGCGGGGTAGTTCACGGACAGCACTTGTATCACAGAGATGCGATGTGGCGGTACCCTATGAGTCAGTACAAGATTGTCTTTCCGATCCAGGCGATGCGTTCCAGACTTTGTTGGCCAACAACGATTAACAAACGTCGAAAAGTCATGTCAGATCATTAGCCTTTATCCGGTCATTCGGAAAGAGTATTCTATCATGACTGTGAAGAAGCGCAACCTGAAATACAGGATCAACTGGAGGGATGCGAGGGATGCCATCCTGCAGGAACGGATCGGTGGAGCGAAACTCCGGTTCGATCCTGACATACAGACAAAATCCGCCTCTGACTTCTCAAAGAGGATCAAGGAGGGCGAGTACGAGTACGGCAGAAAGACTGTAGAGGCCTTCTCAGGATTCCTCGATCCCTCCATGGGGGTGCTCGAGATCGGGCCCGGACCGGGGACGGTGACCGTCCCGCTCTCAAAGATGGTCAGGCAGGTCACCGCCGTCGATCTCTCGCTCCGGAACATCTCCCACCTCGAGGAGAATTTACGGGAAGAGGGCCGCGAGAACGTCGATGTGATCCACAAAAACTGGCTCCACACCGATGACGCGGTGCTCCGAGATAGCTACGATCTGGTCTTTTGTTCGCACTTTCTCTGGATGATCCCGGACCTCGAGGGGCACCTGGAGAAGATGGAGAACGCCTCCAGGGGATACTGTGCCATCGTCCAGCCCGCCGGGAGGGGTGATCTCGTCAAGGAGGTCTATACAGCAATCACCGGCAGGGAGTATGGCGGCGAGTTCGAGCCTGACGGCGACTACTTCGCCTACGTCATCCTCAGGGAGTGGGGCAGGCTGCTCAACGTTGAGCATTTCTCGTTTACCAACACGATGACGCTCGATGAGAAGGTCCGCTCGACGGCATCCTTCATCGGCAGGTTCGTCGAGGTCGACGAAGGCGTGGCCGGGCGCATCCGCGATCTGGTCCTCCCGCACGCCAATGAAAATGGTGAGTTCGTCGAGACGAACAACGTGGTGGTCATGTGGTGGGAGGTAGCCCCGACCAAAAATAAGTGATTGTGCCGGGGTGATTACGGAAGGGGGTCGCCTTCATCTTCAGGGCAACCCTCTCCCCGCTCGCGGCCGCACCCGGCGATCTGGATCATCTTCCCGTGCACCAGGGCATCGGCAACCTTCCGCCGCGCCTCATGGAGGTCGCGCCAGAGGGTTTTTCTGGAGATGCCAAGGGCACAGGCGGCCGCCTCCTGTCCAAGACCCACAAGGTCGACGAGGCGGAGGGCCTCGGCCTCCTCAGGGAGGAGGAGGACAACCTCGTCGGGTTTCCCGCAGAGGGGGCCAAAACAGCGAAAGGCCGATCGTTCCTCGATTCTCCGGCGGACCCGGGGGCGTCCCCGCCCCCGCCCGCGTCTGCCACGGCCTCCTCCGGGTTCTCGTTCACTCATGGCAGCACCATCATCTGGAGAGACTATCCGCCCTCCATGAAGATAGTGCCTTCGATCCGGTGGAGTTACCACCGACGCCGTGCCCGGAAGCCACGACCGCATCCCCATGGGATGCCGCCCCGGCCGAGACCGCGGAGCACCGGTGCGGTGCCTTCCGCCGGTGTCCCGGGCAGGACGCACCGGCCCCGGCGTCTCCCCGTCAGGGGGCCGCGGCCGAGCGGTCCAGTTCCATCAAAACCTGGCATGGTATATCACCTCTATTAGTACACATATGCGCATAAATATATAAAGTTTTCCCTTGAGGGGTTCGGTAGGGTGCTCCGCCCCGGCCGGCCCCAGATCCCCTGCCATCCCCGCGCCCGCGAAAACCACCTCGATTCAGCGGGTGATCGCATGCCGCCCGGGTTCGGGTAGTGCTCTATGAAACAATGTGCGACATGGGGTTGCATTATGAGATTGCATAATAATGCTAGCCCTTTCGTTCGGGCTATCCCTACCGCAACATGCATCCCTGGTAACGGGGTTGTGTGAAGCTTGCGGGACAACGTGGAGAACACCGGAAGTCTGTTTCGGTCAATCTGCCAGGGAAACGATGCCATGGAGAAGCAAACGCTGAACCAATCGTATGGGTCGTGAGTAGAGAGAAGCGAAATCAGACTGACACGCTTGAACCAAAAGGTATGGAATCAGGCTGCACTGGTAGTTGTTACGGTACAGCGAACGAACAAACGATAGTCGTAGAGGAATGTGGGCCGATGGCTGATTCCCAGACATTGCATGACATCCCTTGCCCCAAGCGGCCCCTCCTTCAAGCAGGTCAGAAGGCGGGTTCCTTGTTCGGTTCTCCGCCGATGGTCGGCACAAGCCTTCCCTGCACCGGTGCGAGCAATCTCAGTGTGAGCAATTCCTTCTCGTTCGACTCCCGCTGCCCTGCAAAGAGGTTTCAGGTGGCTGCAAGGTCCAAGTGCATCTGCAGTCAGCTCAGGCAGGGGGAGCTCAATCAAAGGCCGTTCCTGTCATGAAGGCTGCCCTGCAGGCACTTTCCTGGCGGTGCAGCCATCAGGGGGGGCAACTTTATCTTTCGGGGGTGAAGGAGGCGGAGCGGGAAGACCCCGGCCGCGAGATCGGGGACGGGCGCTCCACCCTTTCGTCATACGATTATAGGACCGTATTTATCATTGTAAGTATAAACATATCTGCAATGCTCCAAGCCTACAAGTATCGGATGTACCCATCTCAGGAGCAAATCTCACTCCTCATGCACCACATCCATGCCTGTCGGTTTGTGTACAACCATTCTCTGGAGCAGAAGATCCGGGCATACGAGCAGGATGGTAAAAAGCTCTCCTGCTTTGACCTGAACAACCGCCTTCCCGCCCTCAAGGAAGAGCATCCGTGGCTCAAAGAGGTCAACTCCCAGTC
>FZPS01000022.1_pt219 | contig 25232 bp, 37 predicted proteins | sample 1817821 | NCBI WGS metagenome assembly FZPS01 (sample SAMEA104158645, study PRJEB21678) | metagenome | place: Germany | collected 2015-04-21 | reverse complement strand
AAGGCAATTTTTTTCACATCTAATGAGTCATGCGACAAAGTTAATATTTTTTTCACAACCTACTTATGTAAAACACGCAGCTGTGAATTCAATCGAAATGGAATAAAATCATTGTGAAAGCAATGCTTTTATTGTGATAGCGAACAATTGTCTATTTTGCAAACATGTTCCCAACTATGACGAACGACCTTTCATGCTCTGCGGCATGTTTGCTTTGCTCCATTTACCTCCTTCGTCATTCTGAACACCCGCTTTACTCCATTTGCTTTGCTTGTTCCAATTACCCCAATCGCCTCGCTCGTTCCGCTTGCCTCGTTCATCCTCCCCTACGCCCGGTTTGCTCCGCACGTTCCGCTCGCCTCGTTCATCCTCCCCTACGCCCGGTTTGCTCCGCACGTTCCGCTCGCCTCGTTCGCCCTCCCCTACGCCCCAATCGCCTCGCTCGTTCCCCACGCCCGGTTTGCTTCGTTCGTTCAGGCTTCCCTGTTCGTCCCGGCCGTCCTGCTTGTCCGGTTCATCTTGCATTCTTAGTATTATGCCTCTTTTTTGTGTATCCTGCTTTTCACGGCTGCCTTGCTTGTCAGGCTCTTTCTGCATTCTCAGCGTTATTCCCCTCTCCTGCTTTTCGAATTTATCCCGCTCGCCTCGTTCATCCCGTTTATGTTTATTCCGCTCACTTAATTCGCTTCGTTCGTTCCGCTCGCTCCGTTCGCTCCGTTCGTTCTCCCATACGCCCTGTTTGCCCTGTATGTCGAGCTTTTCCCGGCTGCCCTGCTTGTCCGGTATATCTTGCTCTTCCCGACCGCCTTGCATGTCTGCGTTGCTCCGATGTTTCCTGCTTTTCGCTCTTTCCTTCGCTGCCGATCGACGCCCTTTCCTCACGGCAACCGTCCTACGGTAATAAACAAGCAGTCGATCCAATTCGCCGATCGACTCCATATACCCGCTTTGTCCGTCCAACTCGGCAAAAGACACCAACATGCCCATCAGCAGCTTCACCGCTTCGTCCACCGATTTGCGGATGACGCGGCTATTGGGTCTTTCCTTGCGTGCCCAATCGTCGTTGCGTTTCAAAAAGGCTGCATCGAAGGCATCGTTCGTCTCGCGAAGGCTTTCCATGAGCGGCATCAGGTGAAGGGCCTCCAACGCTTCGCGCAGGGACGCATCGTCGACTACATCCTGCAGCATTTCGTTCACGCGGCGCGTCTGCGCAACGCGGCTGCCGTTTACGAGGCGTTTCCCCTGTTTGTCGAGCCAAAAACGCAACACCGCGGCCGGCTCACTTTCCTCTTGCAGGGGCGACCACAAGGCCGCTTTCACCCGCATGTCGAGCGAGATCAACGTACGACGGCGTTTTTCCGACAACTCGTCCAACACGGCCGTCAGTTCGTGCTTGCGCGATACCGATCCGACGCAACGCAGGGCGGGAAGGTGCGATTTCACCTTTGCGGCCGCTTTCGTTACGTACGGATTGTCGACGGGGCAATCGTCGAGGATGCCGCACAGCTGCTCGATCAATTGGGCGTGTTCGTCGTTCCTCAACAGCGCCATCCAACTCAACTTGAATTTCTGCATAATCAACGTTTTTAATAAAAAACCTCCTGCGAGGCACGGAGCGTATTGTCTGCATGCGGTACGGAGCATATTGTTTTGCACAAGGCAAAACAAGTTTGTCGCTTCGCCGGTATTACGACGTATTGTTTGCACAAGGCAGAACATGCCGTTGCCTATACGACAAAGGTACGAAAAAATAGTGCACGCATGGCAATGTTGCGGTTTGCCTTCGTTGCGAGATCGAAATCGAGTATAAACGCGCGTTTTGCCTGTTTTTCGATAACATGCTTTCATACTTACGGGCGCAGTGGTTAAATATGAATAACACAATTTAACCGCAACGGCGGTTGTGCTGAAATTTCAATAACATGTTTTAACTGCAACCGGCGTAATGGTTAAATCATAATAACAGAAAATGAACGAAACCGGCGTTTTGTTCAAAACCCAATAACATGTTTTAATGACTACGGTCGTGTCGGTTAAAGAATAATAATGAAATTGGAGCAAAAAAATGTTTCAACACAAAAATCAAGGTCGGGAAAGGGGAGAAAAAATATTCCCGTACAAAAATCAAAGTGGGAAAAGGAGCAAAAAATCTTTCCGATAGGGAAAACGACGTCCGAATGAGAGCGCGAAATTGTTCTGAGACAAAGACCGACGTTCGGAAGGGAAGAGAAAATTGTTCCGATAGAAAAATCGATGTTGGGAAGGGAGCAAAAAATTATTCCCGTACAAAATTCGATGTTGGGAGAGGAGGAGAAAATTGCTCCGAGAAGAAAATCAAAGTTGGCTGCTATTCACTGCTACCCGGGAGTATATCGGGTGATCCCGAAAAAAAAGATCAATATTGCCTCAATACTAAAACCGGAGCAGAGAAAGGGGTAAATAATCGCTCTGACACACAAGATGATACGTAGAAGAAAGCGCAACGTTGCTCCGACGCCAACATTGCCTTCATGAGTAGAGTAGCCCTTTTTCCATTGACCTTGCAGCACATGTATCGAGGGTACAGGCGAATTCCTTGGATAACTTTTTATATCTTTGCACGATATCTATTTCATGCAGAAAATAAAACGGGATGAAACCAATTATTACTACTCCTTTGTCGGGAAAAGCAAGAATTTTTTATCTCTTTCTCTTCTCTTTTGTCGGATTGTTTGTATCCGTTGGTATAATGGAGTTTTTTTCCATTATTTTTACATTTAACGATCCTTTGGATTCATGGTATATTCGTTTGAATATGTTTTTGCAGAGTTTGCTGATGTTTTTTTTCCCGGCGTATGTTGTTGCCGGCATGGGTGGAACTCGCCCTTCCTCTTTTTTGCGTTTGCAAAAGTCGGATAAGCTTTTCTTTGCAATCGGCTTTGCTGTTTTGATTTTTGTAATGTCCATGCCGATGGTTTCGTTCTTGACGCGGTTGAACGAGCAGATGCAACTCCCCGAATCGCTTAAATCCATAGAACAATGGATGCGACAAACAGAAGATCAGGCGGCCGCCGCTACCGAAATACTGTTGTCCGGGAAAAATGTAGGGGTTTTAATGGTAAATCTTTTGCTGATTGGGGTTTTTGCGGCAGTGGCCGAAGAGTGTTTCTTTCGGGGCGTGCTCCAGCAATCTTGCGTAGAAATAGTGAAAAACAAACATGCAGCCGTATGGATTACCGCATTTATTTTCAGTGTGATGCATCTTCAATTTTACGGTTTCTTGCCCCGATTGGTTTTAGGCGTTTTGCTGGGATATTTGTTTTTATATGGTCGCAGTTTATGGATACCCATTGCGGCTCATTTTTTTAATAATGCATTCACCTTGCTGGTAATTTTCTTTTTCGGAGAAACCGATTTTATGCGGCAGATTGAAAATCGACCGCTGACCCTTGGGTTTGGATGTTTTGCGGCAATCAGTTTGATGGTTACTTTATTTTTATTTCGATTTTACAAAAAGCGGATGGAGAACGTTTGATGATACAAATTAAGGTTGTTTTTTCGGGAAAAGGAGAGAAGTTTTTAACAAGGGAGGATGTGTGATGATACAAATCAAGGATACGTTGATTTCGGAAGATATTTTTGAAACCTGTTTTGTGTGCGATCTCGGCAAATGCAAAGGAATGTGCTGCGTAGAGGGCGATGCGGGCGCTCCGTTGACGCACGAAGAATACGAGGCAATAAAAGACGTGTTGCCCGAGATTTGGGACGGCCTTTCGCCAAAAGCGCGTGAGTTGATCGAAAAACAGGGGATAGCCTATATCGACGATGACGGCGAATTGGTGACTTCCATTATCAAAGGTCGCGAGTGCGTGTTTACCTATTTCGATGCCGACGGCGTTTGTCGATGTGCCATCGATAATGCTTTCCGTGAGGGAAAGATTTCGGTGCAAAAACCCATTTCGTGCCACCTTTATCCCATTCGTTTGCGCAAATACGACGATTTCACGGCTTTGAACTACGACCGCTGGTCGGTATGTCGGCCGGCTTTGAGATTGGGTAAAAAAACCGGCATAAAATTATACCAATTTTTAAAAGAACCTTTAATCCGCAAATTTGGCGAAGAATGGTACCAAGAAGTATGTCAAATAGCTGAACTGTTGCCCAAGACAAAATGATCCTCTATAAAAACCATAGACGGCTAAACTCGCGTTCGGCCGTCTATCCATCGTTTAAATATAAAAAAGAAAAAAGTTATTTGTTGCTGTTCTTTTATACTTGCTATTTGTTTATTTTTGATTTTTCTTCTTCATCGGGATTCTCGTCTGTCTTTGCTTCCTTGCTCAACGAATCCGACAATTTGGAAATCGCATGGAAATCTATTTTCCCCGTAATGTTAATAATGGTCAGCTTGTTGTCTTCATCTAAGCCGATAAAAATAATGTCCTGATTTTTATCGTCTTTGCTTTTTGTCAGAACGTTTATTTTGGTATTCCTTTCATTTACCGATACTACTTCCTGATAATCGGAAAACTCTTGGGCGGCCAGTTCGTTGGCTTTTTTGAAATAATGGTGTGCGTCTTTTTTGTCTTCGGTAGTGACAATGCGAATGCTGTTTAAATTTTGGAATATTTTCTTCAATTCTTCGTCGTTGGTGTTCGATGCCATTTTTTCGAGCATGGGTTTCCCGATATTCACGTTACTGACGGGCCTTTTTTCCTCGACGCATGTATTTAGGAATTCCGTAATGAAATCTGCCCCCGACAACGATACTGCCGAGAGTAAAAATAAAAATATGAGTGTGGTACCTTTCATTCCTTTTTAATTTATCCAATCCGCTTTTATCCAATCCGCTGAATTTTTATTTCGTTTCCGGCACTTTTTTCGTAAAGAGGGCAATTGCCGGTAAAATTCCCTTATGACTCCCTTGGATGGGATTGCGGTAAGTGTCCGTTTTCCGTTGCTTCCACATCCACCGAATCCATCACATCCGTCGAATCCGCCGAATCCAAAGCGGTCCAATCGATATTCCAGCCTTTCAGTTCATCCAATGTCTTTATCGAGACTTCTTCTCCTTTTCGAAGTGCTTCGGAAAGTTTTTCCAAGGCATACGTAGCATCTTTGAATGCGGCATCGGGATCGTTGTAGGTTTCTGCAAAATAGGGTTTCCTGTTTTCGTTGACCAAGAAATAAATACCGACTCCCAATGTGATTATGATGGCAATGGAAGCGGCAATTTTTAAAGCCGGAGCAAATATCCGGATGGTAATGTATTGTTTCTCCTTTTCTTTTTGGCGAATGGCCGTTTCCAGCTTTTTATCGAAATCGTTGCCCAATCGAATGGAGTTCCGGCTCTCTTTGCAGTACCGAAAGAGAGGGGCGTAGGGTTGCAAATCTTCCGGAATATCTTCTCCGGAAAAAAAGTCGCGCAACTTTTTTTCTTCCTCCAAAGATGTTTCGCAATTCCAATACTTGTTCAACAAAAAGCGAATATGTTCATATTCTTTTATCATTGTATTTCTCCAATAATTCTTTCATTTTTCTTCGTGCCCTAAAAAGGGTTACCTTTACCACGTCTTCACTAATATCCAATACGTTGGATATGTCGTTGTAACTGAGTCCTTCGATTTCCCTGAGTTGAAAAACCAACCGTTGGTTTTGGGAGAGTTCGTCGATACATTTATATATTATAGAGCGCTCTTCTTGCCTGATAAAGTGCAAATGAGGCGTTTCGTTATCTATAAAAGAGTAACCCTCTTGTTGAGGATCGATGCTTTCCGTTTTTCGGATTGCCCGTGACGAAAGTCGGTCGAGCGCCAAATTTTTTGTCGAACGATAACAATATGCCTCTGCATTATTGATGGCGTTCCATTCATCTTTTTTGCTCCAAAGTTTCAAAAAGACGTCTTGTACGATGTCTTCTGCTTCGGCCTTATCGTGCACAATACTCAGTGCGAGCCGGTAGAGATTGTCTTTTAGAGACAAAATAATATGATGAAATTTCTCGTTATTCATTATATAATGACGGTTGAAAAGCCAAAAAGTTACATCCTGCCACAAAAATATTTCTTTTTTGATTTCTTTTCTTCCTTTGAGTTCTTTCGTTTTGATTTGTTCATTGCATCTGCAGTTGCGAATTTGAAAGAAAATATTTTTAAAAACAAGATGATTTACTTGTATATCATTCCGATAATTTGTAATTTTGTGCCGTTTTTAGCTCCAAAAATTCGAAGCATACAATATAATCATTTGATTATGCGTTGCTTAGATTGTTGGTTATGAGATAGAAACAGACGGATAATTAAGATAAATTAGTTTAAAAAGAAAGTATAAAAAATGCCTACAATTCAACAATTAGTAAGAAAGGGGCGTACGGAGTCGACTGAAAAAAGCAAATCGCCGGCATTGGAAGGTTGTCCGCAGCGTCGAGGCGTGTGTGTGCGAGTTTATACCACGACTCCCAAAAAGCCGAATTCGGCGATGAGGAAAGTTGCCCGTGTGCGTTTGACCAATTCGAAAGAGGTGAATGCGTATATTCCGGGCGAAGGTCACAATTTGCAAGAACACTCCATTGTATTGGTTCGGGGTGGTCGTGTGAAAGATCTTCCGGGAGTGCGTTATCACATTGTACGGGGTACGTTGGATGCAGCCGGCGTTAGCGACCGTACGCAAAGACGTTCGAAGTACGGAACAAAACGACCCAAAGCAGGTGCTGCGAAGGGATAAAGCGACATGCTGGTCGGAGAATAAAAAACAAACGGCCGGTAGAAGTCGAAAATGTACAATCACAATCAAGGTAAAATGTTTAATTGGTGTTGAATTTGGTATCAGCGTTTTATAAGGTTGAGTAAATGATTCGGAGGAATCGTTGAAGACGAGTAAAAAAGGCAGCCAAACAACAGTAAAATTTTTAAAACGATGAGAAAAGCTAAACCTAAAAAAAGGCATGTATTGCCTGATCCGGTTTTTGGCGATGTAAGGGTAACAAAATTTGTTAACCATCTTATGCGCGACGGAAAGAAAAGTCTTGCTTACGATATCTTTTATTCCGCATTGGATATCGTGGAGACTAAAATGCCCAATGAAGAAAAGTCGGCTCTCGAGATTTGGAAAGCGGCTTTGGATAATGTTACCCCACAAGTTGAAGTCAAGTCGCGCCGTGTAGGCGGAGCTACTTTTCAAGTGCCTACCGAAGTTCATCCGGGAAGAAAAGAAGCCATTTCGATGAAAAACCTGATTTCTTTTGCGCGCAAAAGAAAAGGAAGAAACATGGCTGAAAAATTGGCCGCCGAAATCATTGATGCTTACAATGGTCAGGGTGGCGCATTTAGACGAAAAGAAGATATGCATAGAATGGCAGAAGCCAATCGTGCTTTTGCGCATTTCAGATTTTAAATGATGGAAGAGATAATATAAAATGGCTAAGAGTTCAAAAGAAACATTAAAATATACGCGTAACATCGGTATCATGGCGCATATCGATGCAGGAAAGACTACCACATCGGAGCGAATTTTGTTTTATACGGGTCTTACCCATAAGTTGGGAGAGGTGCACGATGGAGCTGCAACCATGGACTGGATGGAACAAGAACAGGAACGGGGTATTACGATTTCTTCTGCCGCAACCACAACAAGTTGGCAGTATAGAGATCAGACGTACAAGATCAATCTAATCGATACTCCGGGACACGTGGATTTCACTGTTGAAGTAGAACGTTCGTTGCGGGTACTGGATGGTGCAATTGCCACTTTTTGTGCCGTTGGCGGAGTAGAACCTCAGTCTGAAACGGTATGGCGTCAAGCCGATAAATATAAAGTCCCCCGCATTTGTTACGTAAATAAAATGGACCGTTCGGGGGCGAATTTTTTCGAAGTGGTTCGCCAAATAAAAGAAATGTTGGGCGCACGTCCGTGTCCCATTCAAATACCGATTGGTGCCGAAAGCGGTTTTAAAGGGGTTGTCGATTTGATCCGGATGAAAGCCCTTTACTGGCACGACGAGACATTGGGTGCCGATTACGATGTAGAGGAGATTCCGGCCGAATTGGCAGAAGAAGCTGCCGAGTGGCGCGAAAAGATGTTGGAGACCATAGCCGAGTTTGATGACGAAGTAATGGTGAAATTTTTCGATGATCCAACGGCGATCACCGAAGAGGAAATCCATAAAGCGCTGAGAAAAGGAACATTGGCTATGCAAATCAATCCGATGCTTTGTGGATCGTCTTTCAAAAACAAAGGTGTTCAACCCTTATTGGATGCGGTTTGTGCTTATTTGCCCAGTCCGTTGGATGCCGGAGCAATCGTAGGCCTGGATCCCAAAGATCCCACAAAAAAGCTTGTTCGTCATCCCGATCCCGATGAACCTCTTTGTGCATTGGTCTTCAAAATCGCTACCGATCCCTATGTTGGTCGCTTGAGCTTTTTCAGGGTGTATTCGGGGGAACTGGTTGCCGGATCCTACGTGTATAATTCGCGTTCGGGTAAAAAAGAACGGGTTTCGCGTTTGTTTCAAATGCATTCCAACAAGCAAAATCCGAGAGATTTTATCGGTTGTGGAGATATAGGTGCCGCAGTTGGATTCAAAGATGTTCGAACGGGAGATACCCTGTGCGATGAAGCACATCCCATCTTGTTGGAATCGATGGATTTCCCGGATCCCGTCATCAGTGTGGCAGTGGAACCGAAAAGCCAGAAAGACCTCGACAAACTGTCGCATGGATTGTCGAAACTGGCGGAAGAAGACCCCACCTTTACGGTCAAAACCGATACTGAAACCGGTCAGACCATTATTTCGGGTATGGGAGAGCTTCATTTGGAAATCATTGTCGATCGGTTGAGACGCGAATTTAAAGTCGAGTGTAATCAGGGTCGACCTCAGGTGGCTTACAAAGAAGCTATCACTCGACCTGTCGAATTACGTGAAGTATATAAGAAACAGACGGGTGGTCGCGGTAAATTTGCCGACATCATTGTGCGTGTAGAACCTGCCGACAAAGATTTTGAAGGTGAACTTCAATTTGTTGATGAGGTGAAAGGAGGAAATATTCCGAGAGAATTTATCCCGTCCGTTCAAAAAGGTTTCTTGCAGGCAATGAAGAATGGCGTTCTCGCAGGTTATCCATTGAATAATTTGAAAGTGACCGTAATTGATGGATCGTACCATCCGGTCGACTCCGATCAGTTATCGTTTGAGATTTGTGCCATACAGGCATTCAGACATGCTACGGAAAAAGCCGGACCGGTATTGCTCGAACCCATTATGAAAGTAGAAGTGGTTACACCCGAAGAAAGTATGGGAGATGTGATTGCCGACCTCAATAAACGACGCGGTCAGATCGAAGGCATGGAGTCGAACCGTTCGGGAGCCCGTATTGTAAAAGCAAAAGCTCCGCTTGCCGAAATGTTTGGTTATGTGACTTCCTTACGTACCATCACTTCAGGACGCGCAACGTCTACTATGAGTTTTTCGCATTATGAAGAAGTATCTCCTTCCATTGCAAGACAGGTGTTGGCAGAGGTAAAAGGTCGTGTGGAATTGATTAAATAACATATAAATTTATGAGCCAAAAAATCAGAATAAAACTGAAATCATACGATTATACGCTGGTAGATAAATCGGCAGAAAAAATCGTAAAAACGGTAAAATCGACAGGAGCTGTCGTGAGCGGCCCTATCCCGCTACCAACCCATAAACGTATATTTACGGTAAACCGTTCGACGTTTGTTCACAAGAAATCGCGCGAACAATTCGAACTCTCTTCATTTAAGCGCCTTATCGATATCTATAATTCAACGGCGAAAACGATCGATGCGCTGATGAAACTCGAGTTGCCAAGCGGTGTGGAGGTGGAAATCAAGGTGTGATGGACTGCTTTCCGAAAGTGTGTGTGCCACACAAATAAGCGCCACCCCAATGGGAGAAAGTCGATAAATCTCATGGATGTATTTACATGAGAATGGGAAGTTGTAATTTTTTTAAGTATATTATATAAGGATTATTATTAACTACACCTCTTATTAATGTATTCCTTGAGAAAAAGGAAAAAGGAAGAAAAGACGGAGGTAGTAAAAACAACAGAGAAATGCCGGGATTAATTGGAAGAAAAATCGGAATGACATCCGTTTTCAGTGCCGAGGGAAAAAATGTTCCATGCACTGTTATCGAAGCTGGTCCTTGCGTGGTTACTCAAATAAAAACTGTCGAAAAAGATGGTTATGACTCTTTGCAGTTGGGCTTTGTCGATAAAAAAGACAAACATACGACCAAACCCGAAAAAGGTCATTTCGAAAAGGCAGGAGTAACTCCGAAGCGATACTTGGCCGAGTTCGAAGGATTTGAGGATACCTATGAGTTGGGGGCCGAAATCACTGTTGAGCTTTTTAAAGACACTTTTTTTGTGGACGTTATCGGCACATCGAAAGGTAAAGGTTTTCAGGGTGTCGTAAAACGTCATCGTTTTGGCGGAGTAGGCGAGTCTACTCACGGTCAACACAACAGAATGCGTGCACCGGGGTCTATTGGTGCGGCATCTTTTCCTGCTAAAGTATTTAAAGGAACACGTATGGCCGGACAAATGGGGAACAAACGGGTAACCGTTCAAAATCTTCAGGTTATGAAGATAATACCCGAACACAATCTTTTAGTGGTAAAAGGTTCGGTACCGGGATATAATGGTTCAATCGTATTAATAGAGAAATAAAATGGAATTGAATGTATATAATATCAAAGGCGAAGTAACGGATAAGAAAGTGACACTCAACGATTCCATTTACGGAATTGAACCTAACGAGCATGTTGTATGGTTGGCAGTTAAACACTATTTGGCCAACCAACGCCAAGGTACTCACAAAACAAAAGAAAGAAGTGAAGTATCGGGAAGTAGGCGTAAACTTATTCGTCAGAAAGGTAGCGGAATGGCCCGCAGAGGCGATATCAATTCACCTGTATTGGTGGGTGGAGGACGTGCTTTTGGCCCACGCCCCAGAAAGTATGGGTTTAAGTTGAATAAGAAAGAGAAAATATTGGCTCGTAAATCGGCACTTTCTTTAAAAGCAAAGAATAACGCCATTGTGGTGATTGAAGATTTCGATTTCGACGAACCCAAAACAAAACAGTTTGTAGAGTTGACTAAAAATCTGCAACTTGCTGATAAAAAGCTGCTTTTCGTTTTGCCAAGTCAAAATAAAAACGTATATTTGTCGGCTCGAAATTTAAGCAAAGTTAATATCGTAACGGCTTCTGACATAAACACCTATAAAATAATGGATTGTGTAAATTTGGTACTCACGGAGTCGGCCGTCGGTATAATTGATGATTTATTGTTAAAAGCATAAGGAATAAGACAATGGGAATAATTATTAGACCAATTTTTACGGAAAAGCAAAGCGCAGTAACGGAAAAATTCGATAACCGTTACGGTTTCATTGTGGTTCCGAGTGCAAACAAAATTGAGATCAAAAACGCAATAGAAGAGCTCTATGATGTGCACGTAGAACGTGTAAACACAATGAGATATAATGGAAAACGCAAGAAGCGTTATACCAAATCGGGGGTTGTCGAAGGTCGGACACCATCGTATAAAAAAGCTATTGTTACTTTGAGAGAAGGAGAAAAGATCGATTTATTCAGTAATATCTAAATAAAGAAATGGGACTACGTAAATTTAAGCCTACAACACCGGGGCAAAGAAATAAAATTATTGGTCGACATGATGGCATGACCGCAACCAAACCCGAAAAATCTCTTGTAGTAGGCAAAAAAAGTACCGGTGGTCGCAACCATCAAGGTAAAATGACAATAGGTTATATTGGTGGTGGACACAAAAGACGTTACCGGTTTGTCGATTTCAAGAGAACGAAAGATGGAGTTCCTGCGGTTGTGAAAAGTATAGAATATGATCCCAATCGGTCGGCTCATGTAGCTTTGTTGTATTACGCCGATGGCGAAAAATCGTATATTCTGGCTCCAAACGGATTGCAAGTGGGAACCACGGTGATGTCGGGGCCCAATGCTGCTCCTGAAGTCGGCAATGCTTTGCCTTTATCGCATATTCCGCTTGGAACGGTGATTCACAATATCGAGTTGCGTACCGGAGAAGGTGCAAAATTGGTGCGTTCGGCAGGAGCATTTGCACAGTTGGTTTCGCGTGAAGAAAACTATGCTATTGTTAAAATGCCCTCCGGAGAAATTCGCAAAATTTTGTCTTCGTGTAAAGCTACGATTGGTAGTGTCGGCAATCCGGATCATATTTTGGAGAAATCGGGTAAAGCCGGAAGATCAAGATGGTTGGGATACCGTCCGCATACGCGCGGGGTTGCCAAAAACCCGGTCGATCACCCGATGGGAGGTGGTGAAGGTCGTGCTTCGGGAGGACATCCCAGGTCACCGAAAGGTTTATATTCCAAGGGATTGAAAACAAGATCTCCCAAAAAACATTCTTCGAAATATATTGTCGAAAAAAGAAAAAAGAAGAAGTAATTCGATCAATTAACAGATAACTATGAGTAGATCACTAAAAAAAGGTCCGTATATTAATTTAAAATTGGAAAAAAAAGTGCTCACCATGAATGAAAGCGGAAAAAAATCCGTGATAAAAACATGGGCACGCTCTTCCATGATTTCTCCCGATTTTGTCGGACATACCATCGCAGTTCATAACGGGAACAAGTTCATTCCCGTTTATATTACGGAAAATATGGTTGGTCATAAACTTGGTGAGTTTGCGCCAACTCGCACGTTCCGTGGGCATGCCGGCAGCAGAAAGAAATAAAACCAGGGCCTAGAACCGATAAAACAGAAAATAAACATGAGTGTTAGAAAAAGAATAGCAGCCGAAAAAAGAAAGGAAAGCCGCCAAAATCTTGCTTTGGCTACATTGAGAAACGTTCCGAGCTCTCCTCGAAAAATGCGTTATGTAGCCGATATGATTCGTGGTATGGAAGTTTTCAAGGCATTGGGCGTGTTGAAATTCTCCAATAAGGAAGCATCGCGAAAAATGGAGAAATTATTGCTGTCTGCCATTTCGAATTGGGAGCAAAAAAACGAGAGAAAAGCCGAAATGGGCGAGTTATACATTAAGACGGTTTTTGTAAACGAAGGCCCTACTTTAAAACGACTTCGTCCGGCTCCGCAGGGACGTGCCCACAGAATCCGAAAACGTTCGAATCATGTTACGTTGATCGTGGATACTTACAACAAAGAAAGCGAACAAGAACAACAAAATAATATTTAATAATAGATGGGACAAAAAGTAAATCCAATATCAAATCGTTTAGGAATTATCAGAGGGTGGGACTCCAATTGGTATGGCGGAGAAGATTATGGAGAAAATTTGCTTGAAGATAGCAAAATACGAAAATATTTGAATGCTCGTCTGGCAAAAGCAAGCGTATCGCGCATTATTATAGAACGAACGTTGAAATTGATTACCATCACTATTTGTACTGCCCGTCCGGGAATCGTTATCGGTAGAGGCGGACAAGAAGTGGATAAGCTAAAAGAGGAATTAAAGAAAATTACCGATAAAGACGTTCAGATCAATATTTTTGAAGTCAAAAATCCCGAGTTGGATGCCGTTATCGTGGCAAACAACGTGGCTCGCCAGATTGAAGGGAAAATTGCTTATCGTCGTGCCGTAAAAATGGCCATCGCTTCAACCATGCGAATGGGAGCCGAAGGTATCAAGATACAGGTGTCCGGACGTTTAGGCGGTGCCGAAATGGCGCGCTCGGAAACATATAAGGAAGGAAGGGTTCCATTGCATACTTTCCGCGCCGATATCGATTATTACCAGGCAGAAGCGTTGACAAAAGTCGGCTTAATCGGTGTTAAGGTTTGGATATGCCGAGGCGAAGTATACGGAAAGAGGGACTTGGCTCCTTCATTTACTTCTCAAAAAGAAAGTCGTTTTCGTGGCAAAGGACCACGTGGATCTCGATCCGAAGGAGGAAGAGGATCAAGAAGAAGTAGAAAAAGTAAGAAAAACGTTTGAAATTAAATTGAAATGTTACAGCCGAAAAAAACAAAGTTCAGGAAACAGCAGAAAGGCCGCATGAAGGGCAATGCTCAGCGTGGCAATCAGTTGGTTTTTGGTTCGTTCGGAATAAAATCGTTGCAATCGAAATGGATTACCAGCCGCCAAATAGAAGCTGCACGTATTGCAGTGACACGTTATATGCAACGTGAAGGGCAGGTGTGGGTGCGAATATTTCCCGACAAGCCGATTACCAAAAAACCTGCCGAAGTACGTATGGGTAAAGGGAAAGGAAATCCGGAAGGATTTGTGGCCCCTGTTACTCCGGGAAGAATGCTGTTCGAGGTGGATGGCGTTCCTTACGAAGTAGCAAAAGAAGCATTGCGTTTGGCTGCTCAAAAGCTGCCCGTTACCACTAAATTCGTGGTACGAAGAGATTATGTGAATCCCTAAAATTGTAATGATATATGAAAACAAGAAGAGATGAATTGAAAGAGTTGTCCGAAAGGGATTTGAAAGAAAAACTGGAGGCGGAAAAACTTGCACTGACTCGTTTGCGTATAAGTCATGCAATTACTCCGCTGGACAATCCAAGTTCCATAAAGTACAAACGCAAAGAAATTGCGCGTATTTATACGGAATTACGTGCCAGAGAATTGAAAAAAGCATAAAATAAATGGAAACGAGAAATTTAAGAAAAGAAAAAGTCGGGGTCGTTTTCAGTAATAAAATGGACAAAACCGTCACTGTGGTCGTGAAATGGAAAGAAAAACATCCTGTTTATGGAAAGTTCGTTGGCAAAACGAAGAAATTTCATGCTCACGACGAAAAAAACGACTGTAATATAGGCGATACGGTAAGAATAATGGAAACCCGTCCTTTGAGCAAAACCAAGAGATGGAGAGTTGTGGAAATAATAGAAAGAGCTAAATAATTATGATACAACAGGAATCAAGATTAACGGTTGCCGATAACAGTGGCGCAAAAGAAGTGTTGTGTCTCCGTATATTGGGTACAAGCGGAAAACGTTATGCGAGTGTGGGAGATATTATTGTTGTCGCCATTAAAAATGTGATCCCTTCGAGTAGTATCAAAAAAGGTGCCGTATCGAGAGCAGTGGTTGTGCGTACGAAAAAAGAAATTCGTCGCCCCGATGGCTCTTACATACGATTTGACGATAATGCCTGTGTGTTGTTGAATAACGCCGGCGAGATGAGAGGAAGCCGCATTTTTGGGCCTGTTGCCCGTGAGCTTCGTTCCACCAACATGAAAATCGTCTCTTTGGCGCCGGAAGTACTTTAATTCATAAAACGAAAAAGTGATGAGTAAGTTACATATTAAAAAAGGCGATATTGTTTACGTGAATGCCGGCGAAGATAAAGGAAAGACCGGACGTGTGCTCAAGGTAGATGTTGCGAAGCAACGTGCTATCGTTGAAGGCGTAAATATAGTATCGAAACACACAAAACCCAATGTGAGAAATCCACAGGGCGGAATTGAGAAAATCGAAGCTCCCGTGCATATTTCGAATTTGAATCCGATTGATCCGAAAACCGGAAAACCCACGCGCATTGGGAGACGATTGAATAGTGAAGGCAAATTGGTACGTTACGCTAAAAGGTCAGGGGAGGAAATCAAATGAATTATAAGGTAAGTTTGAAAGAAGAATATAAAGAACGTATTGTTCCTACTTTGATGAAAGAGTTCGGATACAAGTCCGTCATGCAAGTTCCCAAGCTTGAGAAAATTGTGATTAATCAAGGATTGGGAATAGCGGTTGCCGACAAAAAAATTATCGATACGGCAATTAACGAACTGACGGCCATTACCGGACAAAAAGCGGTACCTACTTATTCGCGCAAGGATATTTCGAATTTCAAATTGCGTAAGAAAATGCCTATCGGTGTGCGAGTAACGTTACGCAGAGACCGAATGTACGAATTTTTGGAAAGACTGATTCGTATTGCGTTACCCCGTATTCGCGATTTCAAAGGGCTTGACAGCAAGCTCGATGGAAAAGGCAATTATACCTTGGGTATTGAAGAACAAATTATCTTCCCCGAGGTTCATATCGATACGATTTCGCGCTTGTTGGGCATGAATATTACGTTTGTTACTACAGCTCCTACCGATGAAGAAGGGTATGCGCTGTTAAAAGAATTTGGATTACCTTTTAAAAACGAGAAAAAACAGTAAATAAATATGGCAAAAGAATCATTGAAGGCTCGTCAAGCCAAAAGAGAGAAAATGGTTGCCAAATATGCCGAAAAGAGAGCTAAATATTTGGCAGAAGGCGACTATGAAGCACTTCAAACCATTCCTAAAAACGCATCGCCCGTACGTTTGCACAATCGTTGCAAAATAACCGGACGATCCAGAGGATATATGCGTCAGTTTGGGGTCTCTCGTATTCAATTCAGAGAAATGGCATCGGCGGGTTTAATTCCCGGTGTAAAGAAAACAAGTTGGTAAAGGAAATAAAAAAGATGTTGATTAAATATTGTCCCGACAGTCGGGATCAATTTAAATTATTTATATATGACAGATCCAATAGCTGATTATTTGACGCGGTTGAGAAATGCCATTCGGGCCAATCACCGGGTGGTAAAAATACCCGCATCGAATTTAAAAAAAGACATTACAAAGATCCTTTTTGAACAAGGCTACATTCTTAATTATAAGTTTGTAGACGACGGACCTCAGGGCACAATCATGATTGCCCTGAAATACGATCCGGTGAATAAAGTAAATGCGATTAAGGAATTAATTCGCGTATCTACTCCCGGTTTACGTAAGTATGTAGGTTATAAAGATATGCCACGTGTATTGAACGGGTTGGGTATAGCCATCGTATCTACTTCCAACGGAGTAATGACAGATAAAGAGGCTCGCCGACAAAAAGTAGGTGGCGAAGTATTGTGTTATGTATATTGATTTGAGGAGAAGAAAACCATGTCAAGAATAGGAAAATTACCCATAACGATTCCCAATGGCGTAAAAGTTGCCGTGAGAGAAGATAATACGGTCGTTGTAAAAGGTCCGAAAGGCGAAATGACACAACAAGTCGATCCCAATATAAAAGTGGAAGTCGACAAGGACGCTATCACATTGAAAAGAAGCTCGGACGATAAGGAACAGCGTGCCTTACACGGACTTTATCGATCACTGATCAACAACATGGTGGTGGGTGTATCGGAAGGTTTCCGTAAAGAATTGGAAGTTGTGGGAGTAGGTTATCGTGTTTCCAATACAGGACAAAACCTTGAGTTGTCTCTGGGTTACACTCATAATATTATTATGCAATTGGCTCCGGAAATAAAAGTGGAAACCAAAATGGAAAGGAATAAAAATCCGCTTATCATTTTGGAATCTTGCGACAAGCAACTCCTTGGTCAGGTATGTGCCAAAATTCGTTCTTTCCGTAAACCCGAGCCCTATAAAGGAAAAGGTGTTCGTTTTGTGGGAGAACATATTCGTCGCAAATCCGGTAAAACAACAGCTAAATAATGCACGTAAACTGAAATTACTATGTTAGAAAAAGAAAAAAGAAGACTAAAAATAAAAGCCCGCATTCGCAAGAAGATTTCAGGAACGCCCGAACGTCCACGCCTTTCCGTGTTCAGAAGCAACAAACAAATTTATGCACAGGTAATAGACGATCAATGCGGCAAGACATTGGCATCCGCCTCTTCGTTGAAAATCGAAGAAAAACTTCCTAAAAAGGAAATGGCGGCAAAAGTTGGCGAACTTATTGCCAAAAATGCCAAGGAAGCCGGTATTGAAGAAGTGGTGTTCGACAGAAACGGGTATTTATATCATGGGCGAGTGAAAGAATTGGCAGATGCTGCACGTAAAGGAGGACTTAAATTTTAACCGTTATGGCAAAAGTAAACAATAGAGTAAAAGTAACAAGCGATATTGAATTAAAAGACAGATTGGTAGCTATCAATCGTACGGCTAAAGTTACCAAAGGAGGTCGTACGTTTACCTTTTCTGCTATGGTTGTCGTAGGCAACGAAGATGGCATCGTAGGCTGGGGAGTGGGAAAAGCCGGAGAAGTTGCATCGGCCATCGCTAAAGGAATCGAAGCAGCCAAAAAGAACCTGATACAGGTTCCCGTTTATAAAGGAACCATTCCTCACGAACAATCGGCTCATTTTGGAGGAGCAAGAGTATTCATCAAACCGGCTGTTCCGGGAACGGGAGTGAAAGCCGGAGGTGCCATGCGTGCGGTTCTCGAGAGTGTGGGTATTACCGATGTGTTGGCTAAATCCAAAGGTTCGTCCAACCCCCACAACGTGGTTAAAGCCACTATCGCTGCGTTGAGTGAATTGAGAGATCCCATAACGGTTGCTCGTAATAGAGGCGTTAATTTGGAAAAAGTGTTCAACGGATAAAAAAACGGAGGAATCTGAAATGGCAACTATTAAGATTAAGCAAATAAAAAGTAGAATTGGCTGTCCCAAAACGCAAAAAAGAACATTGGATGCACTGGGATTGAGAAAAATGAATCAAGTTGTTGAACACGAAGACAATGAAGTCATAAGAGGTATGATACAACGCGTACATCACTTGGTGACGATAGTCGAATAATTATTTGTAACGATAAAAAAATAAAATAAGGAATGAATTTATCGAATTTAAAACCGGCAAAAGGAGCAACAAAAGCACGTAAACGAATCGGTCGCGGAGAAGGATCGGGTAGAGGCGGCACTTCTACCAGGGGTCATAAAGGAGCAAAATCCAGATCGGGTTATTCTCGCCAACAAGGATTCGAAGGAGGGCAAATGCCTTTGCAGCGTCGTGTGCCCAAATTTGGATTCAGACCGGTGAAAAGAGTAGAATACAAACCCGTCAATATCGAAAAACTTCAGGAGATTGCCGAGATGGAAAAGATATCGAAAATCGATCCTGATGTATTGGTTAAAGCCGGAATCGTTTCTTCGAAGAAACATTTAATAAAAATTTTGGGCAAAGGTTCTTTAACGGCAAAGCTCGAGGTGGAAGCGCATGCTTTTTCCAAATCGGCCGAAGAAGCTATTAAATCGGCAGGCGGAACCGTTATAAAACTTCAATGAAATGAAATTTACAGAAACGATTAGAAATATCTGGAAAATTGAAGACCTTCGCAAAAGGCTCTTGATCACCTTGCTCTTCGTGGCGGTTTATCGATTTGGTTCGTTCGTGGTATTGCCGGGAATCAATCCTGCACAGCTGCAAGCATTGCGTACGAGCGCTAGTGCGGGCCTTTTGGGATTATTGGATATGTTCTCCGGCGGTGCTTTTGCCAACGCTTCGATTTTTGCCTTGGGAATCATGCCTTATATCTCGGCTTCCATTGTGATGCAGTTGTTGGGGATTGCCGTTCCTTATTTTCAGAAGTTGCAACACGAAGGCGAAAGCGGATATACGAAAATAAATCAGTATACCCGTTATCTGACGGTTATCATTTTATTCTTGCAGGGACCGGCATATATTTATGGAGCATTGCGCGGTGCAATACCCGGAGGATTTTGGGATTGGGTATTGCCGTCTACCGTTATTTTGGCAGCAGGAAGCATGTTTGTGCTGTGGTTGGGCGAACGTATTACCGATAAAGGCGTAGGCAACGGTGTGTCGTTTATCATTCTTGTCGGTATCATTGCCCGTTTACCCCGTGCATTGGTTGCAGAATGGGATCGGTTGATCAACGCTCCGGGCGGATTGCTGGTTTTTCTTATCGAAATACTGTTCCTGTTGTTGGTTACCGCGTTGGCCATTATGTTGGTACAAGGCACTCGCAAAGTTCCCGTACAGTATGCCAAGCGCATCGTAGGCAACAGGCAATACGGAGGCGTACGCCAGTATATTCCGTTGAAGGTAAATGCGGCAAACGTGATGCCTATTATTTTTGCACAGGCAATCATGTTTATTCCGATCACCATTGTTCAGTTTACCGCAAAAGAAGGGGGCGGATTTTGGGCAGCGCTTACAAATTCGAACAGTTTTTGGTATAATTTCATTTTTGCGTTGTTGATTATTGCCTTTACCTATTTTTATACGGCAATTACCATCAATCCAACGCAAATGGCCGAAGACATAAAGCGCAATAATGGATTTATTCCGGGAGTGAAGCCGGGTAAGAAAACGGCTGAATATATCGATACCATTATGTCGCGCATTACCTTGCCGGGCTCTATATTTTTGGCTATCGTTGCCATTCTGCCGGCATTTGCCAACATGATGGGAATCAATGCCCAATTTTCTCACTTCTTTGGTGGTACCTCTTTGCTGATTTTGGTTGGCGTAGTGTTGGATACCTTGCAACAGATAGAAAGTCATTTATTGATGCATCATTATGACGGGTTTTTGAAATCCGGTCAAAAAATTAAAGGACGAACAGGATCTGTTGCAGCATATTAAAAAAAATTGGGAAAGGATTTTTTTGGATAAATGAGGAATAACAGAACGATCATATTGAAGACCGAGGAAGAAATCGAACTTATGCGCGAAAGTAACCGCCTGGTGGGAATGACACTCGGAGAACTTTCGAAACACATTAAACCGGGAGTTACTACATTGCAGCTCGATAAAATTGCCGAGGAGTTCATACGCGATCACGGAGCCATTCCTACTTTTTTGGGATACGGAGGTTTTCCGAATTCCATTTGTACTTCGATAAATGAAAATGTGGTACATGGCATACCCAACAATAAACCTTTGAAGGAAGGAGACATCATATCCATAGACTGTGGTGCAACCAAAAACGGGTACTGTGGAGATTCGGCCTATACGTTTTGTGTAGGCGAAGTCGACGAAAAAATAAAAGAGCTGCTCAGAGTAACCAAGGAGGCGCTTTATAAAGGAATTGAACAAGCGCGCGAAGATAATCGGATAGGAGATATTGCTTGGGCAATACAAAGTTACTGCGAATCGCATGGCTATTCGGTTGTACGCGAGTTGGTGGGTCACGGCATTGGACGCAACATGCACGAACCCCCCGAAGTGCCCAATTACGGCAGACGAGGTACGGGGCCGTTGATTAAAAATGGCATGTGTATTGCCATTGAACCGATGATCAATATGGGAAGCAAGAATGTGGTGTTTGAAAGCGACGGCTGGACGGTGAGAACAAAAGATCGTAAACCGGCAGCCCATTTCGAACATACCATTGCTATCCATAACGGCGAAGCCGATATTTTATCAACATTTGAATTTATTGAAGAAACAACTTATATTTTAAACCAAAACTAATTTTTTTAATGGCTAAACAACCACCAATAGAACAAGACGGGGTCATAGTGGAAGCGTTATCCAACGCCATGTTTCGTGTCGAATTGGATAATGGACATGAAATTACTGCTCACATTTCCGGAAAGATGCGGATGAATTACATTCGTATTTTACCGGGCGACAGAGTGCGTGTGGAAATGTCGCCTTATGACCTTACGAAAGGTAGAATCACATTTAGATATAAATCATAAAGAAACAAAGAAATACAACGATATGAAAGTAAAAGCATCGATAAAGAAACGTTCGGCCGATTGTCAAATTGTTAGAAGAAAAGGCCGTCTATATGTAATTTGCAAAAAGAACCCCCGATACAAACAACGTCAGGGTTAGTACGATTATTGCTATTATTGTAAACAAATAATTAGAAAATATATGGCTATAAGAATTGTAGGAGTCGATTTACCGCAAAATAAGCGAGGCGAAATAGCACTCACTTATATCTATGGTATTGGACGAAGCTCAGCTAACCGCATTTTGGCAAAAGCAGGAGTTGATAGAGATATTAAAGTAAAGGATTGGACGGATGATCAAATTGCGCGTATTCGTGAAATCATTGGCAACGAGTACAAAGTGGAAGGAGATCTTCGTGCCGAAGTGCAGATGAATATCAAGCGACTGATGGATATTGGTTGTTATCGAGGTATTCGTCATCGTTTAGGATTACCGGTACGTGGCCAGAAAACCAAAACGAATGCCCGTACCCGAAAAGGTAGAAAGAAAACAGTTGCTAACAAGAAGAAAGCTATTAAATAACGTGTAAAAATTATGGCAAAAAAAACAACTGCATCGAAAAGAAAAAACGTCAAGGTAAGTGCCGAAGGGCAAGCGCATATTTCGTCTTCTTTCAATAATATAATCGTATCCTTGACCAACGATAACGGCGACGTAATCAGTTGGTCGTCGGCAGGCAAAATGGGATTCAGAAGCTCTAAGAAGAACACACCGTATGCAGCGCAGATGGTAGCACAAGATTGCTCGAAAATTGCGTATGATTTGGGACTTCGCAAAGTGAAAGTTTTTGTCAAAGGCCCGGGAAATGGTCGCGAAGCGGCTATCAGAACCATTCACGCTTCGGGGATCGAGGTGACTGAAATAGTTGACGTTACTCCCATACCTCACAATGGATGTCGTCCGCCGAAAGCAAGAAGAGTTTAATCGTACAGTTTAAGATTTCAAATAAAAAAGTTTAATTCGTAAAAAAAGAAATGGCAAGATATACTGGTCCAAAATCAAAAATCGCACGTAAATTTGGTGAACCTATTTTCGGTCCCGATAAAGTTCTTTCCAAAAAGAATTATCCACCGGGACAACACGGCAATTCCCGTCGTAGGAAATCATCGGAATACGGTATTCAGTTACGCGAAAAGCAGCGCGCCAAATATACCTATGGCCTTTTGGAAAAACAATTTCGTCTCACATTCAAAAGAGCAGAGCGCAGCCGCGGTATCACCGGTGAAGTGTTGCTTCAATTGCTCGAATCGCGTCTCGACAATATCGTTTATCGTTTGGGAATTGCCCCTACGCGAGCAGCCGCCCGTCAGTTGGTGAGTCATCGTCATATTACCGTCGACGGAAAGGTGGTAAATATCCCTTCTTATTCCGTTAAGCCGGGCGAAATCGTAGGTGTAAGGGAAAAATCGAAATCATTGGAAGTTATTGCAAATTCCCTCACCGGGTTTAATCACAGTAAATATCCTTGGTTGGAATGGGATAAAGCATCGTTCAGCGGCAAATTGTTGTATTTGCCCGAGAGAGCCGATATCCCTGAAAACATTAAAGAACAATTGATCGTAGAATTATATTCTAAATAAATAATAACAACATTACATGGCAATATTAGCATTTCAGAAACCCGATAACGTAATCATGTTGAAGGAGGATGCTTTCCACGGAAAGTTTGAATTCCGACCGCTTGAACCGGGCTATGGCATTACCATTGGTAATGCATTACGCCGAATTTTGCTTTCTTCACTCGAAGGATTTGCAATTACGTCGATAAAAATCGAAGGGGTTGAGCATGAGTTTGCCTCCATTCCGGGTGTTATCGAAGATGTAACGGGCATCATTCTCAATTTGAAGAAAGTACGGTTTAAACGATTGGTCGAAGAGTTCGAATCCGAGAAAGTAAGTCTTCACATTTCGGGAACAGAAGTGTTCAAAGCCGGGGATATTGGCAAAGTATTGACAGGCTTCGAGGTATTGAACCCCGACTTGGAAATATGCCATATGGAAAAAAAGGCAGAGATTCGTTTAGAACTCTCCATCAACAAAGGTCGTGGCTATGTTCCTGCCGATGAAAATCGCACCCTGCTACCTCCTGATGATGTGCAAACAATTGCCATTGACTCTATTTTCACCCCGATCCGAAATGTAAAATATGAGATCGAAAATTACCGTATCGAACAGAAAACGGATTACGAGAAATTGATTATCGAGGTTTCTACCGATGGTTCTATTCGGCCAAAAGAGGCATTAAAAGAAGCATCAAAAATACTTATTCAGCATTTTGTATTGTTTTCCGACGATGAAAAAATCATGGTCGAATCACCCGATGCCGACGCCATCGAGGAGTTCGACGAAGAGGTGCTTCATATGCGTCAGCTTCTCAAGCGCAAGTTATCCGATTTGGATCTCTCGGTGCGAGCTCTTAACTGTCTCAAGGCAGCCGATGTAGAAACACTTGGCCAACTGGTTACCTATACCAGAAACGATCTTCTTAAATTCCGAAATTTCGGGAAGAAGTCGCTTATCGAATTGGAAGAGCTCCTCGCCGGAATGAATCTGACTTTCGGTATGGACGTTTCGAAATATAAATTAGATAAAGATTAACAGGAATGAGACATAGACGTAAAAACAATCATTTAGGACGTAAAAAAGGGCATCGCGAAGCCATGCTTTCCAACATGGCTACGTCGCTCATTATGCATAAACGTATTTATACCACCGTTCCCAAAGCCAAAGAATTGCGCAGATTTGTGGAACCCCTCATCACGAGATCGAAGGAAGATACCACCCATTCCCGACGAGTTGTTTTCAGTGCATTAAAAAACAAATATGCGGTAACGGAGCTTTTTCAAACGGTATCGCAAAAAGTGGGAGATCGTCCCGGAGGTTACACCCGCATCATCAAAACGGGATATCGCTTGGGCGACAATGCCCCCATGTGCTTTATCGAACTGGTAGATTTCAACGAAAACATGCTTCAAGAAAGCAGACCCAAGAGAACAAGAACGCGCCGTTCGCGTAAAAAATCTGCAGCCAAAGCTACCGGTGCCGAGGCCCTTTCTTCCGATACTCCCGTTTCCGACGTAGAGGGAAAAGCAGAGGGAAAAGCAGCGAAAGCAAAAGGTAAAGTTTCCGGTGAAAGCGCAAAAAAAGAGCATGTGGAAGCAAAGGCCGAAAAGGCAGAAAAAGTAAAAAAAGCAGAAGGCAAAACCATAGGCACGGGTACCGAGGAAGCCAAAAGCGAAGCTCCTGAAGCGAAAACTGCCGCAGAAGCTTCGACCAAAGAAGCTCCTCTGGCCGAGGGCGGCTCGTCTGAACAGACCGAAACCGGTCCATCTGAACAGGCTGAAAGTGCTTCGTCTGAAAAGGCTGAAGATGCTTCGTCTGAAAAGGCTGAAGATGCTTCGTCTGAAAAGAAAGAAGACGACAAAAAAGAAGGGCCCCAAGCTCAAGCCGAGACTGAGGCCGATGAAGATACAAAAAGTTGATGAAACTTCCGGACAGGAGTTGAAGCTAAACGCCGAGAAAAGCAGTGAGCAGCGCTACGAATCCCTTCGTGGCGCTTTTTTCATTTTTAAAAATTATCGTGTACATTTGCAATACCAACCCCCAAAAAACCGAAAATTATGCGCATAAAAGACATTCTTCAGGTAATCGAACAACTTGCTCCTCCTGCCTTGCAGGAAGATTTCGATAACGCCGGCCTGCAAGCGGGCGATGCCACTCGCGAAGCAACGGGCGCACTTCTGTGCATCGATGTAACGGAAAACGTTATCGACGAGGCCG
>FZPS01000123.1_pt510 | contig 25304 bp, 24 predicted proteins | sample 1817821 | NCBI WGS metagenome assembly FZPS01 (sample SAMEA104158645, study PRJEB21678) | metagenome | place: Germany | collected 2015-04-21 | reverse complement strand
CAGACTCAGCTACTTGTTCTGCTCCAACATCGAGTAATACTTTAAACAGGGCTATGCGCAGGCCCCTTTCCTGCTCGCTGCTACGTTCCCAATGTGGAAATTGCTTAAAGGCATTTTCGACCTGCTCGCTGCCGCCAACAGCCTCCAAGGCCACCAAAGCCCCGCCCACTGTAGATTCGTTGGTAGTGGCGGTCACCCTGATTTCCCTCTGGAAAATATCTGCAGCCATCTGCATCCAGGGCTCTGAATTGACAATTCCACCGGAAACCAAGACTTCCTCCGGCCGGCCTCCCACCTCCACCAGGATGTCATAGCACTGGCGCATGGTGAACAAGATGCCTTCTAGGATTGCATAATAAAGATCATACTTGTTGTGGAAGGCCTTGACATCTACAAACCCGCCGGGCCTCTGCTCATTCCAGCCTGGGCTCCTTTCGCCGAAGAGGAAAGGCATGAAAATGGGAGCTTCCGCCCGCTTGACTTTTTCTATACCCTGGGAATAATGATCATAAACTTGGCTTGTCAGCTGTCCCTCTTGGAAGGTAAGGAACCAGTCAACACAATTGGTAGCATTGTTGACAGCGGCACCGGCTATCCTCCGGCCCTTGGTCAGGTAATAGCACCAAGTGGAGGGTTCCTTCGGAATTTTAGGCTCCAGGTGCACTGCCCTCAGGGCGCCGCTGGTTCCCACCGACATGGACATGGCCTGGGTGTCAAGTCCGCCGATGGCAAGCTGGTTCATCGCGCCGTCTGCACAGCCGACAGTCACCGGTATGCCAGACGGAAGCCCCACCTGCCTGGCGATCTCCGGCTTCAGCGGGGCAGTATGGAAAGCTTCAACCAACGGACTGAATTGATCCGCCCTAAGCCCCATTAATGCCAGCACATCTTCATCCCAGTCCAGTGTACTGATGTTGAAAAAGCCTGAACCGGAGGCTATGGACCGGGATACGGCGCTGTGCCCCGTTAAGGATTCAAACACGAATTCCATCTGGGAGGCAATGAACCTGGTCTTGTCCACCAGCTCAGGCTGGGCAGCCTTAAGATGGTGCCACTTCCAAGAGGGATAGACCACGTTTACCATACAGCCTGTCTTGTGGTACATCAGGTCCACCAGTTCCCGATCCTTTCTCAGGGCTGACACATGGTCAGCCCCGGAAAGATCTACCCATGTTTTGATCCGGTCAACAGGCTGCCGCTTATCGTCCAAGAGCAGCAGACTGTGCCAAATCCCTGTCAGGCCAATGGCTTCTATCTTCAGACCCCGGTCATCCGCGGCTTGGACCATTTGCCGCAGGACGTTAAGGGCACATTCAACTACCCCATGGGGATCCTGGGTAGGGCCATCGGCAACATCAGGTCCATAGCGCTGTGATACTTCAGCGATGACTCCTTCTTTTAATGAAAAAAGAATGCACTTAGCCGAGGAGGTACTTGTTTCTAAACTAGCTACAACCAACTCATTCACACTCCACTATAGGCAGAGAATGCGCCATCTACTGGTACAACTATACCGTTAACGAAGCTGGAGGCATCGGATATCAGCCAGAGCAGTGTTCCGATGAGATCTGCCGGTTCGCCATACCTGCCCATAGGAGTATGGCTGATAATCTGCCGGCCCCGCTGGGTAGCTTCTCCGGTCTCCTTATCCACCAGCAGGTAGTAGTTCTGATTGGTCAGGAAAAATCCCGGTGCCAGCGCATTAACCCTGATATTAGGTGAATAGTTCTGGCTGAAATGCACTGCCATCCACTGGGTGAAATTGCTGACGGCTGCCTTAGCAGCTGAGTAGGCCACTGTCCTGGTCAGGGGCTTAAAGGCCGCCATGGAGGAGATGTTGATAACGACACCCTTATCCTTTTCTACCATAAGCTTGCCAAACACCTGGGTAGGCAGTATGGTACCGATGATGTTCAAGTTGAATACCCACTGAATTGCATCGGCAGGGATATCGAAGAAAGACATGGTGTCACTGGCTGTTGCCTCAGGCTTATTGCCGCCGGCGCCGTTGATGAGAATGTCTACAGTCCCAAAGTTCTCTAATACCACATCCCGTGCCCGTTCTATGGAGGCTTTATCCAAAACGTCAACGGCGACGGCTATGGCTTCGCCGCCCTCGGCTTTAATCTCATCCGCCACCGCCTTGGCCTGCTCCTCATTTATGTCCAGCACAGCTACCTTGACACCCCGGCTGGCAAGGGCTCTAGCCATCTCACTGCACAGTATGCCCCCGCCCCCGGTAATTACTGCTACTTTGCCGCTGACATCAAACAGATCTGCCATACAACTGCTCCTTTCAAGACTTTATACAGCCGCCCGTGCTGCCTTGGCTGCAGCTACAAATTTAGCTGCCCGATCAGCCAGCTCGTCCCATTTTCCTTCTGCGACCAGCTTCTTGTCCACTAGAGACGACCCGGCTCCTACAAAGACAGCACCGGCCTTAATGAAATCTCCTAAGTTATCCAGGTTAATGCCGCCGGTGGGAGTCAGCTTGACCTGGGGCATCGGTCCTAAAATGTCCTTGAGATAAGAGGGACCCACGGAGGTTGCCGGAAATACCTTGACGACATCTGCCCCTGCCTGCCATGCCCGCAGGATCTCTGTCGGCGTAAATGCCCCTGGGATCACGATCTTGCCGTATCGGTGGCACATTTCCACCAAAGCAGGGTCGAAGGCTGGACTGACTACAAAGTCGGCCCCGGCTAGAATACAGATCCTTGCTGTCTCTGCATCCAAGACCGAGCCTGCCCCGATGATCGCCTTGGAGCCAAGCACTTTGGACGCCTCTTTAATGGCTTCCACCGCTCCCGGCGATGTCATGGTGATCTCCACTCCCACCACGCCGCCTTCAGCCATAGCTTTGCAAATATTGATCAATTCATCGGCATTATTAGTTCTGATTACCGCTACCACACCAGAATCTGCAATTGCTTTCAGTTGTTCTGCTTTTCCCATAGTCCTTATCTTCCTTCCTCTTTTTGTAAACCCAGAGCTTCGTTGGCATTGCCGGAGAAGAGCAAAGCTATATCCCGCTGGATGTCCTCCTTGGACAGGCTCCAACCGGTCCTGAGCAGCTTGGAATAATTGTCAAGTAGAACGTCAGCGATTATCTCTTTGCTGTGTACCCACTTGTAGATAAGATGATCTAGAACCCGGGCATCGGAATGCTGCGGGATAAAGCTCACGCCCAGCATTTCCATCCGCATCTCGGTAATTTCCTTGACTAAACTGGGATTGTTCAGGAACCACCAGCAGCCAAAGATCTTGAGATTGGGGAATTTCCTCGCTGCAACACACAGCCCGTGCTGATTTTCCCGTGAAAGCAGGGTGATCAAGAAGCGCATGTCTGGATTCTCAAGACACATCTGCTCCAGGGACGCAACGCAGCACTTGCCCAGGCTGTCGCCGCCTAAGCGCATCTCAGGATTCACCAGCTTTCTGACCCCGATCATCAGCGCCAGGGGGATGTTCCGCTCCTTGCAGAAGGGTACAATTACGTCTTCCATGATCTGGCTGCACACCGTCCCGTCCTTCCACCGGAAGGTGGGAGGCAGCGAAGCCGCTAAGTACAGGGGCTCGATTTGGTCGGCACTGGCCGCTAGGAACCGCCGCATTTCCGCCGCGGTTTCAGAAGACATCTCTGGGCCGGCCCCATAGCCCTTTTCCCGCATAAATCTCATTGCTTCATCCGGTGTGTTGAGCAGCGGATCAATCCTGAGGGCTGCCCGGAAGCGCTTATCCCTGATAAAATCCGGCCCCCAGTAGGCTGTTTCCACCGGATCGAAGGCATCATTGGTCATCACCACATAGTCCAAATTGGCAGCGGCAAAGACTAGACTTGCGTGCTCCTCGGGACTCAGTGTCTTGAAAAAGGCCCGAATCTCATCTAGAGAGTTAGGAGCTGCGTCTATGCCGTAAGCCTTAAGGACAGTGAGCACGCCGCGGCAAGCCTCGCTGATCGGAGAGTGTTCTACAAACAGAGTTTTCCAGACTTCATCAGCCTGCTTCTCTTTGCTCAGGGCAAAGAAGTCCTCCGGCTTAATCCTGCCGTAGCGGAGGGTTTCCACCAGCAAGTAGTGATAGGTCAGCATATCATCTATACCCCGCAGAAAGAGCTCTTTACACAGAGGCGGGTACAGATGGGTATGGAGGTCTACCACTCTAGCTTGTCTTACCAGTTCACCAACGACTTCTGGCAGCTCATGAGCTTGCACTTCCATTCTCAGCACCCCTGTCAGCTATCTGATTTACAACATACTTAGGAATGTCTCCCCTAAGTATTGTCAGGAGATTAGCTGCCGCGAGTCTCCCCATGTTTTCAGTTGCTTCTCGGGTGTGAGCACCGATGTGTGACGTCAATACTACATTGTCTAGCTCCAATAGTTTCGAGTCGGTCAGAGGCTCCGTTTCGAAGACATCGAGGCCCGCTCCTGCAATTTTGCCGTCTTTCAATGCTTCGTATAAGGCCTGTTCATCAATGATTCCGCCCCGGGCAGTATTGATAATCGCCGCCGATGGCTTCATCTGATCGAGTTCTTTGCTTGAGATGAGGTGGTAAGTATCATCGGTCAAAGGCACATGGATGGATATGAAATCTGCGTCGGTGATGATCTCCTGCAGTGTCACATACTTGGCATCTATTGATTCGGCCCACTCTTCATTGGGATAGAGATCAAAGCAAATTACCTCCATGCCTAGTCCCCGGGCTAGCTCCCCTGTATGTCTGCCGATTTGCCCGGTTCCTATGAGTCCAATTGTCTTCCCCTTAATCTGCAGGCCGGGATACTGCTGCCACTTGCCCTGGCGAATGTTTCGGTCAGAAACGCAAATTCGCCTTGAAACCGCAAACATAAGTCCAATAGCTAGCTCGGCCACTGCCAAGCTGTTAGCCCCCGGGGTATTGGCAACAATTATCCCCCGCTCGGTGGCATACTCCAAGTCTATGTTGTTGACACCAACCCCGTACTTGGATATGGCCTTGAGACGCTCAGCCTTGCTGAGGACAGAGGCATTTAGAGGATCAAGTCCAACGATGATTCCGTCTACATCTTGTATGAGTTCAGAAATCTCTTCTTCGGTTAATAGGCGTCCATAAGGATTAGAAATGACTTCACAGCCCGCTTCCTTGAGCATTTGCATGGGAACCGGGTCAGCCTTACCGAAGGTTCTTGGTGTTACTAAAATTTTCTTGTTCATAAGAGTCCCCCTAACAACTGACGGTGCTGTATTTCAACATCCATCTAATGCTAAATGCCATCTTGTAGACTAGAAGCGCTTCGGGGCGATAACTTCCCTGGTGAGACGTATATTCTTCACCGCTTTCTCAGGGTCACGGAGACAAACTCCAATAAACAGTGCATCGATTATGGCAAGCTGAGCGATTCTGGATGATGTGCTCTCCATGCGATAGAGGGTTTCATACGATGAGGTGCCGAGTTTAATGGTCAGTACTTTGTCTATAGGTGCCCGGGCATAGTGACATAAACCGATGGTCGTAACTCCCCTGGATTTGGCTATGCTCAAGGCATCAATAATATCGCGGCTGCTGCCGGAGTGGGAAATGGCCACAATCACATCCCCCGGCTCTGTAAGGGATGCAGCCATAGCCTGCATATGCGTATCGGTATAGGCCACTACAGGCTTTCCGGTTTTCATAAATTTGTGGGCTGCATCCTGTGCGACAGGACCTGAACCCCCCACACCGTAGAACTGGATGGAGCGGGCTGCAGACAGGAAGTCTACAGCCCGAGACAGTTCTGATGATGAAACGACCTGGAGGGTGCTGTCCAAGGCGGTGATGTACGCGGTGACCACTTTCTGCATAACAGCTTCCATATCGTCGTTTTCGCTGATCTCTTCGTGGACAGCTTGGATGGGACTGACGATTTCCATGGCCAGATTGATCTTCAACTCCTGGAAACCCCGGTAGCCCACCTTCTGGCACATTCGCACGATGGTTGCCTCGCTAACTCCTATCCGAGCTGCCAATTCGGTTATGGGCAGATTCACAACTTCCCTGGCATGGGCAATGATATAATCAGCTGCCTTTTCCTCAGATGAGCGCAGGTTCGGTTTCTCTTCAATGAGCCTTTCCATGACTGTCTTGGCCACTGGTACTATCCACCACCTTGTCACTAAGGACCAGCCTATGGGCAAAGAAACGATCCTAAACGCCCTCTAGGCCTCCACCAATTTACAAACTTCGGTTAAAAGTCTCCAAAGGCTGCCTCCCCATAAAAACGAGACCGCCTGCTAGCATTTCCTCCTTGGTGGATATTTTTTCACCGCCCATATTTACCTAGTAATAGATACTTCTGGTCTGATCTCAGTAATCCTTCCGGGTGTGGTGAAGTTTTTTTTCATGATTACAAGAGCACATTTTTTCTTTTCATTGGTACCCGTCACCCAATGCTGCCGGGACCAAACTGTGATCAACATATTGGACGTGGATAGTCAAAAAGGATATCGGAAACAAGATTGAAGCAAGAAGCTGCACTGGTAACGAACCACAGGCGGCGGAACAAAACTACCCAAAAGGTATTTCTTTGATGATCTGCCAGCGGCGTCCTCTGCCCTGCACCTTCATCTTAAAGAGAGCCACCTGCTGACAGAGAAACTTTTCAGAAGGGGTATAATCCCGGAGTTCTTCCATGTAGAGATTGAATTCCCCCGGCGATAGCCTTGTCGCCAAGGTGATATGGGGACGATAAGGCCGATCCTTTCCTGTACCGGCAATGCCTTGCTCTTCTAAACCCGATTCCAGTTTTTCATAAAGACCCATAAGCTCTTCCGACAGCTCAACATGTATGTAAATTACACGCCGCCCAAAGCGGCCTATTCCTTGAGCCTTAATCGTAAAAGGCGAGACACCCTGAATGCTCTCTGAGATGATCTGTTCCAGTTCAAGATCAGTTCCCGGCCAAGTAAAGGGAGGAATTAAGGTTATGTGGGGTGCCGTCTTGGGAGCAGCGAAGCGTCTCCGTAAGGTTTCAACTTCTTCTTCAAACTCCTCTGGCAAGGTAAGGCCCAGGAAAAAATCCGCCATGCCTAAAGACCTCCTCCAACACTCATTAAAGCCCCCAGTTTCCAAGAATACCCTAATGTCAGAAATTCTTCAAGAAAAATCTTTCCATGATGGCCCCTGCAGCCCTTCTAACCAATCTCCACCGATTGCATGGGTCATTCCCCATCGGGCTCTTGGACTCCTCTGTAACCAATTTCCATTGGGTGCCGGCTGAGTCGATACTATCTGCCCTTTGACTAGATAGCAAGGTTATCCGTCAGTTCGATCAAATCACCAACATGCTGAGCAAAAAAATAGGTGGCACCCGGCCACCCGGTACCACCCATAATTCCTTCATCAGAACAGCCAACTGCTCACTAGGCTGACTCCGTTCTTGGGCTATTTACCACCCTTTTTCAGGTATCGTTTGTCTATCCACGCCCCCGCTGTGTACAAGGGATCGACGACGTTAGCAATTCTTACCCTGCCAACTTGAGTTAGTATGAAGTAAGCATCCCATTTATCGAAACCATAACAATCTACCATCCAATGAACCAGGTCATTGTAGGCGATCTTTACTGCGTCTTCTAGAGGCTTGCTGTTGCCAATACTCATTATCCGGTTTTCGTCTTCTAACCGCGGCCAATCCAAGGTCCAATTCTTTATAAGCTCCACCTTGATCTCCACACGGGCAGGCATCTCAATGGCAACGCCGCACAACTCGCCATCACCTTGACATGCATGAACATCACCCAAGTAGAGAAGACCGCCGTCTGCCCGCACTGGCAGATAAATTGTGCTGCCCGGGGCAACATCCGGCAAGTCCATATTACCGCCATGATTACTTGGTGTCAGAGAATTGACGGCTTCAATCTTGGGAGCTGTACCTATCGTTCCGATAAAGGGTTCATAAGGGAAGACTATGTCTTCATCCCAAACGATTCCCTCAGTCGTAACCTCGACCATCTTTACTATCTCTGGGAATGGTTCTGAGAGTGCAGAGGCTGTCGGACTCAAAAGTCCGAAGTATTTCTGCAGACAAGTTACACCCCTGGGCTGAGGTCCTACAGGGTCAATTGAAATAACCTGGACAGCCAATGCGTCACCGGGCTCTGCACCTTCCACGGCAATGGGTCCAACCAATGGGTTTACATACGGAAGTGTAGCTATTGAGCTCGGTTTTACGCTCTCGTCTGTGATTTTTTGTTCGAAAGCATCTACGGTATGGGCAACTACGGTATCACCTGATTTAACGGTCAATACGGGGTCCCTGTACGGTCCTATCACATATGAATATTCGCCCTGAATCTCCTTGGTTAGTTCGTGTTTCATAACATTCCCTCCTTGAGGTATTAATGTTTTATATGGCTAGATAACGCCTGACCCTTTCAGAGTCCGTCATCTCAGACTTGTCCAGTTCTGCCACGATGGTTCCCCGGTCCATGATGTAGCAACGGTCAGCCAATGACATGGCGAAATCCAGGTTCTGTTCTACCACCAAGATTGTCAGCCCAAGCTCTTCCATGAGGCCCTTCAATATAGGTACCATGTCCTGCACAATACTGGGCTGAACGCCTTCAGATGGTTCATCAAGAATGAGCAGATTCGGATTGCCGACTAAAGCCCTGCCAATTGCCAGCATCTGCTGCTCTCCGCCAGAGAGAGTGCCGCCCTTTTGGCGCCGCCTTTCATCCAACCGGGGGAATATGGAATAGACTTTGTCGTACAGTCTTTCACCGCCAGAGTCGATGTTGATGAACTCTCCCATCAACAGGTTTTCCTCGACAGTCAAGCGGGGGAAGATTCCCCGTCCCTGGGGGACATATCCCATGCCGAATCGTGCTCTTCTGCTAGCACTCCACTTGGTTACATCCGTATTCTTAAAAGTAATTGAACCCTGCATGGTGGGCAGGACGCCGATGATAGTCTTCATCAGTGTAGTCTTGCCTACCCCGTTTCGACCTAATATCACGGTAATCTCCCGAGCCTTAATGTCAAGGCTGAGATCCCGAACGATAGGAACCGGACCATATCCCGATGTGAGCTGCTTTAGACGTAACACTGTTCCACCCCCTACTTCTTACCAAGGTATATCTGCTGCACTTCTTCGTTACGCTCAATCTCGCACAATTGACCTTGGGTGAAAACCCTTCCCAAGTGCAGAACAGTGATCCTCGGCTCCAGCATTCGGACAAACTCCATGTCGTGGGCGATTACGATAATCGTCATTCCATCTTTATTAAGCCTCCGAATGATCTCAGCCGTTCTGGCAGTCTCATCGGGGGTCATTCCGGCATTGGGCTCGTCAAGGAGAAGGAGCTCAGGATCTACCGCTAAGGCTAGACCAATTTCCAGCCATTGTCTTTGACCATGGGATATTTGTCCGGCAGCCATGTTCTCGATCCCATGCAGACCCACTGCATCCAGCCTATCAAGAATCTCTTGCCTCACGTTGTCAACGGCGGTTCTCCGGCGGTTTAAAGCTACCACCATATTCTGAAACACCGTCAGATCGGGGTAGACACTGGGCGTCTGGAATTTTATCGATATCCCCATTCTCGCCCGAAGAAACGGTTCCACAAAAGAAATGTCATTGCCCTTGTAGATCACCTGCCCAGAGTCTGGCTTGTGATAACCAACAATAGTCTTAAAGAGCGTACTCTTTCCAGCACCATTGGGACCAATCAAGAAGTGCAGATCCCCTTGATGGATATCCAAGTTAACTTTATTGACCGCTGTCAGACCGCCAAACCGCTTGGTTACATCCCGAAGCTGCAGTAAGGGCTGCCCGTTTGCTGCTGGATTTACGGTTCTGTGACTATCTGCTACAGCATTCATGCACCGACACCCCTTCTAGACTGTGAGTTGGATAAAGCCTCTTGGCGTCTCTTGGAGCCCAATTTCCCAATACAATTGGCCAATGTAGGTATCACTCCGGCTGGCATGTACAAGACTACTATCAGCAGGAGGGCACCCAAGATAATAAGGGCAAATTCACTACCGGTAACTGCCAAGTATTGGGTGAAGTACTGCAGCACTATGGTGGAAATTATTGCTGCCAGCATGCTCTTGCGGCCTCCAACTGCTACCCAGATAACTGGAAGTGAGGCGTTGGTAAGGCCCATTGTCGACGGGGTAATGTAGTGTCCCCAGGCGACATACAGCACTCCGGATAGACCTGCCAAACCTCCCGCAATGGCAAAGGCCAGGAGCTGGATTAGTCGAATGTTATATCCCAATACCTCTGTACGGTCAGGATTTGACCCGGTTGCCACCAACCCGACACCATACTTAGAGTTGACAAGGTATCTTAGCAGCAAGTACGTCACAACCATTAATGTAAGGACAAAATAGTAAAGCGACGCACCCTTTAACCCCGTACTGCCGAAGTTAATTGACGGTATATTGGTCATACCGTTATAACCGCCAAGCAGCGCTTTACCAACCCGCCATTTGTCACCAGCAGTCTGACCCATAAAGGTCTCCAGCACCAGTGTGAAAACCAGTGTCATGATGGAGACATAGACTCCGCTCACTCTGCCGTAGAACACAAAGTAACCAAGCAGCGCGGCTACCAAGAAAGGTATTATGATACCACCCAGAAGTGCAGGAATCGTATTGCCGACGGCATCGAGGGTGTTGATGGCTATGATACCGTAGACATAACCACCTATACCTACAAAAGCCATCTGGCCGAAGCTAAGAATGTTTCCACATCCCCAGATAAGACTCAATCCCATTGCGACAAAGGTCCACGACATGAAGTACGTGAGATTTATTACATCATATCTGGACGCAAAGCGGGGGAAGAAATACAGGTAGCCTGTCACTATCAGGAAGGCAACCCAAAATACCGCACTTCGTCCAATGCTAAAGGGACCGTTGACGGTATTTAGGAAGTTGCTAAAGCGGCTCGTTTTATTCATCGTGCTCTCTCCCCTCTCGTTTCAAGATAACCGGAAATGCCTGTGGGAAGAACACGCAGAATTACCATGGCTGCCGCCAATAGGGCCATTCTTCCAATGAAAGTCCCATACAGACGTGACGATGTACCTTCGATAATACCCAGCAGAACGGAGGTGATTAGAGCACCCTGAATTACATTAGCACCTCCACTGACTACTACAGTGACAAAGGCTGGCGCTAGGAAAGAGGCTCCATACAATGGCGCCAAAACAGTAGTTGGCGCATACAATGCTCCAGCAAAGCCTGCCAAAGCAGAACCAATGCCAAAGGTGAATTGGTACATCCGAGAGGTGTTAATACCCATGGCTTCAGCGATCTCTGCGTTCTGCATCGCTCCTCTCGCACGCATCCCAAACTTGGTTCGGTGGAAGACATACCACATCACGATCAGAAGCCCAATGGCTATTACTGCCAAAAGGAGCCGATAGGCAGCGTAAGCCTTGCCTGCAACCGTGATGCCCCCTAGCGGCATTCGAATAGTCTGCAGAGACGGGCCCATGAGAACTAACATGCCCTGGCTGATGATCAGACTTATGCCCCAGGTAGCTACTAGACTCTGTAGGAGGTTACCGTAAAACCTTCGAATAATGAGCCTTTCCAGCACCATGCCGAAAAGCCCAACCATTAGGGATGCAAACACAACTGAAATAGGAAAGGGTAACCCAGCTCGGGTCGCCAGCACCGCTGTATATGCACCGAGCATCATAAACTCGCCGTGCGCCAGGTTGGTAATACCCATCATTCCAAGGATAATGATTAGCCCCACCGCTGATAAGAATAGGAACGCCATACTGTCGAGATACAGATAGATTGCTCCAAATATTTCACCAAAAAGTTGCACGTCAGTCGCCCCCAGTCTTGAAGAGTCTTGGCAGCCCGGAAGCTCCTCCAGGCCACCAAGACGCATATCATACTGACAAGCTTACCCTAGCATTATCTTGAGCTTCTTATGGCTCGTACTGAACAAATTCAGGCTTCTTAGTCAGGTCTACGCCCTTCTCCCTGCTCAGCCAATCCGGCCAAACCTGCTCATATGTCTTGGGGAAGTGCAGCTCATGATTCTCATCTACAACAACGATTCTAATATCCCTGACTAGATGGTGTGTCTTCGGGTCAAGATAGACTCTGCCTTCTGGAGCATCAAAGGAGATGCCGGATTCCAGAGCCTCGATGACTTTGGGAATATCGGTGGTTCCCGCGAGTTCTACGGCCTTGGCATACAGGTAGATACCAACATAGGTGTTCTGTGTCTGCTCGCCGATGTAGGGCACATCAGGGAACATCTCGCGGAACCGCTTTACAAAGTCCTGGTTCGCGGGAGTCGGCAGTTCCTCTACATAATGAACACCGATGTGCATTCCTGCAAGCGCCGGCGGATCAAATCGCTTATGCTCATAACCCTGAGCAACGTTAATACTGGTTGCGAATGGAATGTTTAGTCCAGCTGCAAGGGCCTGCGGATAGAAGGACGCATGAGGATCTCCGGTAATATACATGACCAGGAAATCAGGGTTAGCTTCCTGAATCCGCTCGATGGAAGAAGCAAACTGTGTTACCTCCAACGGGATGAATTCCTCGCCAATGACTTCCCCGCCATGCTTCTCAGCAAAAACGTGGGTCCATTTGGCACTCAACTGACCGAAGTTGTAGTCGGCTGCAAGGATGTACATCCTAGGACCAAACTTCTCAATACAGTACTGGATTACAGGCTCGATCTGCTGCTCGGGAACAGGCCCAGTACAGAAGGTGTATTTGTCTGCTACGCCGCCTTCATACTGGTTGTTATAGAAATACAGCATCTCGTACTCGTCGATTATGGGTCTGATGGCCTCTCTCGCAGCACTAGAGAATCCGCCGAAGAGAACGTCGACTTCATCTCTGAGGATGAGCCGTCTAGCCAACTCCTGGAAACGTCTGTTGTCAGACTGAGGGTCCGGGGCAATTAGTTCCAGCTTACGACCAAGAACTCCGCCGGCATCGTTAATTTCCTTAACCGCCAGTTGAGCTGCAAGGTATTTAGGCCCCGCGTGAAGTGCGAAGGTGCCAGAGCGGCTCTCAAGAAGTCCAATTTTAATTGTGTCTTTTGCCAGAACACCTACTGACATCGCCATGAGCAACACAACGGTGATTACTATAAGGCTTACCCGTTTCTTCATGCTTAAAGCTCCCTCCATTTCTGGTATTGACTTAGAGTTCTCCCACGGTAACATCTACTTGTTTACAATCTCTCTAGTTTTATGCCCCCCATCACCCCTTCCCGACTACCACATTCAAAGCCGATAATCCGAATGACATTCCGACTCGGCTATATTCTGAAGTACTGCCCTTCTTACGTCATCAAGATGCTCCTTTATCGCCTTTGTGGCCGCCTCAGGATCACGGTCTTTAAGACCCTTGACAACTCTTCTGTGGTATTCTACAGCTCTACGAGCAGCACCAGGCAACCTCTGGACTTCTCCTAGCTGCTGGGAGAGAGGACCCTGCATTGCCTCTATAATGGCGACTAGGACTGAATTGTGGCTCCCTCTAGCTACTTGTACGTGAAAGTCTAGGTCGAGTTCGTTAAAACTATCCAGATCTTCAATTTTGGACATCATATCCCGAGTAAGGACCTCAAGGGCACTTATTTCTTTGTCGGTTGCCCGAAGTGCACACAGATAAGCTGTCTTAGCCTCTATAATCGCCCTAGCTTCAACTATTTCAAGCAGCATTATATGATCCATCGAAAGCACATAGGCCAATGGCTCAATGAACAATCCCGGAACAGTTTGATTTACAAAAGTTCCTCGACCCTGATCTATCCTCAGCATCCCCATCAAGCTCAGACTTCGCATTGCTTCGCGAACCGCCGTTCGGCTCACTCCTAGTTCTGCCGCAAGCTCCGACTGCGGTGGCAGCTGTTCTCCCGCCTTGAGTTCACCGGAAGCGATCTTAGTTATTATGTAATCGACAACAGCATCGGCAACTTTTCTATCTTTAAGTGGCTTCAACATTCGGAACCGCTCCTATGCCTAGTCATGAATACTGCTCCGACTTGCTCTTAAGAACCAGCCTGTAAAACCGTTGTAAAGAAAAGATAGTATCATACTATAATAGTAATTCGTGCCTTCTTTCATAATTCCTTTTTTCTACCGATATATTTGCGCCCTTATTTCTATCCCTAAAGTTTCATCGATGACAGATTATAACTGTCTTACTTAGTTTTCTATTCAAAACACTAGTTGGTGTAGAATCCCTATGTGCGCCATTGTCGTCACCAATACATGCGAGAAAGCCGCCCTACAGGGACAGTTCCCCATAGGGCGGCTATCGTTCCGGCATAATCGATTCATATACTTCGATTCTCAATCTAGGACCTCTAACCCACCTTGGACTTCGCTTCGGCCTTTTCCTCGGCGACGATCCTATCTGCCAGCTCTCCCCAAGCCTTGGCGTAATCCTGGAGCTTGGCAGCAAATTCATCTACCGTTTCATCCGCATCGGCTTCAGTGTTGTAGGCACCGGATTCGTGGACCATGTCCCGAATGGCATCGGGATTGTCAATCAGCGGGCAGGGCCGCAGGTGGTTGTCACTAAAGGGTATGCGCTTCTGGTAAGCTTTAAAGAGCGGCGACTGAAGAGCTTCTGCCAGGGATTTCTCGTTAATATTATCTGTTGCGTAGTGGACAAAGGCACAGGGCTCTACCTCACCCGCTGCGTTAATGTGGAGATAGCGCCTACCGCCGGCGATGCAGCCGCCGGAGACAATGCCATCGTTCCAGAAATCCATCAGGAAGATGGGTTTCCGCAGCCGCAGCTCACTGGTGCGCTTGTGCATATATGCCCGCTGCTCCGGTGTTGCCATAAGCTCTAGATTGGCATTGGCGCCCACAGGCACATAGGTGAAATACCAGACAAAGCGGACTCCCTTATCGATCAACAGGTCAATGAATTCCTCTGAGGAAACGTCCTCTATGTTATTCCGATGATAGGTCACAGAAGCACCAAACAGGCAGCCGTTTTCATTGAGCAGATCCATGGCCTCCATGATGTTCTTGAAAATCCCTTTGCCCCGCCGGGCATCGGTAAACTCTTCTGTTCCTTCCAAGCTGATGGCCAAAGTCACATTGCCCACATCGATGAGTTCCTCAACGAACTGCTCATTGATGAGGGTCCCATTGGTGAACAGGTGGAAGACCTGTTCTTTGTGCCTTCTGGCCAGTTCAAAAATATCTTTCTTCCGCAGGGTGGGCTCGCCGCCGGATAGGACGACAAAATAGATTCCCAGCTCTTCCGCCTCGGTAAGGATCCTATCCATCACTTCAAAGGAGAGATCATCACCTTTGTATTCTCCAGCCCAGCACCCGGTGCACCTTAAGTTACAGCGGGAAGTAGGATCCATTAAAATGGCAAAGGGCACTGATACCCCTAATTTTTTGGCCATTTCCTTCTGCTTAGGCACACCGATAAAAGCCCCATTGACAAAGAAGTTAACGGCAATCGTGTCTCGGATATTGGGATGGATCTCTGTGAAGGCTCTGACCATGTAATCAGGCCATGGACTGCCGGGCTCTTTGAGCACGTTCCGTACACTGCCAATCATCTGCTTGTGATATGGGTCTCGAGCGATCTTCTCGGCCCAGTCTATGATTCTGAATACGTTCTTTTCCGGTGATTTGGATATATACCCTAGTCCTTGGCGTACTACAGCTTCACCCAGATAGGTAATGGCTGTTTTCATCTCTGACACCCCTTCCTAAGCCTCGACAGCAATCATACGAGATGTTGTAATTCCCGAGAAAAATAACTCCTGAAGGGTCGTCTCAACACGCTCGAGGGCTGTGTCGTTAGGCAGATCCTTCATGGACAAAGCTACCATGCTCACCATACCGTATAAGGCAGTAGCTACAGTTTGAGCATCCAAGGACCTTAACTCACCGTCTTTGATACCTTTCTCCACCACCTCCTGCAGCATCTTGATATACCTGGACCGAACTTTCTGAACAAGAGTCGAAGATTGATCGCTATGCCCCCATACTTCCCGGGTGATCAAGCGGCATAGAGATTGATGTTCGTGGAAATACCTGAACTGTTCCCTTACAATGGCCCGCAACTTGGCCACACTCCCCTGCAGTGTCCTAATCTTCTTTTCTATATGCTCACCCATGTTGGTCAAGCCTTCAATGAGCAAATCGGTCAGAACATCTTCCTTAGTTTCAAAGTAGGTGTAAAATGTACCTTTTCCCACTTTGGCCAGCTCAGCGATTTGCTGAACTGTCGTATTGGCATAGCCCCGACTGGAAAATATCTCCAGAGCTGCTTTCTTGATTCGCTCCCGCTTGGCGTCCATAGGCAGTCGTCCTTCCTACTGATTGTTTCTGCAGCTGTGTTACAGGGACCCACTGAATCCCCAACCAGCCTTGAACACCTACCGATCTAGAACTGACCGGGCAGTTCTAGGAAGGTCTTCTACGGTAGCAGCGGTAAATCCTGTAAAATTTTGGTCTTACTAACATCATATGCTGTAGGATCCGCCGTTATGGTACCTGAAATATAACGAATCTAGATAACGACTCACTAAGTTTGGAACATTACTTCTTCCGGCAGGCAGCAAGTTCCTCCTAAAGGGTAACTGCCTTGCCATTATTGGCAATTGTTCCTTCTCTTTACTTGTTCTGCAGTGAAATCTGAGGTATACTAAGGGCAGACGCTTAATCCAGTGACCACTGGAGCGGGGGATCCCTTGGGTGAATCTGCGCAAGCAGAGGGGCTGCCCGGCCCTAACCGTTCAGCTAACCTCGTAAGCGTAGGGGAAATTTGCTCTGGAGGGATCCTAATGGCCAAATGCGTCGACTGCGGTGAGCGTATCCCTGTTTGGGAGGATTACTGTCCGAGGTGTGGAGGCCGCAAAGCAGTAAACAAGCCGGCTGCGGCATCATCCCAGCCGCAGCAGAAAAAAAGGCCGGGCATCCTAGGCTGGCTCTTAAGAAGCAGCTAGAGGGCCGAAAAAGGAGCAAAATGAAATGCCCTAAGGGCCTAGCCGCTTTGGCAGCGGAACCCTTAGGGCATTTTTTCGGTATATATTAGCTAGATCTCCAAAGCCCGTGCAGATTGCAGAATTCCCTGGCATAGACATCCTCGGCGTCGGTAATGAACTCGGCCACCGGTTCTTCGCCGGGCTTGAGGTACTTACGGTAGACCATCCCATCAGCTACCAGCTCTATCCACTCGATGTAGTGCTCTTCGATCATGGGATGAATTACACTGCCTACTTGCACCCTGTACCCGTTCTCAGTCTTAGTAATGACCGGTACATGCTTTTCCTGAGAAGCGTCAACAGTATTCTCCTCATAAAGGTTCATAGGCTGATTGCAGCAGACTAGTGTTCCTGCGCCCGGCCGGATCACTTCTACCCTGTTCCCACACACTTTACACTCGTAGACTTGATGCAGTTTGGTCATAGCTGTACCTCCCCTGGAATTCTCCTCTGTCAATACACAGAGCTGCACCTTACTAATTGTATGTATTGACAGAATCCACGGTTCCCAAACTATAGCCCTTTAGTCCCGGGGAAGACCAACCGGTTAAGCTTAGGCGGAAGCCTCGTCAGTGCTGCCTTTCCCCGAAGCATCCCTCGGATTGCGCTCAATGATCCCATCTAGGATCTCCGCTGCCTTAGCTATTACCACATGACAGCCCCGTTCTTCTGTCCGGTATTTTTCTTTCAGGGGTGCGCAGATGATACTGCCCATTTCCTCACTGTACAAATTGAAGAGCTCCTTAACCAAGTCCTTGATGTGTTCACTCTCATGGGCCCGGTCATTGACATATATTCTGCTAAGCACCATAACAGAAGCTGTCAGAGCGCCGCAGACACTCTCGATGGCCATACCTGCGCCAAAGCCGGCCGCTACCTTCAGATCGTCTCTATCAAGCCCCAGTCTATAGACCTTATTGGCGCCGTACAGGATCCTTTCGGCACAGTTGAGATCTTCTTTGACGCCATAGCCGTTCTCTAATAAGTCTTTCAACATCCAACTTCTCCTTCCTCAGTACTGTCCCAGGCAGCTGGAGCTGCCAAATCCTCCAATCGTCTTCTTCTCAGAACCAGCTAATCCCTTCCGCCGGGGCAAGAGACTAGCTGCCGCCTCAGCCTTTGCCGAGTACCTGGGACAATCCTGGGAGAAGTACATACTCTAGGTCTCGGGCAACATCTTCCAGCACCACCGGCTGCCCATGCAGGATTAGGGTGCCGACGGTGTAGTCCAAGGCACCGTTAACCATGGCCGCAGCCTTAAGCGGAGCAACTGGGTGATCCGGGGGCAAGAGTCTTGCCAGGGCCTCAATAGTAGGCTCCTCCAACCCTTTGCGCAAGTTCCAAATCCGAAGCCTATGCTCTTTTGAAAAATTCGGTAGTGAATGGGAAAGTGATTCCAACAGCCTCTGGTTCCTGACAAAGAGCTGACCCCTAACCTTAGCCAGTGTCTGAACAAAGCACTTTACCGAACGGACTTCCTCCAACTTGCTTGTCAAGGTGGCTACATACTCCCAGATCCTGTCCTCCAGCAGAGAGACAAAAAGATCTTGCTTGCTGTCAAAGTACAAGTACAATGTCCCCTTGGCCACCCCTGCAAGCTCCGCGATGTCATCCATTTTCGCTGCCGTAAAGCCGTTGGCCGTGAAGACCTGCTCTGCGGCCTCTAGTATATCCCGACGTTTGTCCTGTGTAGCATCCACGTTTTTCAACTCACACCGCTCCTACTTATCCATCAACGCATCCCACTGGTTCTGCCCCACAGCGGCAATAAGAGCCTCGGGAGCAGCACCCATGGCAGCCGCCAATTTCGCCTTGCTAGCTTCATAGGTAAGAGCGGCATCCAGCACCCGATTCTCTGCTTGGATGACCAGCAGCCTGCCCTCCCGTACCTCTTTGGCGGTCACAGAACCCAGTTCATAAAGGGCCTCCAACTGCTCAAGGGTCTCCCTAGCAGCCCACTCACCTTCAACAGCCAGCTCATAGGCCCGCCGGGCTTGATCCAACCCCTGTAGATAGCTGCGCAGCTCTAGATAACAGCCGTCCTTCGCCAGCTCAAGCTGGAGCCTCGCCTTTTCCAAGGCGGCTTCCTTAGCATCAAGCTTTGCCTGACGGGCTCCCCCATCACCAAATCTGTAGCTGAAGCTGAGCTCCACCTGCCAGGGGTCTACGCTGCTCTGTTGTCCACCGCTGGCAGCCGCCGCCTGCGATTGCATGTAGCCAAACATTCCCAGCTTATCCCAATCTATCTCCGGCGCCTTGTACTCTACCTTGGTGGCCGCCGCCATCAGAGCCAGGTTAGAGTCCACGGAGGACCTTAAAATAACCTCGTCATCAGGTTGATACTGCCCTACAAGAGTTACTGTCCAGTCCCGCTCTTCCTTAAGAGCTTTGTAAGCTGACTCCGCCATCTCCAGCTGCTTCATGGCCATGGCGAGCTCCAGTTTGTGGTCAAGTGCGTAGGCGTATACTTGATCTAGCTCTACCGGCCAGACGGTTATAGCGCCATCCCAGCCGTAGACCAGATAATCGGCCCAGACAAGGGCAGTCTCTTCATCCACCGGGGGAAGGCCCATGCTCTGAAGGAGAGCCAATACTGACAGTTCCAAACCGGCAGTTGCTTGCTGCAGGTTATTCTCGGCCTCCAGGTAAGCGTTCCTTTCCTTTAGAACATCCAAAGGGGTAGCTGTGCCCAGTTCCGCCTGCTCCTCAGCCGCCTGGAAATTCTGCTGGGCGTGGTCTTTAGCAGCCAAAGCGGCTAGCCGAGCATTGTATGCCCTGATGACATTGAAAAATGCTTCCTGCACAGCAACAATCGTATTGGATACAGTCTGATTCTTAGCCAAGAGCGCCAGATCCGCACCGATCTCAGCCTGTTCGAGAAAGCCCCGAATCTGCGGCGTTGGTGCCAGCTGCTGGTAGTAGCTGATGGTCCCGATGGTGGTGCTGTGCTGTTCTTCATATAGATGTTCTTCATATAGATCACTAGGAATAGGTACTTCCTGGCGCCGGCCCAGCTTCTCTATAATCCCTGGGTTATTGGCCAGATTCTCCCTTGTATGCTGTGCCGTAACATTAAGCTGGGGCCGAAGGGCAGCATTGACTTCCCTGCCTCCCGCCAAGGCTTCCTCGATGCTGAGTTCCGCTATCTTTACGGCTTGATTATTCTGAACGGCTACTTTCAGAATGTCCTCTAGCGACTGGATGTCGGCCAACCCTTGGCTGAGGGCGGCCGGCACACCGCCGCCCCAGGCCCGGCGCGCGGCTGCCTCATTGGCGAAAACCAGACCTTGGCAAGCAAACAACAGCAAAGCCAGGCACACCAAGGCTGCAGTCAGCGCCGAACCTCCAGTCTTATTCTCCCTAAATCCCCTAAGCTTTTTCTCCACCATTATTCAGCAGCTCCTTACTGCCCCTCCGGCTGCCCCGCCAAGGGCCGGGCCACCGCATGGAAATATCTAGCCTTCGCCAAGTTGTAATCATAGATTGCGTTGACCAGATCATTCTTGGCTGACAGCACCCCGATCTGGGCATCTTGGAGATCATTGCTGGTGATCATGTCAGCCTCATAGGAAAGCTCCGAAAGCCGCAGCATCTCAGCGGCTTCCTCGACACCTTTTTGGAGAACCGGAATCCGCTCTTCTGCTTCTTTCCAGGCAGTATAGCTCTGCTTGATCTGAAGGGCTAGACCCTGCTTTGCCTGCTCCAGCTGAAGCTTCAGCTTGGCAAGGTTAAGCTGCGCCTGTTCCAGGGTCAAGACTGGAGTGTAGTCGTTGTCGGAAATCTCAACGTTCTTTTCTGCCACTTCAATTGCCAAGAGGAGCTGTTTGATCTCGTCACGGTTGGCAAGGGCGTACTCCGTATCTTTCTTAAGATCAACTTCTTGCGGCTCCACATCTAAGGCAATCTCCCGGGGCAGGACCGGAGCATCTAGATCAAGTCCCAGAGTCTGACGGAACTTCATCTGTGCCAGCTCCAAACCGTGTCTGGCCTGGGAAACCCCGGCCTCGCTGCTTAGCACGTTGCGGGTTGCCTTGATTACATCGAGGCGGGTTGCCGTTCCTGCTGCCAGCTTTTTCTTGGCTACTTCCTCGTGACGGCGGGCAGACTCCAAGCCTTCTTGGGCAATCTCCAACAGGTTCTGCATCCTGAGGGCATTAAAATAATCAGTCCTTACTTCCAAAGCCAGTTCGTCCAAGGCAGTGAGATACTGCTGCTGTGCTATATCCAGCCCTGCCTGGGCCTGCATTAGCACAACCGGTGAAGGCCGCATGATCATTGCTGCCTCCGCCTGCTTATACTGAAACTGGGCCTCTTCCAAGGCGAGCTTTGCCAGCTTGAGCTTCACACTGTTTTCCATAGCTATCTGCTCTGCTTCTTCTAAGGTCACATACTGGACCGCTTTTTCTTCAGCAGCGGCTGCTCCAGCCAGCGCCATCACTAACAGGACAACTAATGACCAAGTCAACCAGCTTCGCTTTTCCATAGCAATCACTCCCATTTCTTTTCCTTCCGCCTAGTAATTGGCATATCAAGATCTACTGTGCCGCTTCAGACCCACTGACGGCAGCTTTACGGCTTCCTCCAAGAAGCCGGGCGATTCTCCTGCCGAGTCCATCTACCAATGTGTAAACCACAGGCACTACTATCAGCGTCAAGAGGGTCGATGTGGTAAGCCCGCCAATAACTGTGTAGGCCAGGGGCCTACCCATTTCGCTGCCTTCACCGGTGGCCAGAGCTAAAGGCACCAGACCGAGAACGGTGGTCAAAGTCGTCATCAGGATGGGCCTCAGCCTGATTTCACCGGCGGAAACAACAGCTTCATTTCGCTCCATACCCTGTGCCCGCAGCTGATTGATGTAGTCAATCAAGACGATGGCATTGTTAACCACAATACCCACCAATATGATGGCTCCCACAAAGGAAACCACATTGAAGGTACAGTTGCCGATTAATAGGCCCAAGATTACGCCCACGATAGCCAGCGGCAGTGTCACCATGATAATCAACGGCTGGACCAGTGATTCAAACTGGGATGCCAGGATCATATAGACAAGGAGGATTCCCAGAATCATGGCCTGGCCCAGGTCGCCGAAGGACTCCGTCATCTGGCTGTACTCGCCGCCGTATTCGACTATTATCCCTTCCGGCAGCGGGAAATTATCTACAACCTTTTGCACATCCTCCATCACCACATTGAGGGGCCGATCGACAACATCTCCAGTGATACTGACCGTACGGCTTTGGCCGCTGCGGGTGATCTGAATGGGACTTGTGCCGTACTGGAGGGCGGCTACATCCTTCAGGGGCACCAATGAACCCCGGAGAGTGGGAATGGGTATGTTGCCCACTGCCTGGGGATCTCCCCGCCATTCTTCACCTAAGCAAACAGTCACATCGATCTCTTTTCCTTCACTGCGGAACTTGGTTACAGTGGTACCGCTGACCGCTGCCCGCAAGGTAGATGCTATCTGAGCAACTGAAATACCCTGGGCTGCAGCTTTATCCCGATTGATCTGCACCTGAATCTCCGGGCTGCTTTCATCCAAACTGGTGGTAAACTGCCTGGTTCCTTCAACTTCCTTCAAAGCCCCAATCAGTTCTTGGGAAACCAGCTCCAGCATAGCAAGGTCATCCCCCCTAAGCTGCAGCTGGATAGGCTGGCCAAAGGAACCAGTGATAAGGGTGTCACTGGAGACTGTGATCTCCGCCCCTGGTATTTGAGCCGTAAAGTCATGGATCTGTGTCACTATTTCACTTGTTTGCCGAGTGCGTTCGCTGATGGGAATCAGCTGAACGCTGACACTGGCTCTATCTGCTCCGCTGGATCCAACGGTGGAGGCGATGGTATCAACCTCCGGAATGGTGGCAACATAGCTCTCAATATCCCGGACGATCATGTCGGTATCTTCCAGCCTCGTACCCCGGGGCATGGACACCGATATGGCTATGGTACCTTGGTCCATGCTGGGCATAAACTCCATTCCCACCGACGGAATAAGCAGCAGGGAAAGGATCAAGGCAGCAAACGCGATACCTAAAGTTGCCAACCGGCGGCGCAGTGCCCAGGCTACTAGACGGCCGTATCCTTGCCGCATTCTATCGCTCATTTGCGTCATCCACCTAATCAAGGGAACCCGGCTCTCTTTAGCATCAAAGGTACTGTTTCCCAGTATCTGGGAAGCTAACATGGGCACCAAGGACAGGGCCACCAAGAGTGAAGCCAAGAGGGAAAAGGTAACCGTTAAAGCCAAATCCCTAAAGATCTCGGCAGTCATCCCGGAGATAAAGACTACCGGGACGAAGACAGAAACAGTAGTTAAGGTCGAAGCCGTAACTGCCATGCCCACCTCTTCAGTACCGATAACAGCAGCCTCTCTGGCTTTCTTGCCCAGCTCCCGATGGCGGAAAATATTCTCCAACACCACGATGGAGTTGTCTACCAGCATACCGATACCGAGGGCTAGACCGCCCAATGACAACAGGTTAAGAGTTGTCTTACTAAAGTACACCAAGACAAAGGCCGCCAGTATGGATATGGGAATTGCAACACCAATTACCAGTGTGGGCCGGATGCTGCGAAGGAAAACCAGTAGTATCGCAACAGCCAAGAGTCCGCCGGTGACAGCATTGTTGGCAACTCCGCTAACGGATTCTCTGATATATACCGATGTATCCATGGCAATTTCCAAGGACAGGTCGCTGCCCAGTTCTCGGTTTAGCCGCTCCATAGCCGCCCTAACAGCCTCTGCAACCTTAACAGTATTGCTGCCGGCTTCCTTTTGAATTGACAGCATAATGGTAGGCTGACCGTTGTACCGGCTGATTGTGGTAATATCCTTATAGCCGTCTATTATTTCTCCAATATCCGCAAGGCTCACCAAGCCCCCTCCGGAGGTCGGCACCTTGACTGAGCGGATCTCTTCAACACTTGTGAACTCTCCCACTGTCCTTAAGGTGTATTCCAGGCCACCATCTTGGATAGACCCTGCTGGCAGGTTCAGGCTCGCCATCCGCAGCGCTTGGGATACTGTGTCAATGGATATTCCGTGGGCAGCCAGGAGTCCTGGATGCAGGACCACCCGGATCTCCCGTTCCTGTCCCCCGGTAACGTCAACGGACGCAACACCTTCCAGCCGCTCGAGGCGATTCTTCACCGTATCTTCGGCAATATACCGGAGTTCATGGGCAGGACGATCTCCCTTTAGGACGAGCTGCATGATGGGCATAGTTCCTGGATCGAACTTGACCACCAAGGGCGCATCAGCCTCATCGGGCAGGTAGCTCCGCACCTGGTCTACCTTTTCCCTGACATCCAAAGAGGCGAAGTCCATATTGATGCCCCAGTCAAACTCAGCAATGACTATGGAGGAGCTCCGGGATGAAATAGAGCTTATGTTCTTGACATTGTTGACTGTGGCCATTGCCGATTCCATGGGCCTGGTTACCAGGTTTTCCACCTCAAAGGGTCCTGCGTCTGGATAAGTGGTGATTACCCCGATCACCGGCACCTCAATATCCGGGTACAGGTCGATGGGCAGCCGGGAAAGGCTGATCCATCCCAGCACTGCTATGATGGCCATCAGCATCAAGATGGTAACTGGGCGTCTAACCGCAAATTCAGCTAGTTTCATTGCGAAATCCCCCGTTCCACCACCCGGACTAAAGCTTGATCGGTGACAAATTCTCTACCCCGAACAATCACTTCATCTCCGGCAGCAAGACCTGATTTCATTTCCACAAAGCCATCGGTCCGCATACCCACTTCCACCGGTACCAAGTGGGCAACATCATCTCTGACTACGTAAACTGCTGGTCTTCCTTCAGCGGTAAATACTGCCCGCTCAGGCACCGCTAAAACATCTTCTGTTTCCCTGACAATTACATGGGCTGTGCCGTACATACCCGGCTTGAGCTTCCCGTCGGGATTATCCAGTTCTACTGTGGCAGAAAAGAGGCCAGTCATCTGATTTGCCGCGGGAGCGATGCTGCTAATCCGGCCGTGGAGCTCTAGATTCGGCTGCACATCCAAGGTGACCTTCACTTCTTGTCCCCGCTCCAGCATAATGATCTCCCGCTCGCTAACCTGGAGATTGAGCTTTACCTTATCGATATCTACCAAGTTAACAACAGGCACGCCGGCGCCGGCCATATCCCCAACCTGCACATTAACCTGATTGACAACACCGGATATCGGCGCTTTGATTACCGCATTTTCCAAGCTCAGCTTAGCAAGGGCCACAGCTGCCTACCATTGTGATGGTGACGATCCAACCAGGTGATACCCTCTGGGCGCTGGCCAGACAGTACAACACGACAGTC
>FZPS01000187.1_pt128 | contig 25345 bp, 23 predicted proteins | sample 1817821 | NCBI WGS metagenome assembly FZPS01 (sample SAMEA104158645, study PRJEB21678) | metagenome | place: Germany | collected 2015-04-21 | reverse complement strand
ACATTGCTTAACTCTAAAAAAGTTTGTTCATCAATAAGTTTAAGTAGTTCACTAATTGTAGATTTTGTGGTATTCTTGTCCATGTGATTGCTCCTTATTTTTTGGGATTTGGACAGAGCTACCAAACCTAATTATAAGGAGTTTTTTCTGTTTTTTAAAGCTTTAAGCAAATCATTTGACATTTCAAAGAAATGTTTATGCAAAGCTAATGATAAATAGTATTTAGTAAATTGTGTTGGTGATAAATAATCATCATCACAATTTTTTTATAAAAAAAAAAGATGGTTCACATAGGAAATAGGTCCTAAACGGATTTTACAAAAGAATATCAATTTTTCTTTCTGTAATAATTAATTATGAATATAAGATTTTATACAACGATTTATTAACGTTGCACAAATGTGACTGCTATACTAAAGTAGTCAATTATTGCTCAATAAGATTGAACACTTTTCGATCAAATATTAAGACCATTCATAGTATGATAGATTAGTTGAAATTTATCAGATTGGGATGGTGCAGAAGGTGGAGAAGTGGAAATTGTATAATAAAATTTGTCAATTAAAAGAACTAGGGTTTTCAAAAAGTAAAATTGCCAAAAAGCTTGGTATTGCAAGAGGTACCCTTAATGATTATTTAAATAGAGATCCTGATGAGATGGCTGTTTGGCTTGCTTCTACGAGGCGAAGAACTAGGAAGTTAGATAAATATAAAAGCAAGATACTTAGTTGGTTAAACGAGCATCCTGATCTATCCTCAGCGCAAATAGCTGATTGGTTAGATGAGAGGTATCCTGATTTCAAGGTTGGAGAAAGTACCGTACGGCGTTATGTAAGTGACTTAAGAAAGGAATATAAAATATCCAAAGTAACAAAGCAAAGGGTCTATGAGGCTGTACCGGAATCGCCCATGGGTTTTCAAGCACAAGTGGATTTTGGCGAAACATGGCAAAAGAATGAACAAGGTCATTCAGTCAAACTATATGTCGTTGCATTTGTTTTATCGCATTCTAGGCAGAAATATAAAGAATGGCTGGATCATCCTTTTACTACAAGAGACTTAATTGAGTCTCATAAGAATGCATTTCATGCATTCGGTGGAAAGCCCGTGGAGATGGTTTATGACCAAGATAACATTATCATTGTGAGTGAAAATCATGGTGACATCATATATACGAAAGAATTTGAGGCTTATCGAAGAGAAGAAGGGTTTCGTGTTTATGCCTGTCGGGGAAGCGATCCAGAAAGTAAAGGCAAAATAGAAAATGTCATTGGTTTTATTAAAAATAACTTTGCGAAGCACCGTGTCTATACCACGTTAGATGAGTGGAATGAACAAGGGAGGTTATGGCTAGAAAGAAGAGGTAATGGTAAGGTTCATAACACAACAAAGAAAAAACCGGTCGATGTTTTCCAGGAAGAAAAACAATATTTAAGACCGGTTAAACAGCTCACCACGGTACCAGCCGATAGCAAGCAAACAAATTCATCAGATATAAGTATATCAAGAGTGGTACGAAAGGACAACACTATTTTATATAAGGCAAATCGGTACTCTGTGGAATTAGGTACATACAACGGCTTTAGTAAAGAGGTTGATGTGGTGATTCAAAATGATCACACGCTCACTATTATTGACCCTGAAACCGATGAGGTTATTGGTGCCCATGAGATTTCCAATGAGAAAGGCGTTCTGATTCAAGATCGCAACCATAGAAGAGATCGTTCAAAAGGAATTACATCTTATAAAGAAAGTATTGCAGCTAAATTTGAAGATCATTCACTAGCGCTCAAATACTTAGATGAAATGAATAGGCAGTATCCGAGATATACCCGTGATCAGTTACAACTAATCAATAAAATATGGGATGAGTTCCCTTCTGAAATGATTAATAAGAGCTTAGTTAAGTGTTTAGAACAGAAGTTATACAGTGCAACTGAATTTAAAGATATGATCACTTATCTGGTCTCCCAACGATCAACTAAATTGATCAATAAAGTAAACGTAAAAGATATTCAGCCTTTACATGATGAGTCATCTTATATATTCGAAATCAAGCCGCCTATTCGTGATATAGCACCATACATGTCGATCATGGAAGGAGGTGACGATTGATGAGTACCTACAAACAATTGGAAAGTGTCTTGAAAAGTTTACGATTATCGGAGACAAGCGAGAACTTACCTGAACTATTAAAAAAAGCAGAAAAACAATCTTTATCATATACGCAATTTCTATTAGAGGTGATGACATACGAGCAAAAAAAACGAGCTGAAAAATTAATCGAAAGAAGATTAAAGTGGGCAACGTTTCCCGTTTATAAAACGTTGCCTGAATTCTCATTAGATGAGCAACCCTCTTTAACAAAAAGGCAATTTAATAAATTAAATGATCTAGGCTGGTTAGATCAGCTTTATAATCTGATTCTACTGGGACCGACGGGTGTAGGGAAAACCCACTTAGCCATTGGCTTAGGGATAAAGGCTGTTCACGAGGGATATAAGGTAACATTTATATCAATGGGAGAACTCATTCATGCATTAAAGACGGAAGAGATAACTCGGAAGTCGCAAATAAGATTAAAGCGACTAAGGGATTCAAATTTGATTATTATTGATGATCTGATGTTTATGGCAATGGATCAACGAGAAGCTAATCTCTTCTTCCATTTAATTAACGAATTATATAATCAATCGTCCATTATATTAACATCAAATAAAGGACCAAGTGAATGGGGAGAACTATTGTGTGATCCAGCGATTACCGCGGCGATTCTAGATCGAATTATTCATCGATCAGAGGTAATTCAACTTGGGGGTGACAGTTATCGATTGAAACATCGACAATCAATATTTAATGATAAAACTGTTCAAAATTAATGAGCGAAAAGTGTTCAATTTAACTTGACGGTTACAACAAATTTTTATTGAAGCCTCTCCTACCTGGTCATTTGTACTTATCATGATAAAATAATGTGATAAAATAAAGACTAGTAATTGTTATTTGGAGTGAAATGAATGAAATTTGTTTTTGATTTAGACGGAACCATTTGTTTTAAAGGACAACCTATTTCGAATAAGATACTTTATGCTTTATCAGAACTAAATAATTCTCGTATTGAAGTTATTTTTGCTTCTGCCAGACCGATACGAGATATGCTCCCAGTCATAGACAAAGAGTTTCATCATTATACGATGATTGGCGGAAATGGTTCATTAATTTCAAAAGACGGAGAAATGATCAAAAGTAATTCGTTTGCAACAAATGAATTAAATGAAATAAAGAAACTAATTGTTCAATATAATGCTACCTATTTAATAGATGATAAATGGAACTATGCTTATACTGGCCCAGATACACATCCTATACTTCAAAATTTAGACCCTGGAAAATTAGCAAAAAAGGTTGATTTAGAATCTCTTAATTCAGTTGTAAAAGTGCTCATTTTAACGTCTAATAATATGGATGAATTTGCAGAAAAGCTCTCAGATTTAGATGTATATGTAAATAAGCATAGTAACGAGGGCGTGTTGGATATAAGTCCAATGGGGATCAATAAATGGAGTGCATTAAAGTTTCTTGGCATAAAAGAAAATTCTTATATAGCTTTTGGAAATGATGCGAATGATATATCGATGTTTAAAAACGCATTACATACAGTTATGATTGGATATCATGAACAATTAGCGCCATACGCAAAAGAAGCAGTTTCATTACATAAAGATTACGAACATGAAATTGCTAATAAAATTAGGGAGCTATCTAAAATATATAGCCCCGTTCGAGGATAGATTTTATTCACTTTTGTTTAAAAAATTAGAACCTTCTGTATCTAGGGGTTCTAATTTTTTATACGAACATTTAGAGGGTTTTTTGAATTTGATAAAACTATTATTCATGAGTTTACTATTGAGAAAGCAAATGTTTATTTTGGGTCTACACTTCCCTCTAATCTAACAACAAACTCGACATGGTTCAGGTTGATGTTATTGATGATATTTGTTATTACCTATTCTTGGAAACAAATCTACTACGATTTGGAACTATCGATAGGTGGGTGCATATCGACTCTTAATCATCATGCGATTTAGTTAGTTAATAATTTCTCCTTTGTTTTTTACTAATTTTTCACGCCATTCTCCTTGTTCAGTAGTTGTCAATTTATTCCTCTCTGTTACTTCACCAATAATTTTTAATGGTTCTTTCGAGCGATATGAACGTGTTAAATTACCGGGGAATTTTTTATCAGTAACATTAGGGTCGTTTTCAAATTCTCCAGTTGGTTCTACTATATAAATACGTTCTCTTCCTTCTCCTTTTGCTAATGTTGCAGCAAGCCCTGCACCATTAATATTGGCAGTGAAATAAATGTGGTTCATTTTAAGTTCAGGTTTGTAATTTGAAGTTCTACCCGGCATCAGTAAATCACCAATCTTTAAATCTGATTTTGTCCCATGATAAAATGGGCCAGCATCAGTAGGTGCGCCTTTAGCTGAAGTTGCTAAATCATAATTTATTTTTGCATTTTCAGAATCACCCAACTCCTCATAACATTTGGCAATGTTTAAATATAAAGTTGGATATGCACTTATAACATTTTCATCATTTATCTTTAGGGCAAACTGTAGAGACGTCTCCATCCATTTTAGCTTGTCTTTAGTACTCTTTTGTATACGCCCCAAATGGTAGGATGCGATAAATCTTTCATAGTCATCTCTTGTTTCTTGCCATGCTTTTTGAAACATCGCAAGTGCATCGTTACTGTTCCCACTCTCCTCCCATCCCATTCCCGTCATACAAAGTTTTATAATATGGTTATTGAAATCAAATTTTATTTTCATTTAATCTTACCTCTCAATTAATTAATTGTTATTTAGTATATGCAGAAGTTAACTTCTCAAGATTTTCTCCATTGGTTTTCCCTTTGCTAATTAAAAATAAAGGGATCAGACCAAGATATTAGCATGCCAAATCCTCCTCAACAAATACTACTAATATACTATCGAAGTATAGCAGTTAAATTTCAGAATAAACAGTCTATATTTGCCATTTTATTCATGTTATAATTAAAGTGGGGAAGGTTATTTTATTAGTGAAGTGACGCATTAAGTTATTGAAGCTTGATCATCAAAACTGTACTTTTTAAAATAATCGGAAGTGAGCATTCTAATTCTGGTTTAGGAATATCACTATATTTAATAGATATTGAAAAAGACATAAAAAACTCGGGCTCCTGCAAAGGAAAACCCGAATTTTTAATGAGTTTTATATTGAAAAAGCTAATGTTTATTATGACAGAATTGGTGATGAATTAGCAAGTGTTTATTATGGTGCTACAATTCCTTCTCTATCAAGACTACGCACTCCACATGCACCGTATGCGGAAAGAGGTCGATTGGTTGGACTTGATCTATTTGGTAACCAAATTGAATCAGTTCTTTAAGATCAATAGCCAAGCTTTCTGGATTACATGATACATATACGATACGATTTGGTTGTGCGCGGCCGATTCTGCGCATTACTTTCCCGCCTGCTCCTGATCTTGGTGGATCGAGCATAAGTAAGTCAGGACTACCGAATTCTTCGATGACTTGATCGAATCCACGACGAGCATCTTTAGCAATAAAATGCGTGTTATGAATGCCATTATCCTCAGCGTTTCTAATTGCTGATTCAATAGATTTTTCGACTATTTCAACTCCGATAAGCTTTTTGACTCGACTAGCGAAAGGTAATGAAAATGTACCGACACCACAGAACAGATCAATCATTGTTTCAGATTCTGTTGGATTAGCCAATTCTATAGCCAACTCCACTAACTTTTCCGCCTGTCTAGGATTCGTTTGGAAAAATGTATCATACCAGAGACGATAACGGTAACCAGACATTTCATCATATATAAAATCACGACCAGCTAGGACAAACTGTTCTTCTGCTTGTGTACGATCTGCCCAGTCTTTATTCACAAACCAGATTAGGCTTTTAACTTGTTTAAATTTAGAAGTGATACGGTTTGTTAAATCATCTGCTATTGCTTGTAGTTTACCATTTGGTCGTTCTGTTGCGAATACGCCTAACATCACTTCACCTGTAGCATAAGATTCACGAATCATTAAATGTCTAAGTAAACCTTCATGCTTGTCTTTATTGTATCCTGGCAGTTGATGTGCTTTGGCCCAGTCAGAGATTTCTAACATTGTTGCTTCAGTCGTTTCCCCTGCTATCAGACACGTTTCTAAGTCGATAATTCGACGGAAGTTACCTTGCTCATGCATACCAAGAGAACCATCACTACCAAAAGTAAACTCCATCTTATTACGATAGCGCCATGGTGAATCTGTACCAATCGTATCTTGGACTAGAGATTTATCAAATCCTTGATCTTGAAAACATTTTTGCACGTATTCTGTTTTAGCTCTTAATTGTCCGTTGTAGTGCCAGTGTTGGAAAACACAGCCGCCACATAGCTCAAAATGAGGACATTTGGCTTCAATTCTCTCTGCTGATGGTTCTAAGATTTCATCAGCCGTTACTCGTGCCCATTTTCGGTCTGGGTTTTCGACTGTTACTTTAACTTTTTCACCAGGTATTGTGTGAGGTATATTTAATTTTAATTTTTTCGGATTTATTTGATCGGTATCGCGCCATACTTCTGCACGTCCTACCCCTTTTTTATCAATGTAAGTAATTGTTGTTTTAAATGTTTCTTTATTAATACTAGTCAATACTACTCCTCCTGTTAATTGCACAAAAATAAACACTATTATTCACATTATAAAGGAAAATTCATTTAATAGCATACTAATAGTCATTGTTTATAAATGTATATCATATTATCTATCGTTCACAACTGATGGGTTCTTATAAGTTAATTAGATTTCAATTAAAAGGCTATTTATGTTTAAATTAGCAGATTAATAAGATTACATACAAATCCATTGACGGAAACTAGAATTAGTTATATGATTAAATTGTGAATTGTTGAGCAAACTTATTTGTTATTTCACATAACTATGGATATATGTACTTGCTCTTCATCACAAATTAAGTTTAAAGGAGGAGCTTTAATGGAATTGAAAGGTAAAGTCGCAGTAATTACAGGTGCCGCATCAGGAATCGGTTTAGCAACAGCAGAGGCATTCGTTAATGAAGGTGTTAAAGTTGTACTATCTGATTACAATGAAGCAGATGGACAAGCAGAAACTGAACGCTTAAAAGACAGTGGCGCAGAAGTCATGTTTATAAAGGCCGACGTTTCTAAAGAAGAAGATGTGAAGCATTTAATCTCTGAGACTGTAAAACAGTTCGGGAAAATCGACATCATGTTTAATAACGCTGGTATTGGCATACTTTGCGAAGCACACAAATTAACTTACGATGAATATCGAAGAGTCATTGCCATCAATCAAGATGGAGTGTTCTTCGGTGCTAAATATGCTATTACTGAAATGCTGAAAACAGGTGGCGGCGTAATTGTGAATACTTCTTCCATTCTTGGTTCTGTTGGAGAACCTGGAGCGTTTCCTTATAATGCATCAAAAGGTGCAGTAAACTTAATGACAAAGTCACTTGCATTACAATATGCTGATCGAGGCATTCGCGTTAACTCTGTGTGCCCAGGATATGTTGATTCAGGCATGGTTAACAAAGAGGCTCTAGGTGAGTTCTATGATAAATTAGTAGATAAACACCCGATTGGACGTCTTGGACGAGCAGATGAAATTGCTCACGCAGTTATTTTCTTATGTGAAAATGAATTTATCACTGGCCAAAACATCTTAATTGATGGTGGCTATACAGCTCAGTAAATACATCATATTAAAAATATTTTCATTTTAACTAACAAACTATATAAATAATTTGGAGGATTGTTGAAATGACAAAAAGATATGATAATAAGGTTGTAATTATTACTGGTGCAGGAGCAGGATTAGGTCAAGCGACTGCACTTCAATTAGCAAAAGAAGGAGCAAGTCTTTCATTAGTAGACTTAAATGAAGATGGATTGAAAGAAACAAAGGAATTAATATTAGAAGTAGCACCTGAGTGCGAGACACTTCTCATAACAGCAAACTGTGCTGTAGAAGAAGAAGTTAAAAATTATGTAAATGAAACAGTTGCTAAATTTGGTAAGATCGATGGTTTCTTCAACAATGCTGGAGTTGAAGGTAAACAAAACTTAACAGAAAACTATAGTTCAGATGAATTCAAATGGGTTCTAGACGTTAACTTGAATGGAGTCTTCTATGGTATGCACTATGTCTTGAAAGTAATGAAAAAACAAGGCTTCGGTTCAATTTTAAACTGTGCATCTGTAGGTGGAATCCGTGGCGTTGGAAACCAATCAGGTTATGCTGCAAGTAAACACGGCGTTATTGGGTTAACTCGAAACTCAGCGATTGAATATGGACAATATAACATCAATATTAACGCTATTGCACCCGGTGCATTTATGACTGCTATGGTGGAAGGATCATTACGTCAAATGGGTGGAGATAATTGGGAAGAGGTTGGTAAGGAATTTGTTAAACCAAACCCGATGAAGCGTTTTGGTGAACCTGAGGAACTAGGTTACGCTGTTGCCTTTCTGCTATCGGATGAGGCTAAATTTATTAATGCTGAAGTACTCGTAATTGACGGTGGTCAATCATATAAATATTAAAAATAACGAAAAGGGCTCACACATTAGTGAGTCCTTTAATTTTTGATTAATTATCAACTTCTAGCTCTACTACATTTAGTTGGAATATCTCAGTTTGTTGATCCCAGAATACCTCCAAATTTATTTCTGCTGTTTCTGATAATGATGTATCACTCACACCTTCACCTTTTATATACAATGCACTAACTTCTTGGGTTTCATCATATTCTTCATGATTTTCATATATGGCTACATTTCCTAGCGTAAGTATGTACCCCATCTGATCAGCCATAATATGTTCCCCTAACTTTCCATTCTGAGTAATTGTTAGTTGAATCTCATATGCATATTCGCCATTATTACGCTGCTCTTCCTCGTAGTTCAAATCAGCTCTCCAATACTCTCCATAACCTTCATAGTCTATTTCAGTTACAGAATCTGAATCTTGACAACCTATCAATATACCGACAAATACTAATAAAATTAAAACTAATCTTTTCGTCATTACCGGACACTCCCTTAACTTTTACTTAAATTAAGACTGGTGCTAGCCAACTAAATCCACCAAGGTTTCTTAATATTCCAAATAAAAATGTAAGTATTAACATAGAAGTCATGATAATCTGACTATACTTTTTGTTTCCCTTTTTATCTAAAATATAAAACAGAAGCATTAACGGAATTAATATGTAAATTAACATATTATAACGAAAAGATTGATAAATATCACCATCTAATAGCGCTAAACTAGCGCGTGTCATGCCACAACCTGGACAGTAAAAACCGGTAATTTTTCTAAAAATACAAGGTATTGAGATACCTAACGTAGGAGATAGTACTTTTAGATAAAAGACTCCACTACCAACTAAAAATAATCCAAGGAATATTTTTTTCTGAAATCTAATAAATATATCTTTCATCTTATCCAACCTTCTATATCATTTTAAAAGAAAATTGACTACTGCTTCCATACTTCAACGATTAGGTTGTAAATGGGTCACAATAGTCAATTTAATAAATATTATTGAGCGAAATTATTCATATCACTTTGAATGATTGCATTTGAGATAATTCCTAATCCAAAGATAGCTAAGATTAAGTAAATAATACTATTATCTTTTACCATTTTGTTATGATTTCTTTGGGCAATCATTAATTTAGAGCCTACAGTATAATACCAGAAGAAAGTATAAATGCCACATGTGATTAGTGAGAATAGAATCACTTTCCCGCCTCTGAATGAGCGATCATCGATTAAGTAACTAATTTCCTCCGTAATCGCATACATCCAATAAATATTGTAAAGCCCACATGTAATCAGTGATAAAATAATCACTACCCCTACATTACGGTTTTTTACCATGTTGTTCCCTCCTCTATAAATGTCTAATTACTAGTATAAGCATAAAACAATAAATAGCCAACACCTTTTTAGATAATTCTATAATTTTCAGATAATTAGTCTTATAGTAACATCATGCCAATTATATACAATTCACTTATAATTAGAATTAATCTAACTGGTTCGCTGCATAAGATAAAAGCCTTACTATACATTTTTTTATTAATCTACTAAAATGAGAATCAATTATGCAACTAGGAGGTGTTCTGATTGAATCTAACATATGGTTTTCAACTTCAAGGACAACATCAAGAGCAATCTATTGGCTTGTATGCTATAGGGCACGAAACCCAAACAGAAATAAGTTATCGTTGGGATGGCAAGCACCGTTCTGATCGACATTGCTTTGTCTTTCAATATACGTTAAGTGGATCAGGGGCGATAAAAATTGCCGATCAAATTTATCATTTAACTAAAAATCAAGCATTCTGGATTGAAGTGCCTAGTGATCATTGTTATTACTTACCGGAAGATTCTAATCATTGGGAGTTTCTCTATATAACGTTATTTGGTAATACGGTGCATCAAATATATCAGCAATTGACTCAAACACATGGACATATTCTAACTTATGCAGAACAATCACCAGTTATCCAATTAATTCAATCAACTTTAAAAGAGGTTAATCAAAATAAAATTACCAATAGCTACCAGGCATCGGCACGTAGCTATCAATTTTTAATGACATTATTAGAAAATTCTTCAGAAGAACAATCAACTAATAAAGAAATACCTTCGTCTATCAATCATGTACTCAAATTTATTAACGATCATTTTAATCAAGATATTAGTTTAGATGATTGTGTCAAACAATCTAAGCTTTCTAAATACTATTTTACCAGACAATTTAGTCGTTATGTTGGGATGACGCCCATTCAATACCTATCACATATTCGAATCCAAAAAGCGATTGAATTATTATTAAATGATTCTGATTCTATTGAGGATGTTGCAAAAAAAGTTGGTTTTCAAAATGGCAACTATTTTGCTAAAGTTTTTAAAAAACATACAGGTAAATCTCCTAGGTCTTATCGTAATGCACGTTCATCTATGCCTGTCGATCATTGGTTTATAAATTAAAGAGCAATATATTACCCTTTTTAGTTTTATTTACGGTTGAAATGCCTTACCTTCTTGCTAAAATGATAGTTAACAAGGTTAAAGGAGATGACTTTGATGAGTAAAATTACTTTCCTAGGAGCTGGTAGTACAGTTTTTGCCAAAAATGTACTTGGAGACTGTATGACAGTTGAAGCGATTCAAGATTTCGAATTTGCTCTTTATGATATTGATCATGAACGTTTAAATGAATCAGAAATGATGTTAAATCATCTAAAGAAAAATTTAAATTCAAATGTAACGATAAAAAGCTACACAGATCGTAAAGAAGCACTACGTGGTGCTAAGTATGTTATTAATGCTATTCAAGTTGGTGGGTATGACCCATGTACCATTACAGATTTTGAGATTCCTAAAAAGTATGGGTTACGCCAAACGATTGCTGATACATTGGGAATCGGGGGGGATTTTCCGAAATTTACGAACAATTCCTGTAATGCGTGAATTTGCTAAAGATATGCGTGAGGTTTGTCCAGATGCTTGGTTCTTAAATTATACGAATCCTATGGCTGTTTTAACGTCAGTTATGCTCCAAGAAGGGATTAAGACTGTTGGACTTTGTCATAGTGTACAAGTATGTGCTGATCATTTATTAGATTCTCTCGGCATGTCAAAAGATAATGTACAATGGCATATCGCTGGAATTAATCATATGGCTTGGTTGCTTGAAATTACACGTAATGGTGAAGATTTGTATCCTGAAATTAAGCGCAGAGCTAAAGAAAAACAAAAACAAAAGCACCATGATATGGTACGTTTTGAGCTGATGGACAAGTTTGGCTATTATGTGACTGAATCATCAGAGCATAATGCAGAATATCACCCTTACTTTATTAAGAAAAATTACCCTGAATTAATTGACAAGTTAAACATTCCACTTGATGAATATCCAAGACGCTGTGTTGCTCAAATTGAAGGTTGGAAAGAAATGCGCGATTCCATTGTTAATAATAAAGACCTTACGCACACTCGGACGAATGAATACGGATCATATATCATCGAAGCTATGGAGACAGATCAGCCGATAAAAATTGGTGGAAACGTATTAAATACAGGTGGCATAATCTCAAACCTACCTGAAAAAGCAGTTGTCGAAGTACCTTGTCTAGTCGATGCAAGTGGTGTTCAACCTACATATGTTGGTGAATTACCAGAACAATTAGCTGCACTAAATCGGACGAATATTAATACTCAATTATTAACAATTGAAGCTGCATATACTGAAAAGAAAGAAAAGATTTATCAAGCAGCATTATTAGATCCGCATACGGCAGCAGAATTATCTATGGACGACATCATCTCGCTATGTGATGACTTAATTGAAGCACACGGAGATTGGTTGCCGAAATTTTCATAAATTATTCAGCTTACTATTAAAAAGAAGCAAAGGCATGATTATACCTTTGCTTCTTGGTTGTACAATATATAACGTTGGTGAGTTTGAAAACTTACTAACGTTATTTTTTATTTTAAGAAACGAATTATGATTCACTTCAAGTTTAAAGCAATAGAAACAAATTCGAGTAAAAAAATGCAAATAGAAACACGATATGAAGCAGTCATTTAATTTAGAAGTGAAAAACATCAGGTGAAATACACGAGACTCCTGCGGGAAGAACACGAGCTGAAGATCCACTAAGGCAAGCGCTCTATGCTTGCCTTAGTTAGCTAAAAGCCGTGCCCGCGGAAAGCGAGTGTAATTCACCTGCGGTGAACAAGTTGTATCTTTATTAAAACTAATATAAATTTATTCTCGACTAATTATAAAACCTACCAACACTATTTGACATTGAACCTGCTTCTTTTGATTAAGATTATTTTAGTGACATGTCAAGAACCATACGGCCATTAATAGTTCCTTTTTCCATTTCTTCGAATATTTCATTGATTTCATCTAATCGACGCGTTTGGACAACTGGGACAACCTTACCTTCTGCGCCAAACATAAATGCTTCTTCAAGATCTTTACGCGTTCCAACTAATGAACCAACTACTTGAATGCCGTCTAGTACTGATTTAATAATATCTAAATCCATTGTTTCAGGTGGTAGACCAACGTTTACTACTCTAGCAGTAGGACGTACTGAATCAACAGCTTGTTTAAATGCAACTTTTGAAACAGCTGTTACAACAGCGGCATGTGCGCCACCTACTTCTTTTTGAATCCATTCTGCTGGATCTTGATCTGTTGAATTAAAGATTAAATCTGCACCTGTCTCTTTTGCTAATGCTAATTTATCATCATTTATATCAACTGCAATAACTTTAAAATTAAATACTTTTTTAGCATATTGAATTGCTAGGTTACCAAGTCCTCCGGCACCGTAAATAACAATCCATTCGCCTGGCTCTATTTTTGCTTCTTTAATTGCTTTGTATGTTGTTACTCCGGCACAAGTAATACTTGTTGCTTGTCTTGCATCTAATCCTTCAGGAACTTTTACTGCATAATCTGCACTAACGATACATTGTTCTGCCATCGCTCCATCAACAGAATATCCAGCATTTTTTGCTTGTCGACAATATGTCTCACGGCCAGTTAAGCAATATTCACAACGACCGCACCCTTCAAAGAACCAAGCGATACTAACACGATCCCCTACTTTCAAACTAGTAACGTCATCTGCTACTTCTCTTACAATACCTACTCCTTCATGACCTGGAATTCTTCCTGGAACAGCTCCAAAATCCCCTTTAGCCACGTGTAGGTCAGTATGACAGACCCCGCAGTATTCAATGTCAACCAATGCTTCCCCCTTCTGGATTGGTCTTAATTCAACTTCTTTTACCTCTACTAATTTGTCTTTTGAATCTGAAACAACGACAGCTCTCATGAATATCCCTCCAAATTCTAAATTAGATTGTTCAACACTTCACATACTATTATAAAACTAATCTCTTAAATTGGCAATAGTAGTCTTTTAATTTAATTATTTTTCTAATATTCTATTTTTTCCAATAAAAAACACTTAGTTAGAAAATGAAATTCTAACTAAGTGTTTGTTTAAATATAAATTTAGCGAATTGTTTTTAGTGCGCCACTCCATTTGATTAATTGATCTAACATTTCGTTAGCATTATTCGCATGGTAATCTGCTGGTTTAAATACTGAGAAGTTCTCGAAATCACTCATTAATGAGAATGTTACAGCAGTTCTAACATCAGCAACTTGTAATTCGCCTAAAATTAAGCGTAGGTTTTCATGTGCACGTGTACCACCTAAGCTTCCGTAACCGACAAATCCAGCAGCTTTATTATTTACCTCTGCATTTAAGTAATCAGTTGCGTTTTTCAATGCACCACCAATTGCGTGGTTATATTCTGGCGTAATGAAAATGTAACCATCAAATGAAGCCATTTTATCTTTCCATGCTTGAATTGTTGCTTCTGCTTTTGCTTGGTCTGCTTCGTCAACTTTAGCTCCAAGTAAAGGTAAAGGATAATCTGCAAGGTCAACAATTTCATATTCTGCATCATTTCTATTCTTAGCAAATTCATACATCCAGTTTGCTACAGCTTCACCATTTCTACCTTCTCTAACACTACCTAAAACAATACCTATCTTCAACATCTAAAATTCCTCCCTGAAATTATCTCGAATTCAATACAATTATTATATCTCGAATTCGAAATAATGTCTAGAGTTTTGTTTGTTAAATGTCCATCATTTTACCGGTATGCTCGAAAAATTGGAATCCAGTAGTTGACTTAGGTGGGTTTGTAATAAATTGATAGATATTTTTTGCCGTATCATTTGGATTAGTTGGTGCTTGATTTCCACCCATATCCGTCTGCATCCAGCCTGGGTGAACAGACATAACATTAATCTGATCATCCTTCAACTCTCTAACTAGTTTTTCCGTTAACATGTTTAATGCCACTTTCGATAAACCGTATGGATAATCTCCGGCATAAGCATTTGTAAGGCTACCCGCTTCTGAACTAATATTGATAATAGACTTTTCATTTCCTTTGCATAATAACGGTAGGAAATGCTTAATAATTCTGATTGGACCTAGTGTATTAATATCAAAAGCTAGTAAACAATCTTCAATACTTAAATTATCAATTAATTGATCGCGACCATTTAGAATTGCTGCATTATTAATAATGGCATCGATATGATCTAATGCTTTAGCAATTCGATCTCTTTCAGTAATGATAGCGGATTCATTTGTAACATCAAATTGTAACACATGAAGTTTATCAGGATATTGTGTTTGCAAATTTTGAAGATCTTCGTTTATTGATCGTGCTGAAGCAATTACATTATCTCCATTACTTAAAGCATGGTTAACAAGTGCTAGTCCTAGCCCTCGATTTGCTCCTGTAATTAATATATTCATCAAAATTACTCCTTATCGTTTTCTAATAGTTCGATCATCACTTTAAGTTGGTCAAAAGTATCTAGGTATGCATAACGACCGCCTGGATACTCACCTTTTTGGATTAACTTCATTCCATTTTGCTCCATTAAAGTGATCTTCTCATTCATGCCCTCAATCGTAAATGCGATATGATGTGGGCCTTCTCCATTTGTATTTAACTCATCACGCCATGTACTTGGGTTATGATCTGGTTCCATTAATTCAATTTGAAGTTGGCCAAAATTAAAAAATGCTTGTTTAGCTCTAGCTGGCATTGGTTCACCCTTGTAAACTGCTTGTGACTTTTCTAGAACATCTGTCATATAAATTTCTGGTTTTTCAACCCCGAAAAAGTCCGCATAAGCTTGTGCAGTTTTTTCTACGTCATGAACTAAAATTCCAATTTGTGTGATTAAATTTGTTCCTAGTAAATTTTTCATCATGTTTCCTCCATTTTAAATATATTCACTTACAATTATGTAAGGGGGCGACAATTTTTGTAATCAAAATTTATTTAGTAATGTTTTTTAATTGACGATATGATTCATATTGTTTATCTCGATCAAAGATATACGATACTGCTATAATCTCATCTACATGATATTTAGTTTGGAATTGAATCATTTTTTTCTCACTGTATCTTTACTGCCAACCCAACTTTCATTAGTCATTGATTCAACTGCTAATTTCTCTTGTGGTGTCCAAATTGAAGCAATATCGTCTACTGGTGGTTGTAATGGTTGGGCAGCACCACGAATGACATTAAGGAAAAATTGCTGTGTTGTCGTAAATTCACGTTCTGCTGTTTGGTCATTTTCATCGATAACAACATTTAAGCAAATCATCACATACGGTTTATCTAAGTATGGTGAAGGCTCGAAATTTTCGCGATATAAAGAGATCGCATCTTTCATATGTCTTGGTGCGAAATGTGAAGCAAAAACATATGGTAAACCTAAATTAGCGGCTAATCTCGCTGAATCAGTTGATGAGCCTAAAATATATATAGGAACTTTTGTATCTACACCTGGAAATGCCTTTACGTGGCCTTGTTGGTTGGCTGGACCAAAGTACGTTAATAACGATTGAACATCATTAGGGAAGGTATATACTGTATCGTGACCTTTTGATCGTCTTAATGCACTCGCTGTAAGCATATCTGTCCCAGGAGCACGACCTAAGCCTAAATCAAGCCTTCCAGGATAGATTGTTTCCATTGTGCCAAATTGTTCAGCTACAATAAGCGGAGCATGATTGGGTAACATGACACCTCCTGCACCAATGCGAATGGATTCAGTCTGTTCAAGGACATGCTTTATTAAGATAACTGTTGCTGAACTAACTAAATTTGGTGTGTTATGATGTTCAGAGATCCAAAAACGCTCATAGCCTAGTTTTTCTGTCTCTTTTGCAAGATCAACTACTGACTGAATGGCTTGTCGTTGATCCTCTCCTTGCCTGATTGGTGCTAAATCTAACACAGAAACAGGAATATTAATTTGCGTCATTATTTCACTTCCTTTTTTCTCATCTATAAGCTTATCACTTTTTCATTAAAGGGCTTAAGTATATGCTTACCTATTGTAATAAAAAAAACTAAAATTTTATCTATCTAATTAGCGGATGATCCTCTGGTAAGTACCCTTCAATTTGGTAGACTTGTTGCTCTTCAAGGAACACTTCCCTAATCATCAGAGAATGTTGTTTATATTGTTGTAGAATTTTTCCTTGATCTGCTGGTAGTGTAATCTGATATTTTCTCCAGATTTTCTTAATCAGTCTTTCTGTTTCAACTAAAATATCTTGTCGATCACTTTCGACTAATGCACTAACGACAATTGACGGTTTTAACATTGGGATAAAATCTCCCTCAATTTGATCCCTCTTGTTATAAATCGTCAACATTGGAATATGATCAGCATTTAATTCCTCTAACAACTCTAATACAGTCGCTTGCTGCTGGTCATGGTCTGGATGGGATGCATCAACTACATGAAATATTAAATCGGCTTCAGATACTTCTTCTAAAGTTGATTTAAAGGCAGCGATTAGTTCTGTTGGTAAGTCTTGCATAAAACCAACTGTGTCAGTGATGATAGCCGATAGGCCAGATGGTAATTTAAGCTTTCTTGACATTGGGTCAAGCGTTGCAAATAATTGATCCTCCTCAAAGCTATCACTATCTGTAAGTCGATTAAAAAGTGTTGATTTGCCTGCATTTGTGTAGCCGACGATAGCAATATTAAATGTATGGTTTAAGCGTCGTCTTTTTCGGTATTGCTCTCGTTGATTTACAACCGTTTGTAATCGACGTTTAATCTCATTAATACGACGATTAATATGTCGGCGATCAGATTCTAATTTCGTTTCACCGGGGCCACGTGTTCCAATTCCACCGGCTAATCGCGATAATGCCAAGCCTTGGCCGTGCAATCTAGGTAATAAATATTGGTATTGCGCAAGCTCTACTTGCAGCTTACCTTCGTTTGAAGTTGCTCGACTTGCAAAGATATCTAAGATCAATTGACTTCGATCTATTACTGATACACCTGTTCGATTTTGAAGGTTTCGCATTTGTGAAGCTGATAGCTCATCATTTGCTATAATTAAATCAATTTCCTCTGATTCAATGATTAAATCAATTTCTTCTATTTTACCTTTACCTAAATATGTTGCTGGATGGGGTTGATTACGTTTTTGTGTTATAACGTCAACGACTTCCCCTCGTGCAGTTTTTGATAATGACTTTATTTCTTCCATTGAATAATGGAAGTGTAACTCGTCATCAGTTTGTCTTTGTACAGCAATGATTAAAATCTTTTCTGCCAATTGTACTCCCTCATTTCTAAACTTCCAATTACATATTGCTTATATTGGTATATCTACTGCTGTTAATTGAATGAGTGCATTTACATCATATAATCTTTGTTGAATTAAACGTATCGATTGATTTCGTATCGTTTGTTCAATTATATTTCTTACATGTCTACCGTTACTAAAATGATCCATGTTAGTTTCACGTAATTGTTTTGTAAACAAATTATATAGCTTATTTTCTGCTTCTTTTGTTAAGTTATAATCTCGATTTTTGACCATGTTTTTGGCAATAGCTAATAATTGATTAGCATTGTAATCAGGAAAATCTATGATAAATGGAAAGCGTGAACGTAAACCGGGATTTGTTTCGAGAAACTCATCCATTTGTTCAGGGTACCCTGCTAAAATTAAAATAAACATTTCTTTTTGATTATCCATATGAGTGACTAACATATCAATTGCTTCCTTGCCAAAATCTTTCTCACCACCACGAGCCAATGAGTAGGCTTCATCGATAAATAATAATCCACCATGGGCTCGTTTAATTAATGCCTTAGTCTTATGTGCGGTTTGGCCAATATATTCGCCAACTAAATCTGAACGATCTGCTTCAATTATTTTTTCTTTCTCCAATATGCCTAATTCAGCGAACCACTTAGCAAGTAGACGTGCCACTGTTGTTTTACCAGTACCTGGATTACCTTTGAATAGCATATTTAGGCTCTGGCGTTCGACTTTTAAATTAACCGATTCTCTCCTTTTATTCATCTCAATGAGTGCATATATTTCTTTCATCTTATCATAAATAAAGTCTAGACCAATAAGATCAGTTAATACTTTTTCAATATGCACAAATGGATTGTACTGATCATTTTCCTGTATGTGCTTTTGTTTCGTATCATGTAAAATAATATTAATTCGGTTAGCTCTTGATGTCATTTGATCGATCACTCTCCTTCATAGTATATGTATACGCATGAAGAAGGAAATTTTTCGATTCAAAATTAGCTATAAATAGACAAAACAGGTGTAGAGTTATTTCTATATCTACACCTGTTTTGTTATGAAACTATTAACCCCCAAAGAAAACTAACGTTTATTCAATGTCTAAAGTAACATTTTTAGACGGGGAAAATGTAGAGATTGCATGTTTAAAAATCAGTTGTTGCTTTCCATCAGATTCGACTAAAACGGTAAAGTTATCAAAGCCTTTAATTAGTCCTCTTAATTGGAAACCATTCGTCAAAATGACAGTCACCTGAATATAATCTTTTCTTAATGCATTTAAATATTGATCTTGAATATTTACTGATTGAGCCATTGTATTTCCTCCTTTTTCTCTCTATATATTATTAATTCTCTATATTTTCAAAAATTCCTGCTAAATCAGCTGAAATTTTTTCAAAAACTAATTCTTGATTGTCAGGAGTGATAGAATACCAATCTACATTTAGTTTATTACGAAACCAAGTATACTGTCTTTTTGCATAACGACGTGAATTTCTTTTTAATATTTCGATTGCTTCTTCTAAGCTACATTCACCTTCAAAGAAAGGAATCAATTCTTTATAGCCAATTGCTTTCATAGATTGAGCATCTCTTAATCCATTATCATAGAAAAAGCGCGCTTCGTCAATTAATCCCTTTTGTACCATTAAATCGACACGCTGATTAATTCTAGGATATAATAATGTACGCTCCATATTCAAGCCAATAATGGTTGAATCGTAGCGTGGGATTTTAGGTTGATTCACTTGTAACTCTGTCATTGTATGGCCTGTCCGATCAATTACCTCTAATGCTCGAATAACGCGTTGGACATTATTCGGATGTATTTGACTTGCTTGGATTGGATCAAGCGACTGTAATCTTTGATATACTTTTTCGATACCAAATTGCTCAATTTCTTGCTCAATTTTCGCTTGATATGAAAGGTCTCTTTTTTGGTCGGAAAATTGATAATCATACAATACTGCATTTATATATAGTCCAGTGCCACCGACAATAATCGGTAATTTCCCTCGTCGATTAATTTCAGCAATATGATTTTGGACGCTCTCTTGAAATTCTGCAACTGAAAATGACTCACTTGGATCTTTAATATCAATCATATGGTGTGGAATCTTTTCTTTTTCTTTCTCTGTCACTTTTGCTGTACCAATATCCATCCCTCGGTAAATTTGCATCGAGTCTCCACTAATAATTTCACCATTAAACTGCTTTGCTAAATATATACTCAGTGCAGTCTTACCAACGGCTGTTGGTCCAACAATGACAAGAACACGATCTTGCGCTAATTTCTCTTTCATTTACATCACCCGCTTAAACAGCTTCTCCATCTCATAACTTGAAAAATGGATAATAATTGGTCGACCATGAGGACATGTGAATGGATCTTCTGTCCCTCGTAAATCTTCTAGTAATTTAAACATATCATCTTTATTTAAATGATGATTGGCTTTAATCGACCGTTTACATGACATTAAGATTGCCGCTTCTTCTCTTAATTTACTAATATTTATTTGACCATCTCGAATGATCTGATCAACCATATCTCTAATTATTTCTTCCTCTTCTCCAACTGGAAACCATGTTGGATGTGAACGAACAAGATAAGTTGATTGTCCAAAATGCTCAAAATATAGGCCGACATATTCTAATTCTGCCTGATACTTTTCAATGACTAACGCTTCTTGCTGAGATAAATCAAATGTTAATGGAACGAGTAATTGTTGAAGCTCACGATCTACTTCACCTATCTTATCTCGAAAATACTCGTATTTAATCCGTTCTTGCGCAGCATGCTGATCGATTAAATACAAGCCCTGTTCATTTTCAGCAATAATATACGTACCATGATGCTGGCCGATTGGATACATCACTGGTACACGGTTAATCGGTTTTTCTAGCGGTGTATCAATATCTACTTCAACCTGTTGTGTAGTTTCAGTTAAGTCATAGTTTTGATAATCTTCATTTGCTTGGTTTGACTCTGGTATGCTTATTGGTTCAGGATCAAGTGATTCGAGCTTTTGAGCAACAGTTTTAGACGCTGAATCGTCCTGTATTGTTGCTTTTCTATGTTCAAATTGGAAACTTTCTTGTTCAGTTCGCGTATGTTTTGGTGTATTTAACGACACTCTTGGGATTAACGTTTCCTTGCGAAATGCTTCTCGAACCGTTTCTTCAATTGCTTGATACAATTCTCTTTCTTTACTAAATCGAACTTCTAATTTCGCGGGGTGTACATTGACATCTACTAGTATCGGGTCCATCTCGATTTGTAAAACAACGATCGGACTCTTACCAATTGGTAATAACGTATGATAGCCTTTAAGGATGGCATGATTTAGCGGGATACTTCGAATATATCTCCCGTTAATGATTGTTGACATATAATTTCGTGATGATCGTGTCACTTCAGGTTTAGATATATAGCCGGTTATCTGATAATCAAGTGTTTTGCATTCAACTTTTAGCATCTTTTTAGCTACTGACACCCCGTATATTTGGGCGATGATTTGAATTAAATCTCCACGACCATTTGATTGAAATAATTGTTTATCATTATGATAAAGCTCAAATCTAATGTGTGGATTAGCAAGACTAAGACGATTCATAACATCGGTTATATGCCCTAATTCAGTATGAATTGTTTTCATATGTTTTAAACGTGCAGGCGTGTTATAAAATAAGTGCTCTACTGAGATTTCTGTTCCTTGTCGGGCATCTGTACGATCTTTCTCAACTATTTTCCCACCGTCAAGTATCAATTGTGTGCCTGCTTCTTCACCAGTTGATGTTTTTATCGTTAATCTGCTTACTGCTGCAATTGAAGCAAGAGCCTCTCCTCTAAACCCTAATGTTTTAACATGAAACAGATCATTTTCTGAGCGGATTTTACTTGTGGCATGTCGTAAAAAAGCACGCTCGCAATCGTCAGCAGCCATGCCTGAACCATTGTCTGTTATTTTAATTTTTCGCAGTCCCGCTTCTTCCACTTCAACTTTAATCGTTGTACTACCAGCGTCAATACTATTTTCAACGAGTTCTTTCACTACCGATGCTGGTCGTTCAACTACTTCTCCTGCTGCAATTTTATTTGCTAAAATATCAGGCATCGTATAAATTTTCACGATTTAGTCCTCCTTATTTAGCAGCTGTTGTAATCGATAAAGTTCATTTAACGCTTCAATTGGTGTTAATTCCATAATGTTAATTGATTTAAGCTTCTTTTCAACCGCTGATTGTTCTATTGGGCGTTCTTGTTCAACGACCTCATTAACAAAAAAGCTCAACTGATCTGATTGACTCGTATTTATTTCCGTTTGTTTATTTTGTTCTAGTTGTTCTAATATAACATTCGCTCTTTCAATTAAGACATCTGGTAATTCTGCTAATTTAGCGACATGTATACCGTAGCTCTTATCTGCTGGACCTTTTCTTATTTGGTGTAAAAACACAACACGACCTTCAAATTCCTCAGCGCGAACATGAACATTTTTCAACCTTGTTAATTGCTCAGATAGACTCGTTAATTCATGATAGTGAGTAGAGAATAAGGTTTTAGCACCAATATGATCATGGACATATTCCATAATTGCTTGTGCTATCGCCATACCATCATAAGTGCTTGTTCCACGTCCAATTTCATCTAACAAAATTAAACTGTTCTTTGTTGCATAAGTTAATGCGTGTTTTGCTTCTAACATTTCTACCATGAATGTACTCTGTCCACCAACTAAATCGTCTGATGCACCAATTCGAGTAAATATTTTATCGAAAATTGGTAATGCCGCTTTATCTGCTGGGACAAAACAGCCGATTTGGGCCATAATCACAATTAAAGCGACCTGTCGCATATACGTACTCTTTCCTGACATGTTAGGTCCTGTAATGAGTAATATTTGATTGTCTTGATCTAAATAGACATCGTTTGGAACGTATGCTGTATCGTTCATGACTTTTTCAACAACAGGGTGTCTTCCTTTAATTATTTCAACTTTACCGTCAGTTGTTAATTGTGGTCGACAGTAGCCTTGCTGCTCACTAATCGTAGCAAAACTTTGAAATACATCTAATTGACTAATCTGATCAGCTAGCTTTTGTAAGCGTGGAATATATTCAAGTACCTGTTCTCGCAATTTAAGGAATAATTGATACTCAAGTTCGATACTTTTTTCTTCTGCTGACAAAATTAAGTTTTCTTTTTCTTTTAGCTCTGGAGTAATAAAGCGCTCTGTATTTGACAATGTTTGCCTACGCTCATATTTCCCTTCAGGTAAAAGATGCAGATTCGCTTTAGTTACTTCAATGTAATAGCCAAAGATTCTGTTATAACCAATTTTTAATGATTTAATTCCGGTTGCTTCTTTTTCTTGATTTTCTAGCTCTGCGATCCATTGTTTACCATTTCTTGACGCATCTCGATACTTATCTAATTCTTCATTAAATCCATCGCGAATAATGTTACCTTCTTTAATCGTTAATGGTGGATCATCTGCTAGACTCTTCTCGAGCAATAGTTTTAAATCAGTTATCGGATCGAGAGCATGACTGAGATTGACTAATTCTATCTCTGAAAATTTTGCTAATACCTCTTTAATTGCTGGTACCTTTGTTAAAGAGATTTTTAGTTGTAAGAGATCACGTGCATTAACATTTCCAAATGCAACCCTTCCACATAATCGCTCTAAGTCATAGATAGATTTTAAGTACTCACGTAATTCTTCTCGTTGAATGTAATCTGCCATTAAACCATCTACAAATTGATAGCGTTTTTCGATCGCTGACTGATTTAAGAGAGGACGTTCTAAGAATGACTTTAGCTTTCTTGCGCCCATTGCGGTTACTGTTTGATCAAGCACCCATAATAAACTACCCTTTTTAGTTTTTTTAATGATCGTTTCTGTTAGCTCTAGGTTACGTTTAGAGTACATATCAAGACCAAGATATTGATGAAGTTCAATAACTTTTAACGGTTTAATATGATCTAGTGCTCTTTTTTGTGTCATTTCTAAGTAGCTAATGAGTTGACTGAAGCCCGTTATGATCTGTTTACTATCGATTCGTTCAACTAAATGGTCATATGACGCTTTTAATTCTGTTTGGTCTCCAAATGAAATGGTGATATTTAAACGATCAATCAAACTTTGTCTTTTTGATTCTGGTAATTGAGGTGAAATAATGACTTCTTTTACTGGACGATTATATAACTCACTTAATACTTGAGCCCATCCTGTCGTAACAAGCGCACCACTCGTCTCACCAGTTGATAAATCAATGTAGACAATTGAATATGTATCTTCATCAAAATCAGCTAAACTAGCTAAATAATTATTTTCTTTCTCATCTAGCATAACACCGTCCATAACTGTTCCAGGCGTAATTAACTGAACAACTTCTCTTTTGACGACGCCTTTAGCCTCTTTTGGATCTTCTACTTGCTCACAGATAGCAACCTTATAGCCTTTTTCCACTAGATTTTTAATGTAATTTGTTGCAGAATGGTGTGGGACGCCGCACATTGGAATCCGTTCTTTCCCACCACCATCGCGACTAGTCAATGTAATCTCTAATTCTCGAGCTGCTTTAACGGCATCATCGAAGAATAATTCGTAAAAATCTCCCAATCTAAAAAACAGAAAACTGTCTTTGTGCTGTGCTTTAATTTTTAAATATTGCTCAATCATCGGCGTATATTTAGTCATAAACAAATACTCCTTAAACTTACTATAATGAATGATTGAAAAATCAATCCGTAAGCGTTTATTATTTCATGTGGTCCTATTATTATAACATAGAGACCGTGAGGGGATAAAATCATTCAAAAAAATAAAGGGGCTGTCCAAAAAGTCCTTAAAAAAAGAGCGAATTGGGAAATCTATAATTTCTCCAGTTCGCTCTTTTTAATTTTCCTGAAATTAGCTTGGCATGGCCTGCTAATTTCAGGAAGTTGTGGGCCATTGCCACAATTCCAAATTCAGTTTCAACCTTTTC
>FZPS01000023.1_pt229 | contig 25359 bp, 28 predicted proteins | sample 1817821 | NCBI WGS metagenome assembly FZPS01 (sample SAMEA104158645, study PRJEB21678) | metagenome | place: Germany | collected 2015-04-21 | reverse complement strand
CCTTCGTCCAAGCTTACAAGCATCAGCTGCAGCTGCTGCCGCAAGATCTCCTGGGAGATACCTTCAGTTAGGACCTGGTACTTTGCTTCTAGGCTGGTCCTCAGCTTTTTTGCCTCATTGTGCAGCTGCTGGGCTTGGGCTCTTAAGAGCTCCCCTTGTTTCTGCTGAAAAGTATCTTCCCCCGCCTGCTGCAGGTAGGCCCTATACTCCTCCAGTTCTTCCTCTTGCTCTTTCAGCAGAGCTTCAATGGCTTGAGAATCATCCACAACGCCTCGGGCGATGCTTTGGCTGCCCTGCGGCGCAGACCCTGCTAACAAGATTATCGCGACACTGAGTAACAGGCCGAGGATCGCTTTATATCTGACATACACTTGTCTTCATCCTCTTTCTTATGTTTGTCCTGCTACAGCCATTATAGCAATGGCAGCCGGACAGCCACAAACGTAAAAAAAACCAGCAGGTGCACTGTTTTCCAGTGCCCTGCCGGCTCTACGTTCCTGCTTAGAACATTTGGCCAATGCCAAAGTAGAATTGACCTTTACGCTGGTTCTCCTCGTTCTTGCCCCAGCCGTAGTCCAGTCGCAACAGTCCAAGGGGTGTATCCAGGCGCACACCAAGGCCGTAACTGTTGGCCAGCTCACTCAGATTCATGCTTTCGCCGCTGTCCCAAGTTGTGCCCCAGTCGGTAAAGATTACGCCTGTGACCTTGTCTACGATTGGGAATCTAAGCTCAGCATTCATCACCAGCATATGATCGCCTTCCAGGGAGCCCTTCTTGGAATCTTCGGAGCGATACCCGCCGTAGGCATAGCCTCTCAGAGTATCTGCGCCGCCGATTCTAAAGGCTTCTTCCCCCAATGCCCCCAGGTCTCCGCCTAGAAGCCTGCCGCCCAGACCCCGAAGAGCCACCACCCAGCCGCCGTCCTTGATTTCGAAGTAGCGGCTGTGCTCGAGACGGAGTTTGGCATACTGCATGTCACCGCCGAAGAGTTTAGTGCCAAGTTCGAGATAAGCATCATTCTTGTACCCTGTTGACGGATTAAAGGGATGATCAGTTGTGTTCGTGTTTACACCAAAGCCGATGGTGCGGTTTTTATAACCTTTGTAGTCGTCTGCATCCTTGATTGGTTCCGATGGCAGATCGTAGGAGTTGTTCTCAAGCTTAAAGGTGAGCCTGCCCCGGGTGAACTCGGTAAAGGGACGCCCTAGGGTAAGGTTGCCGCCGTTTGTAATGCGGCTCACTTCTACTGGCTCTTCGGTAGCCTCATCCACTGCACTGACTGGCTTGCGATGGCGGTAGAGATTAATGCCGAGGGAAGTGCCTGATTTATCAATATAGGGTTCATAAAAGCCAAGTTCATACTCCTGCAGCCTGCGGCCGAAGCGTGCGGTGGCATTCACCCTCTGACCCCTGCCGAGAAAATTGTCGTCTGCAGCCTCCACAAAGCCCAGCAGGCGGTCTTGTGTGCTGTAGGAGATGCCAAAGGTGGCAGAACCAGTCTTCCGTTCCTTGAGGCTGACGGTGAGGACAGTCTCATCGGGGTCATCTTCCTCGGAAAAGTCCCGGCTGATTTCGTCGAAAAAGCCCAACATCAAAACCCTGCGCAGGCTTTGATCCACTTCATGAATGTTCACAGGATCACCGGGCTCAAAGGAAAATTCCCGTTCAATCACGAAATCCTTGGTTTTCTCATTCCCCTCGATGATTACATCTTTCAAAACGGTCTGAGCCAATTCAACATCGATGTATCCATCTGTGTCGGCGGAAAGATCAGCAATTCTGGCCAAGTATCCGTGCTCAGCAGCAAGCCATTCTCTCAGGCCGTACAGGTCTTCCCACAGATCATGCACATTGAGAACGTATCCTGGCTGTGTCTTCATCTGCTTTTTATACTCATCAAATGGCACAGAAGGCACACCGGAGAAGTAGATGTCCCGGACAACAGGGTTCTCTACTACCTGAAAAACCACTTGAACGCCTGCTACGGCCGGTTCAAAGTTGGCGGTGACATCTTGGAAATAGCCAAGATCGTAGATCGAACGCATGTCATCCAGAATCTGCTGTTCCACCACTGGCTGGTTGATTTTGGTCTTTAGAATGGTTGCTTTAATTGTCTCAGTATCGACAAACGTATTTCCCTTGACTTCAATCGATCGGACTATAGATGATTCCTGAGCCCAAACAACTGCGCTGCCCATCTGTAAGATTATACCAGCAACGATGAGCACCACAAAAAGTCTGGATGAACTTAGCCTCATTGTCCTGCCTCCCACGCACATTAATTTTTCGTCTTTTTCTTATTCTACCTACCGTATTCGTAATCCTCTTGCCAACTCTGGGGATTGTATGCAAATAAACCCAGTGCTATTGGTATATATTCAAATCGAAAGTCGCCATGCCGTCGATCACAAACTGAGTGGCCAGCCTGATCTTGGTCGCCTCAGAAGGGCCCTCTGCCCATGAATAGTATGCAGGCGCCGCCGGAACCTCTTCCTCAGTATCTTCATCTTCCTGGTTTTCTCCAAGCCTTTCTTGTTCCAGCTCTCCTTCTTCGTCCTGCCTGCTGTTTTCCAGGAAAGGATAGAATTCGGCAACAATTTCATTGTTCCGCTCCCGGTCCATGTATTCTGTGATCAGGGCGTCAAGGGACTCAGCGCCGGAGATGATCTGACGTACCGGTTCGTCGTCCCCTTCTTCCATTTCCAGGATGCTGGTATGTACAGGAGGCTTTTCCACATAGTAGCCTGTTCCGCCGCCCCGGACTGTCACGGTAAGCAAACCGGGAGCTATATCCTGAGGGACTTCAATGCGGATCGTTCTGGTTTCAGTTGCACCGCGGTAGGGGCGGATGGTAACGTCTACATCAACAAACTCTCCGGCTTTAGCGTAAAAAGTACTGGGCACCGCCTTTTCGATGGTGGCAGTCTTCCTGCCCTGGTTTATCTCCATTTCAATGCGAACTTCCTGCAGATCAACCTCCTGGAGGTTGTTGTTCACCAGAAGCTCCAAACCGGAGAGCAAATCTGTCAGGGACCAGACAGCAATATCACTGTCACTGTAGAAAAGATTCTCCCTGATCATGCGCTGGCTGAAATCCTTGGCGGTAAACTCCAGGCGCACAAATGATGTTCCTGCGCCAAGGCGATCCAAAGTGGCGTCCACACTTTGATAGGCGCTGCTGATCACCAGCGGCACCAGAATGCTGGGCTCTTTTACCGCTTCTACAGAAAATGTCCGGCGGATGTCACGGTCACGATCCCGGACTTGAATATTGACGGAGACATACTCCGGCTGCCCGCCCAGACTTCCCCCCAGGCCAACTGCCCGGTCCTGCTCAATCTTGCCAATGGTAGATCCCAGCGAGACAATCTTAAAAGGGAGCTCCAATGAGGGAAGCGTATGGTGGACATAGGCGGCGGATGCAAAGAAATCAACATTGCCCCTATGGGTAAAGGGATGGCCGAATGCCAAAAAGCGCCCATCTTCCTTGACATGAGTGACTGTACCGAAAGAGGCAACCTGGAAGTCGCCCCGCAGGAGCTGCACCCCAATCATGCTGCCGGGCTCCAGACTGATTGGCCCGTAGGAAGAGTTCGAAGTCACAGAGGGTAGGGTCTGAATCCGTTCAAGTCCCAATGACTCGGACAAGAATCTGGCATTCCGCTCATTGAGGCCCTCAATCAGCAGCGGTGAACGCAGTGCCGTAGTTCCCGGCGGCAAAACGGGCTCCGGCAGGGATATTTGATCGTAAAGTTTAAACATGTCTGCGGCTGGGGTGACCAGACCGATGCGGTGGTCGGTATGGGCATAAGTATAACTGATCGCGCCAAGGAGACGGTCCTGGACATAAACCGGTGAACCGCTCATACCCTGGGCAATGCCCCCTGAACGTTCAATCACGTCGCCGCTGACCCTTACCATGATCAAATTGCTCAGCGGCGGACTTTGGGGCACTAAGCCTAGTATCTCCACATCAAAGGTTTCAATGCTGTTGCCCGAAATAACGGTCTTCGCGACTCCCCTCAAGCCGGGCCGCACCTCTTCAGGCAGGAACAGTTCCTGGGCGTTAACCGCGCTGACTAAGCCGCAAAGTAAAACCACCAGCAGTATTGTTGAAATTTGTATTGGCAATTTTCGCATCAAGCCACCCCTTTATGGCCTTTACCTCAGTAAAGAGCCTTCTCCATCTGCAATGACAACTATGGAATTGCCCACAGGCCGCTCTTTCCCGTCTGAAGGCAGATTCAAGACTAAGTTTCGAATCACCATAGTTGTGGAACCGCCTCCATCTAAGTTCATGGCTTGCAGCGCTCCCAGTTCAAGCAAAAGATTCCCAAGTTCATGCAGCGTCATACCAACGCTAATGTTAGGCTGCCTTCCGTTAACGGTAACCAAGAGCAGCTTCTGGTCACCGGTGATGCCGATTGCAGTCCGTGGTGCCCGCCCAACCAAAATATCGGCCTGAAAGCGCTCCTCTTCCCCAGTGATTTCAATGCGGCCGTCGCGAACCAGACGGGGACCGCCTCCAATGATCTGGGTGACACCGAGATCATCCCAGGCAGGATCAAGCACGATGTTCACTGCGAGCCGATCTCCAACCTTTAACTTGGTCAGTGGCTCCCTTTGCGCTCCGTGACCCGAAAGCACCAAACCGTCAGGGGGAATCGTGCTGTTGCCCTGCCCAACCTCTACAACAACGCCATCAACCACAACCACTTCGTGACCGTAGGCGTTGGTATTGGTCTTTGTTCCGTGGTGCTTATTGTATACTATCAGTTCGTCCTGGAGACGGGGACGGTTCAAACCCTGTATGTCGGTGAGCACACTTCCGTCTTGAAGGAGCACTTCGCCCCTAAAGTCTACCTGCTCCATAACTGCAAGTCTGGGTCCGAGGCCCAGAGCGGTTCGATGGGCGTAGGGCTCGCTAATCAGCTCGCCGTCGATCATGAAGACCCCCAGGGGCCTGCCGGTTGAGGCAAAAAACGCTCCGTTCACAGCTGCAATGGCGCCTGTACGTTCGGCCATGGAAGTGACCCGTTCAGAACCGAAAATGCGATCCTGAGCTAGAACCAATTTCACATCATAGGGATAGCGCAGGTCTATTTCGAGATAGTTCACCACATTGGGACCGAAGGAATCTGCCCTGCGCTGGTGGCCGTAGATCACACCAGGCTCAACTATGCGTCTTGAGGTGTTGACAAAAGTCTTAGGGATCTGAAGCTGAAAAAAATCCCCGTCCTCTGTCACCGCGCCTTCGGGAATCTGATAGTTAAAATCCAAGACCAGGCGGGATCCCTGGGCCGCTTCGGAGTAGCGAATCTCCCGCAGAGCCACGTCATCAATGCGCTGGGAGGGGGGAAATCCCGGCATGGGAAGATTGGAGTCGATAATCGCCTTCATGGGGCTTGTTGTATAACTTACTTCATAGGCCTGCCCCGGAGCCTTGGGCAACACAACTGCAATAGACTCCGGCATAAGCGATACTGTCTGTGCTGATGCGACAAAAGTAAAAGCGCCGAGGATAAAGGTTAAAATAAGGACAAAGAGAATCTGCCTTGGCAGCACACACATACCCCCCTCATCATCCTTACCAATTCGTGATAAGGCGGTGTTCTCCTGCACAAAAATCAACTCCACAAGGGAGCTTCTTGTGGAGTTTGGAATCTCAATCGTCATCAGGAACATAGCGGGACATTTGCTCGTAGATCATCTTTGCCAGGCCAATGCTCTGGCCCTGTGCGAAATTGCTGGCCATTTCCTGATCCAGCATAGATTGGAATATCTTCTCCGCACGGCCATCGCCCAGCAGGTCGTTTTCCGGCACAGTACGCCTCATTTGTTCCATTAGCTGATAAAGAAAAATCGCCTCGAACTGCTCCGCTGCTTCCTGCAACGCCTTTTGTGAAGCAGACTTGCGTCCGGCCAGTTCTTCTGCCTTGCCGGCCACTAAATCACTTGGCTGCCAATTTACACGCACCGGCCACCCTCCCTAGATGATAATCAGATCGCCAAACAATGCCCCGGCGGCCTTGACTGCCTGCAAAATGGCGATAATGTCCCGAGGCGTCGCCCCCACAGCGTTCAGGGCGTCTACCAAGTCCTGGACATTGGCATTACCGCCCAGGACGGTTGTATTACTGTAATTTTGCTCCAATTCCTCCCCTAATTCTCCGCCCAGGCCCAGATCTCCTCCTGGCGATCTGTCTTGCGCGATCTGAACTTTGAGGTTGCCATGGGAAACTGCAACGGCGGCAATCCGCACTTGAGCTCCCATCACCACTGTCCCGGTGCGCTCATTAATAACCACTCTGGCATTGGCGTCGGGCCGGATGGGCAGTTCCTCAAGCTCAGCAATGAACGCAACTACATTACTTGCATACCCCGCTGGAACTCGAATCTCTACCGTGCCCTGGTCCCTGGCCCTGGCTAGGTCCTGCTGATAGAACTCGTTAACCACTTGAACAAGCCGGCTGGCAGTAGTGAAGTCCGGCTCCAGCAGAACCAGGGACACGGCCCCATCGGCGGCAAAGTCATAGGGCTCCAGCTCCCTTTCCACAATTGCCCCGTTGGGGACAATGCCCACCGTAGTGTGGTTCGATTGGCCGCCCGAGCCGCCCCGGACCGCAAATCCGCCGATAGATACAGGTCCCTGGGCAACTGCGTAAACCTGCCCGTTGGCCGCCTGCAAAGGAGTCTGCAGGAGAAATCCGCCTTGGAGGCTCCTGGCATCGCCGATGGAGGACACTGTGACATCCAGCCTGTCGCCGGTTCTGAGTGAGGTCGGCAGATCCGCTGTGACCATAACTGCGGCAATATTGCGCATTCTCAAATCATTCGGTGAAACGCTGATGCCGAATCCCTCAAGCATATTGGCAATCATCTGAATGTTGGCCCTTGAACCGGAACCGTCACCGGTTCCCTGCAGACCAACTACCAGACCCAGGCCAAAAACCTGGTTCTCTCTGTCACCTTGCACCCGGGCAACGTCCTTGACTCGCACGATGGGAGTATCATAGCGAAGCGGCTCAATATTTTGAGCCCCTGCTGCACTCCCCCAGAGGAGGATGATTCCCAGAACTAAAACCACAATTTTCTTAGACATTAGATCCTCCCTCTCCCTTTAGAACAGCCAGTTCAGCAGGCGAGTGATAATTCCCGGCTTATTCTTGTCAGCCACGACGCCGGTTCCCACGAAGGCGATCTCCGCATCAGCCACAAAGGTTGACAAAACAGTGTTATCGGGAGTGACATCCCGGGAGCGGATTAAACCGGAAATCACTATTTCCTGTTCTTCTCCGTTAATCATGATTTTCTGACGTCCTTCGATCCGCATGGTGTCGTTGCCAAAAACCTCAGCCACCCTGGTGGTCAGGCGTGCGGTCAGACTTCCTCCCCTGGTGGTGGAACCGTCCGACGAAAAGGAATCGCCTCCGCCCACCCTCATTAGGGGAATCAAGTCCGCCAGAACACCCATGCCTGGTCCGACAGAAACCTCAGAATCTTTCCCCGCCGAGGTGGATGCAGTCTGCCTCGCGGTAGCCTGCTCCACAATGATTACGGTAACCAAATCGCCTACCCTGCGGGCCTTACGATCCTCAAACATGGAAGGTGCATCTGTCGGATACAGTGACTGGGCAGCTGCACCGACGGATATGGTCAACAGAACCAGCACCAGGAACGCTGTACCTAGAAGTTTTTTATCTCTCATGGAGTACCTGACCCCCTCAAATTAACCCGAACCGTGTGCTCATCAATGATTTCACCTGAGACAACCTGCCTGGAAAGGGTGTTCTCCACAGGGATTACCTCCCCCAGTCCCCCTGTGCCCCGGGCAATTCCAGGTGCGCTTACCACAAGGGACGGAGTCTCCACCACAATTGTAACTGCCGCTCCCCGTTCTATAACAGGAACAGCCTCAACATTGAGCGTCGTTAATGGGCTTCCGCTGAGCACATGCCTTTTCGTCCGCAGCCCCACAAACTCTGCTGCAGTCCGCAGATCGGGCTGACCGGTCCTAAACTCTTGAGTCTCAACTCTAAGATCCTCCAGGGTAAGCAGATGACCCCTAGGCAGATCCGCTGCCGCCACCACCACTTCATAGACAGGAAAACCTGCCTCTGACTTTGCAGCCGCAGCCTGGGCAAATTCCGGCGCGACACCGAAGACTTGAACTGTGGTGCTGCCTTGGAACTCGATTCGTTTGAGATTTATGCCGCCCTGCCGCAAACGCACCTCAATCTGTCCTCTGGTAAGTCTGCGGGAACTCCCGGCAATAGGAGCTGCGCCTGCATTAACGGCTGCAACCTTGCTCACCAGCTCCTCCGGCCCGCTAAGCTCAGCTATGGTGCCTAGGAGCAGTTCTGAACCCTGTACATTAACGCTTTCCGGCAATGTAATAATCACCCGCTCCTCCGCAGCACTGCAGACCGCAAGGGTGCCCAGGAGGAAGACGCTGAGGAAAGCCAGTACAAGGATCAGCACCTTTATCCGTTTCATCCTAGCTTACCTGCGGAGATTGTTGGCGGTCTGCAGCATATCGTCGGAAGCCTGGATTGCTTTAGAATTGCTTTCGTAGGCCCGCTGGGCAACGATCATGTTCACCATTTCTTCCACCACTTGCACGTTGGACATTTCCAGGAAGTTCTGGCTCAGCATGCCGAAGCCGTCCAGACCGGGAGTGCCAAGCATTGCTTCGCCGCTGGCAGCGGTTGCCGAATAAAGATTGCGGCCCTCACTCTTCAGACCGGCTGGGTTGACAAACCGAACAATCTGAATCTCGCCGATGCGTTCCGGTTCGCTGTCGCCGGGCTGCATAATGGTTACTGTACCGTCGGAGGCGATACTGAGCTCCAGAGACTCAGACGGCACCACGATCTCAGGTTCAATCGGGAAACCGTCAGATGTTGTGATCCGTCCGTCCGCATCGAGCTTGAAGGCCCCATCCCTGGTATAAGCTACACTTCCGTCCGGAAGCAGCACCTGGAAGAATCCGTCACCCTCAATAACAACATCGAGAGGATTATCGGTCTGCTGGTACATGCCCTGTGAAAAAATCCTTTGAGTAGCCACCGTCCTGACGCCGTGACCAACCTGAATTCCTGTGGGCACCTGGGCCCCCGCAGTGGAAGGCGTACCCGCATACTTCACGGTTTGATAGAGCAGATCCTGAAAATCCACCCGGCTTTTCTTAAAGCCTGTAGTATTGACGTTTGCCAGGTTGTTGGAAATAGTGTCGATCTTGGTTTGCTGGGCCGTCATCCCGGAGGCGGCGGTCCATAATGAACGCATCATAACAAAAAACCCTCCTTGAACGTTTGAATTTAAACACAACGCAAGAAAGGGGGTATGAAACTATCGCAGTCGGTTGATAGTTTCGCAGGCTTCTGTTTCCAGTCCAGCCTATGCCCCTTGCAGCTGCTATACTTCATTAATGATCTTGCCTAATGTCTCGTCAAAGGCTTGAATCACCTTTTGATTCGCTTCGTAGCTCCGCTGAATGTTAATCAGGTTGACCATTTCTGAAACTACATTTACGTTTGCCAGTTCGATGGTTCCCGGCGCAACCGTTGCTCGATATCTGAAGGGAGTCCCTGCTTCAGGCTGCGCTTCGAACAGATTGGCCCCGCGCCGCACCAAAGCGTCTCGGTCATTAAACTCCACAATCAGGAGCCTGTCCACCATTTCACCATCGACCAAGACCTCTCCCCTCTCGTTAATTAAGACGTCGCCTTCGCCAACATAGATAGATCCCTGCTCTCCCCGGACCAGATGGCCGCTTAAGGTAGCCAAGAGGCCGCTTTCACTGACAGTAAACCTGCCGTCCCTGGTGTACCTGGTTCCTTCCGGGGTGGAAACGGCGAAGAATCCGTGGCCAATCAAGGCACAGTCCAGCGGATTTCCCGTCGTACGGAGCGCTCCAGGCGCAAATGAGGACCGGCTTCCATCCACTAGAGCCCCGGTTCCCAACACCCCAAGCAGGCGGCTTGTTTTCTGGTGCACTCTATGTATCGGCGTTTCAGGGAGAGAGTAAATGTGGGCAGTCTGTTTTTGGAATCCGGCGGTATCTACATTAGCTAAGTTGTTGCTGGATACGTCCATGCGCAGCGATTCCACCAGCATGCCTGATGCTGCAGTATAAATACCTCGCAGTATAAGATCACCTCCCTATAAAGATTCCCTTGCCAATACTATCGGCAAGGGAATGATTAAACTTTAGCCCTTTATTTTAGCGCCCTTTAGTATATCTGGCAACAAAAGGCGTCCGGGGCATGCTGTCAATGGAATCCAGGATCTGCCCTGTGCCCCTGACAACACAGCTGAGGGGGTCATCGGCCAAAGTCACCGGCACTCCGGTTCTCTCCTGAATCAAGCAAGGTATGCCGTCCAGCAAGGAGCCTCCTCCAGTTAAGGACATACCCTTATTCATAATATCAGCCGCAAGCTCCGGCGGTGTGACTTCCAAAACACCGCGGATGGCATCTACAATGGCAAAAACGGGCTCTTCCAAAGCAGGGTAAATGTCTACAGACGTAATCTCCACAGTGGCAGGCAGACCGGTGACCAGATCCCTGCCCCGAATGGACATTTTCCTGTCAGGAGTCGGGTATGTGCTGGCAATCGTTGTCTTGATGTCTTCAGCTGTACGATCGCCGATAGCCAGGTTGTACACCCTTTTCACATGGCGCACAATAGCTTCTTCAATGTGGGAGCCGCCGATTCTCAGCGACTCTGATGTCACTTCGCCGCCAAGGGATATGACGGCTATGTCCGTTGTTCCTCCCCCGATATCCACAACCATGCTGCCGCTTGGGGCAGCAATGTCTAAACCGCAGCCAACTGCTGCGGCTATGGGTTCCGTAACAAGATAGACTTCTTTGGCGCCGGCCAGCGTCGCTGCTTCCAGCACAGCCCTTTTTTCTACTGTAGTAATCCCAGAGGGAACGCAAACCATAACCCTGGGCCTAAAACCGCGTCCCGCCACTTTACGGATAAAGTACTTGAGAATTTCTTCGGTAATTTGAAAATCTGCAATCACACCTTCATTAAGCGGCTTAATAGCCCGGATGTTTCCAGGTGTGCGGCCGATCATGGCCCGGGCTTCCTCACCGATGGCACATATTTTTTGCGTATCCACATCAATGGCCACAACGGAAGGCTCATGAATCACAACGCCTTTGCCCCGTACATGAACCAGTATATTTGCTGTGCCTAAATCAATTCCAATATCCTTGCTGAACATTCTTTTGCCCCCTCCGACACGCATCCGTGACCATCCCTTGGCCACGCCTGATAAAATTCGCCACAGAGGAGGCAAATCCTTTTTTACATTTAGTATTCTAAGACGCCCGAGTGGCACCCTTCACGCTATACTTGCGCTTAGTAGCTTCTCCGCCCCGAATATGCCTTTCCGACTTGTTTACCTCGAGCACCTGTTTCACCTGTTCAGCCAGCTCTCTATTGATACGTGGCAAGCGCTCCGTCACATCCTTATGGATGGTACTTTTGCTCACTCCAAACACAGTAGCCGCCTGTCGCACAGTGGCTTTGGTTTTCACAATATATAAACTTACATCCACCACCCGCTTGCGGATATAGTCTCTCATCTGCGCTTCCCCCTAGCACTTTTTATACATTTATATGCCGCGGGGCTTTGAATATGCTTAGCATTAGTGGAGAAACGCCTGGGGGTTAACCGGCTTTCCATTGTGGGTCAGCCCGAAAAAGACCAGGCCGGAGCTGTCGGGAAGCGCAATATTTTGGTTCTGTTTCACCTTGTCGCCGGGCCCAACCTGAATGCCCCGGATTGAACGGTAAGTCGAAACCCAGCCGCTGCCGTGGTCAATAATCAGTTCGGTTTCCAGACCGTTGGAGTTGACTGCAACAACTTCGCCGGGAAGCACGGTTCGCACCGCACTGTCAGATGCACTGAACTCCAGGCCGGCGTTGAAACGCCAGTCGCCGTAAACCGGATGCCGGTGCCAGCCGAAGGGGGTGGCAATCTCGCCCTGTACTGGCCAAATCAGATGTTCAAAGGAAAGTTGGGGTTCGGGTTCTTTCTCCGGCTTCATCTCTGTCGGTTCGGGCTTCACGCTAGCGGGCGGCTCCACCGCAGCCAGTTGAATCGGGCCGTCCAGGACCCAGGGGTAGAAGTCGGCAATGACACGCTGGACCCTTTCTTCTACTACAGCCTCAAGATCTTCCAGACTCAGCTGGGGAGCAGTGGCCGCCGGCTCTTCCGAGGGCCAAGTTCGGTACATGCCTACGCCAATGCCGGCCAGCAGCGATACTCCGATCATTATGAAAACAAGTATTTTCTGCCGGTCCCGCCTGTACCAGGCTTGTCTCAGCCTGTCTTTCACAATTCTCCATGCTCGCATACTATCACCGCCTTGGGGATAGTATGCTCCGTAGATTAAGACACTATACAAAAAAATCCCCCTGAAAAATCAGGGGGAAGGCTTTACTCGCCATTTGCCACTTTCAAACGAAGCAGCGCTTTCTGCAGGGCAATCTGTGCTCGGGCAATGTCAAGATCGCCATGGCGGTCCGCCAGCCTCTGTTCAGCCCTTTGCTTAGCCTGGCGCGCCCTAAGCACGTCTATTTCTTCTGCCAGTTCTGCAGTGTGGGCCATCACATTCAGTCTGTCGCCGTTCATTTCCATAAACCCGCCGCCAAGGGCTATCTTTCGTCGTTTGCCATGCAGGGGGCCAAACTCGAGGACACCAATGCCCAGTGACGCCATAATCGGCTGATGGCCGCTTAAGATTCCGAAGCTGCCGTCGGTCCCCGGCAGAAGCACATACTCTACCTCTGTCATGACTACAGTTCGCTCTTGCGTAACAACTTCTAAAGTGAAGACAGCCATTAGGCATTCTCCTCTAACAGGGCCTGCCCCTTAGCCACCGCCTCATCGATTGTGCCGACCATGAAGAAGGCGTTTTCGGGCAGATGGTCATGTTTGCCCTCCAGGATTTCCTTGAAGCCCCGTACTGTTTCTTTGACAGGTACGAATCTGCCTGGAATTCCAGTGAAGGCCTCGGCCACAAACATGGGCTGGGACATAAATCTCTCCAGCCGGCGCGCCCTGGCCACTGTGATCTGGTCTTCCTCTGAAAGCTCATCCATGCCCAAAATGGCAATGATGTCCTGGAGCTCACTGTAACGCTGCAATACCTGTTGCACGCCCCGGGCCACATTGTAGTGCTCTTCTCCGACAATATCCGGAGCCAGAATCCTGGAAGTGGATGCCAAAGGATCAACAGCAGGATAGATTCCCTTCTCTGAAATCCGCCTTTCCAGGTTGGTGGTGGCATCCAAGTGGGCAAAGGTAGTTGCCGGAGCCGGGTCAGTATAGTCGTCGGCAGGTACATAGATGGCCTGGATGGAGGTAATGGAGCCATGTTTGGTCGTAGTAATGCGCTCCTGCAGCTGGCCCATCTCCGTTGCCAGGGTTGGCTGATAGCCTGCCGCGGAGGGCATACGCCCCAGCAGGGCAGATACTTCCGAACCTGCCTGGGTAAAGCGGAAGATGTTATCGATAAACAAAAGCACGTCCTGTTTTTCTACGTCACGGAAGTACTCAGCCAGGGTAAGCCCGGTCAGGCCAACCCGCAAACGGGCTCCTGGAGGCTCGTTCATCTGACCGAAAACCATGGCCGTTTTGTCAATAACTCCGGATTCCTGCATTTCAAAGTACAGGTCGTTACCCTCACGGGTACGCTCTCCCACGCCGGCAAAGACAGAGTAGCCGCCGTGTTCGTGGGCAATGTTGCGGATCAGCTCCATAATGAGGATGGTCTTGCCCACACCTGCACCGCCGAAAAGACCAATTTTTCCGCCCCTGGCGTAGGGTGCAAGGAGGTCTACAACCTTAATCCCTGTTTCCAGCATAGTGCTGGAAGGCTCTACTTCATCGACCTTCGGCGCGGGGCGATGAATTGGCCACCTTTCTTTGGTCTTGGCAGGCTCTTTGCCGTCAATAGGCTCCCCAAGAACATTGAACAGACGGCCTAGTGTCTCCGGACCTACCGGAACAGAAATGGGTCCGCCGGTGTCAACTGCTTCCATGCCCCGCTGCAGGCCATCGGTTGAAGCCATGGCGATGCAGCGTACGATGTTGTTTCCTAAATGCTGGGCTGCTTCAAGAGTCAGATCAACCGCCGTACCTTCTACTTCACCTTTGATTTCAATAGCCGTAAGCAGGTCAGGCAGCCGCTCGGGCTCGAACTCAATATCAACAACAGGTCCAATTACTTGGACGACTTTTCCTTTGTTAATATTCGTGGTCATTAATATACCCCCTCACAATTCTACGATTCCAACGCATCTGCGCCGCCCACGATTTCTGCAATCTCCTTGGTGATCTGAGCTTGCCTTGCCCTGTTGTAGCTGATGGTGAGTTCCTGAATCAGCTCGCCGGCATTATCTGTGGCATTGCGCATCGCGTTCATCCGCGCACCCAGTTCGCTGGCCTTAGCCTCAGTTAAGGCCTGGTATACTGCGGCATCTACATACAGGGGAATCAAAGTCTCCAGCACCCCATGAATAGACGGCTCATACACATATAATGGCTCCAGCCCTTCGCTCTTGATCTCTTTAATCTGTTCGGGCAAGGGAAGAACGTTGCGCAGCTTGACCCGCTGTGTCACCGAATTGATGAACTCGGTGTATAAAACGGTCACATTGTCGAAAAGTCCATGGGCAAAAAAGTCAAAGACCACATGTCCAATGTCCTGAGCAATCCTCAGATTGGCGGTGTCTCCGATCCCAACAAACTCAGCCAAGGCGGTGCGATCGCGCCTGCGGAAATGATCCCGGACTTTACGGCCTACCATCACCATTTCTGTATTGGGGTGTTCCTGGAGAAATGCTTCAGCCTGCCGAATGATGGCGGCATTGTAACCTCCTGCTAAACCGCGGTCTGCAGCCAAAACAAGCAGACAGTGAGTGTCCCCGTTCCGATTTCTCAGAATCTCAGGCAGATCCTCACCGGCCTGTTCCGCCGCGCGCAACACTGTGCCCAGGGAACTGGTCAGCCGTTCATAGTAGGGGCGGGTGCTGATCACCGTTTCTTGAGCGCTGCGCAGCTTGGAGGCGGCAATCATCTCCATCGCTTTAGTTATTTGTTGGGTCTTTGAGATGCTGGAAATCCGCCGCTTAATGTCTCGGCTCGTTTGTGCCACCTTCAACCCCCCTAACTGACGAAGTCTTTCTTGAATTCCACAATCAGCTTCTTGAGTTTGGTCTCAATCTCTTCTGTTATTTCCTTCTTTTCTCTCAGTTCTGCTAGCAGTTCATTGTGCTCTTTGCGGAGAAAATCCAAGAATTCCTTCTCAAAACGGACGATATCGCTGACAGCGATACTGTCTAAATATCCGTTGACTGCCGTATACAGGGAGACTGCCTGTTCCTCGGCGGGCATAGGTTTGAACTGTTCCTGTTTCAAAACCTCGTAGATGCGCTCACCTCTGCCGATCCGAGCCTGGGTCTGCCGGTCCAGATCTGCACCAAACTGAGCAAAAGCAGCCAGCTCTCGGTATTGTGAGAGGTCAAGGCGAAGGGATCCCGCTACCTGCCGCATCATCCTCACCTGGGCAGCGCCGCCGACACGGGAGACAGAACGGCCCACACTAATGGCGGGGCGAATTCCCGCATAGAACAAATCCGACTCTAAAAAGATCTGCCCGTCCGTAATCGAAATCACATTGGTGGGAATATAGGCAGAAATATCCCCTGCCTGGGTTTCAATAATGGGCAGAGCAGTGATAGATCCGCCGCCGAGTTCATCATTGAGCTTGGCAGCGCGCTCCAAAAGGCGCGAATGAATATAGAAGACATCGCCTGGGAAAGCTTCTCGGCCTGGGGGTCTGCGCAGAAGCAGGGACATTTCCCGATAGGCTGTTGCATGCTTGGAAAGGTCATCGTAGACAATGAGCACATCCTTGCCTGCATACATAAACTCTTCTGCCATCGCCACCCCTGCATAGGGTGCAATGTAAAGGAGCGGGGAAGGCTCACTGGCAGTAGCAGAAACCACAATGGTGTAATCCAAAGCTCCGTGCTTTGTCAGGGTCTCAACTACCCCTGCCACGGTGGATGCCTTTTGGCCGATAGCTACATAGATGCAAATGACATCCTGATCCTTTTGATTTAAGATGGTATCCACTGCAATGGCTGTCTTGCCTGTCTGCCGATCGCCAATGATCAGCTCCCTCTGGCCTCGTCCAATCGGGACCAGAGAGTCAATTGACTTAATACCTGTCTGGAGCGGCTCGTGGACGCTGACTCTGTCGACAACTCCAGGGGCTTGGGCTTCGATTGGCCTGCTCTTCTCGGACTTGATGGGCCCTTTGCCGTCAATAGGCTGCCCCAGGGGATTTACGACCCGGCCGATCAACGCTTCACCGACGGGTACCTGCACGACGTTGCCTGTACGTTTTACGGGATCGCCTTCTTTGATATGTTCATAAGGCCCTAGGATAACAACACCGATATTGTCCTGCTCCAGGTTCAGTACCATACCAAAGACGCCGCCTGGAAACTCCAGGAGTTCTCCGGCCAGCGCCCTGTCAAGTCCATAAACACGGGCAATTCCGTCGCCCACCATAAGGACGGAACCGAGGTCTTCTACCTCGAGCTGGGACTCAAATGCTTCAATTTGCCGCCTTAGGACAGCTACAATCTCATCTGGCCTCATTGCCATTGCGATACCCCCAATTGCTTGTATTTCTCTTGTAGTATTTTGCAGATTGTCTTGGCTGCCTGCCCGTGTCCATATGGGTTAGGAGCACTTGACATCCTCTTATAAAGCTCGGGATTGGTCAGCAGTTCCTGGACCGCATCCACAATATCCCGCTTTCTCGAACCGACAAGTTTCACTGTGCCCGCCTCAAGAGCCTCCGGCCGTTCAGTTACTTCACGCATTACCAAGACTGGTTTATGTAAGGCTGGAGCCTCTTCCTGCAGCCCGCCTGAATCTGTCAGAACCAGCGTGCACCTGGCTAGAAGATTGGCGAACTCGAGATAGTCCGGCGCAGCAAGTAAGACTATATTCGGACTGTTCCCCAAAATACCTTTCATCACTCGCTGTATGTTGGGATTGCGGTGCATAGCCACCACAATCTGAAGCTGCTTCTCTTCGCCGAAAAACTTCCCGGCGCTGATCTCCAAAAGGGCCTCACAGATTTCCTTCAGAGGTTCACCCCAGTTTTCCCGGCGGTGAGCAGTAACCACCAGCACAGGCTGGTCAAAATCCAGATTCTGAAGTTCAGGGCTGGTAAACTGGTAATTATCATCCACAACCGAAAGCAGGGCATCAATTACCGTGTTGCCGGTAACAAAGATACGGCTTGCATCAACGCCTTCACGCCTAAGATTCAAGGCCGACTGTTCGGTAGGGGCAAAATACCAGGCAGCCAGAACGTCAACAAGCCTGCGGTTGGCTTCTTCCGGAAAGGGATTGTCTATTGACTGGGTGCGCAGCCCTGCCTCCACATGGCCGACTGGAATTTTCGCATAAAAACTGGCCAAAGCTGCTGCAAAGGCCGTACTGGTATCCCCATGGACTAAGACCAAGTCGGGGAGCCAACGTGCGAATACTTCCTCCATGCCTTTCAGCGTCCGCCGGGTGATGTCCCCGAGGGTCTGTCCATGGCTCATAATATTTAAATCATAGTCTGCGTCAAGCCCAAACAGCTCCAGTACCTGATCCAGCATTTCACGGTGCTGTCCAGTGCTGATAATCCGAACATCCCAGCCCTCAACAGCCCGGCAGGCCTTCACAACTGGAGCCATTTTGATGGCCTCGGGCCTGGTGCCAAACACCACCGCAAGTTTAAACATCCTTAGTGTCCTCCTTGCGCCAGCCTTGCCAGGGCTTGATCATGCCAACCCGCATCGAGCCGTACATGAAAAGGAGGCCTAGGGCAAGTGCCACAATCCAGGCTGTTCTGGTCATATGGGCAGTCAGCACTGCCATTGCAGCGGAAAACCCGGTGATCAGATAAGCAACATAGACCACCTGCCGCTGGGTAAAGCCTAAATCGAGGAGTCTGTGATGAAAATGGGATCGGTCCGCCTGATAGATGGGCACTCCCTTCTGCACGCGCCTGACCACCGCACAGACCAGATCAGTTACAGGGACAACCAGAATCAGGATAGGCACTGAAATACCAATGGTAGCAGCTCCCTTCAGCGCACCTTCTGTGGACACAGCGGCCAACAGGAAGCCCAGCAGCATCGCACCGCCGTCACCCAAGTACACCCGTGCCGGGTTGAAATTGTACGGCAAAAAGCCAAGGGAAACCCCAACCACGATAATGGCCAGCAGTGCCGCATCATAGCGGCCCAAAATAATTGCCAGGGTAGTTAGAGCTACTGCACTGATCATGGTGATACCAGTAGTCAAACCATCGATGCCGTCGATAAAATTCATAATGTTTATCAGTGTCAGCACCCAGAGCATAGTGAGGGGAATCGAGAGTCTGCCGAGATAGAGCATCTCTCCAAAGGGATTGCTCATAAACTCGATCCGCGGTCCCCAAAGGACATAAATCAATACTGCAGCTATCTGCCCGGCAAACTTCAGACCCGCCGACAGCTCAAAACGATCGTCAAACAGCCCTAAGAGCATGATTAGAAACGCAGACAGTATTGTCACACCAAAATGGGGAATATCTGCTGCAGCCGAGGCAGCCAACAGACCTGCAAAAATCGCCAGACCGCCGCCTGTAGGCATGGGCACCTTGTTAATCCTCCGTGGATTCGGCACGTCAACCAAGCCCATTTTTAGAGCAAAGCGCCGGGCTAATGGCGTTAAGCCTGCCGTAACAGTTGCTGCAATGGCAAATACTATAAAGAACTGGACAATATTCATGGCTGCTCCTCTCCATGGTTCCAGATTACCATCTCAATTCCTGCCTCATTCATCAGCTCTACAGCAAGTCCATCGGGATAATTGCCTTGAAAGACTACCCTTTCCACACCGGCATTGATCAGCATTTTCGCACATAGGATACAGGGCTGGTGCGTGCAGTACAGAGTTGAACCCGCGGTGGACACACCGTGGAGCGCTGCCTGGATAATGGCATTTTGCTCGGCATGGGTGCCCCGGCACATCTCATGCCGCTCCCCCGACGGAATGCCCAGCTTTTCCCGCAGGCAGCCTGCTTCCATGCAATGGGTTATGCCCCGGGGGGCACCGTTGTAGCCGGTGGCAATGATATGCTTGTCACGAACCAGTACAGCGCCTACCTGCCTGCGAAGGCAGGTGGAGCGGCTGCTCACCAGTTCAGCTATTTCCATAAAATACCTTTCCCAAGAGGGGCGGGTCATCAAATCACCTACTTTGTTCCAAAGAGGCGATCCCCCGCATCGCCAAGGCCTGGGATAATGTAACCGACGGAGTTCAGCTTCTCATCTATTGCCGCCGTAAAGATATCCACGTCAGGATGTTCTTTCTGCATCAGTGCAATTCCTTCCGGTGCAGCAAGGAGGCACATCAGTTTGATGGAAGTAACGCCCCGCTGTTTCAAATAAGTGATGGCTGCAGCCGCAGAACCGCCTGTGGCCAGCATCGGGTCTAAAACAATGATCTGCCGTTCCTGGACATCAGTGGGCAGTTTGCAGTAGTATTCCACTGGCAAGAGAGTTTCGGGATCCCGGTAAAGACCGATATGGCCCACCTTGGCGGTGGGAATCAGCCTGAGCACACCATTGACCATACCAAGCCCTGCCCGCAGAATCGGTACCACCCCGATTTTCCTGCCCGCTATGACGCGACCGGTCATCTTACACATTGGAGTTTCCACTTCACATTCCTCTAATGGCAGATCTCTGGTCACTTCATAGGCCAGCAACACAGAGACTTCCTCTACTAAATCCCGGAAATCCTTCGGCCCGGTTTCTTGATCTCGAATCATAGTTAACTTGTGCTGCACCAACGGGTGGGAAACTACGTGCACCGTGCTCAACTCATCATCTCCTCATTTACGTTGCTCTAACTACAGTTGCTCAATTTTGTCGATACGTCTCTGATGCCGTCCTCCGGAAAAGCTCTCCGCGAGATAGGCATCAACAATGTCAAGCATCAGCCCAAGGCCAGTCACCCTGGCACCAAGGCAAAGAATGTTGCTGTCATTGTGGTTTCTCGTCATGCGGGCAGAGTAGGTGTCGCCGCAGAGGGACGCCCTAATGCCCGGAACTTTATTTGCCGCGATGGACATACCCACTCCGGTGCCGCAGATCAGGATGCCCAGATCAAACTGGCCGCCAGCCACTGCTTTGGCGACTTCGTGGGCAATATCGGGATAGTCGCAGGATTCCTCAGAATGGGTTCCAAAATCCTTCAGTTCAAATCCCTTCTCCTGCAGATGCTCGAATATTGCCTTTTTTGCTGCAAACCCTCCGTGGTCCGCGCCGATTGCGATTTTCACATTACCGCCTCCTCAAGAAGATACTCTACTATAACTTGTACTGCTAAGTCAATTTCTGCACGGGACTGGCGATACACATCCAGCGACAATCCAAAGGGATCGCTTATCTCATAGTCCTTCTCTACAGAATCATCAGGATCCTTCTGCCCGTCAGCTGTTTCCGCAAACTCTTTGAGGAGGAAAATCCTGTCGGAAAGCTCTGGAGCCATACTTAGGAGCTGCTTCTTATGCCCCGAAGTCATGGCCAGGATCAAGTCATATTGTTCCAGAAGGTAGAGCTCCGCTTTGCGTGAGCGATGCTGCGACCCGTCAATGCCGACTTCCTCCAGTGCCCGCAGAGCATTTTCCGTTGCTGTATCGCCGGGAAAAGCAGCCAGGCCTGCAGAAGCAACTTCGATATCAAGTCCCCGCTCCTGCGCGTGACGGCGCAAGAGGTATTCTGCCATAAAGCTTCGGCAGGTGTTGCCGGTACAGACAAACAAGACTGACTTAGTCATAGCTCCTCCTTTTGCTTCAGGTCCTTATTTCTCGATTATTGGCCGCCTTGCGCAGACGGTTCATAATAGCCAGGCCCAGATTATCCTCTGAAACGCCTTCGATGAATAACGCTTTGAGCCCAAGCACATCTGCTTTTCTCAGTAAGTGATAAAGGCTGTGGGCTAACGCCTCCAGATCCCCTTCGGAACCCATGGGCAGGACACTCAGCCCCGGATAGAGGTGGGTCCTTTCATTCCAGGTCATCACCCCTACTCTTTCGCCCCTTTTAAGATAGGGTTCGCTAAGTTCAAGGATTTTTGGCGCAGCTGCACCTCCAGTGACCAAAAACACCAGAGCCTCTGGCGCATAATGCCTATACTTCATCCCAGGCGAGCGAGGTGTTTGGTCAGCTTTAGCCCCGCTGGCGGGTTCCCCATACTGAACGGGAACGACCGCCCGCAAGTCCTCCAGGGTTACCCCTCCCGGCCTTAACAGAAGAAACGGCTCTGCGGTGCAGTCCAGAACAGTTGACTCCACTCCCCATCCAGTCTCGCCGTCATCGAGGATGGCAGGAATTTTGCCCGTCAAATCTGCATAGACATGTTCCGCCCTGGTTGGACTGGGACGGCCCGAGATATTGGCACTAGGGGCAGCCAACGGAAATCCTGTGCTCCGCAGAAGCTCCAGCGCGGCTGGATGATCGGGCATTCTCACTGCTACAGTATCCAAACCGGCTGTGACTACATCTGGAACAAGGTCTTTCTTCTTAAGCACCAAAGTTAATGGTCCGGGCCAAAATTTCTCCATCAACAGGAGGGCTTCAGGAGGAATTTCTCTGACCAGCTCCTCCACCTGGTTTTGCGAACCTATGTGGACAATTAATGGATTATCCTGAGGCCGGCCTTTAGCCGCAAAAATTGCTTCTACCGCCCTGGGATCAAGGGCGTTGGCACCCAAACCGTAAACGGTTTCTGTAGGAAAAGCCACAACCTGACCCTGGCGCAGCAGCTCGGCAGCTTCCTGAATCTGATCCGGCTTCAAAAGACGCGTTCTGATCATGCCCACTGGAAGACCACCACCCGATCTTTGCCGCTGTAATCCCGGGCCGTTTCCAGCCAGGTGAAACCGGATTTTTCACCAATGGCACGTACATCAGGACCTTGGTCCCAGCCTATTTCTAACACGACAAAACCAGGTTGCTCCAACAAAGAAGCGGCCTGGCCGAGAATGCGGCGATAGAATTCAAGCCCGTCGGGACCTCCGTCTAAAGCGAGGGCAGGCTCGGTCTGAACTTCCGGGGAAAGCCTGGGGAGCTCGTCTCTTTTGATGTATGGAGGGTTAGAACAAATAACCCGATATGTACCGGTTACGTTTTCAAAGAGGTCACTTTGCAGAAAGACCACCTGACTATCTACCTCAAGGCGCTTGGCGTTTGCCTCCGCGACCTTGAGGGCCTCCTGGGAAACATCCACGGCAGTAATCCGAAAAAGAGGGTCCTGACAGGCAAGGGCCAGGGCAATCGCCCCGCTCCCTGTGCCGAGCTCCAGTATGTTGGCAGGCTGACCCGCTTCTAAAACCTCCAGGGTCTTGTCCACCACAAACTCCGTTTCCGGCCTTGGAATCAACACATCGGGGCTGACATGGATCGGCAGCGAATAAAACTCCCTCTGCCCAGTCAAATACGCCAGGGGGACCCTTTGGCCCCTGCGCCCTATATACTGGCGATACTCGTCCACCTCTCTGCTGCTCAAGGGTTTGTCGAAATTAAGATACAGATCTAAACGGTCCAGACCTAAGACATGGCCAAGCAGAAGCTCAGCGTCCAGGCGCGCTGAACTGCAGCCCTTACTCTCCAGGTAGCCTGCACTGAGACTGATTAGCTCTCCAATTGTATACTGCTTAGCCATGGTTAACGTCAACGGTCTCCTTCAATCTTTCCACTTGATCTGCCGTAATCAGCCCATCGATAATTTCGTCTAAATCACCGTCGATTACTAAATCGAGCTTGTATAAGGTAAGGTTGATGCGGTGATCAGTGACCCTGCCCTGGGGGAAGTTGTAGGTGCGGATTCGCTCGCTGCGGTCGCCGGTGCCCACCTGGCTGCGGCGAACAGCAGCCTGTTCCCTTTCAGCCTCTTCCTGCAGCTGATCATAAAGCCTGGCCCTGAGAATTTTCAGGGCTTTCTCCTTGTTTTTGTGCTGAGACTTCTCATCCTGGCAGGCTACTACCAGCCCGGTAGGCAGGTGCGTAACCCTGACAGCTGAGTCAGTGGTGTTTACGCTTTGGCCGCCAGGTCCGGAAGAGCGGTAAACGTCAATCTTGAGATCATTTGGATCAATATGCAGTTCAACCTCCTCGGCCTCCGGGAGCACTGCCACCGTCGCCGTTGAGGTGTGGATGCGGCCCCCTGCCTCAGTGGCAGGAATCCGCTGCACCCTGTGGACCCCGCTTTCAAACTTGAGACGGGAATAGGCGCCTTGGCCCTCAATCACAAAGATTACTTCCTTGAAGCCGCCAAGTTCGGTGGCGTTGCTGCTGAGCATATCCACCTTCCAGCGCTGATCCTCTGCATAGCGCGAATACATCCTGAACAGGGTGCCGGCAAACAGGGCAGCTTCTTCTCCGCCGGTTCCCGCCCTGATTTCCACAATTACGTTTTTGTCATCATTGGGATCCTTAGGCAGCAAGAGAACCTGAAGCTCTCCCTGGAGCTTCTCTTTGGCTTCACTCAGCCTCTCGATTTCTTCATTAAGCATGGCCGCGAAATCTTCATCCTGGGGTTCGTCAAGCATCAGCTCTGCATCTTCTAAATCCTGCAGCACCTGGCGGTACTCCCTGTATTTCCCCACTATTTCCCCCAAATCTGCATGGGCCTTGGCCAATTTGTTATAAGCCTGGGGATCATTGAAAATATCCGGATCACTCATCTCACGGGTTAATTCTTCATACTTTTCTTCTAAAGCCTGTAACTTATCTAGCATTATTGCCTCCTACTCCTTTAGGCATTGGAATCCGATGATGGGAGGGGAACCACTTTCTTCGTCTCCGGATGAATGGCGTCCTTGTCCACCACCGTCTTAAGGGCCTTAATGGCCACTTCAATCATGTGCTCATCAGGTTCAACGGTAGTAAGATTTTGCAGCAGCATGCCCGGTTTGGCCAGCAGCCTAAATACGGGATGACAATCCTTTTGTCCTGCTTTGCGGATCAGCTCATAGGAAAGACCCGCCACAAGCGGCATAATTGCCACATGAATCAAGATTCGCTGCAAGAACGGCGGCCGACCGAAAAACGAGAAGACAAAAACACTGGTAAACAGCACAATCAAGAGGAAGTTAGTGCCGCAGCGGGCATGGATCCTGCTGTGTTTGGCCACGTTTTCGACAGTGAGTTCCTCGCCGGCCTCATAACAGTTGATGGTCTTATGCTCTGCGCCGTGGTAGGCAAACACTCTTTTAATGTCTTCCATCCAGGCGATTGCCGCAATGTAAAGTACGAAGATGGATACTTTGATGACACCTTCCACCAAATTGACCACTATATTGGATGAAATGTAACTTTGGACAAAGCGGAGCAGAAAAGCAGGCAGGACAATAAAGAGTGCTACCGTCAGAACCAGGGCAAAGACCATGGTCAACACCAGTTCCTTGGTGGTCAGCTGCTCCTCTGCTTCCCCAAACTGACTGGCCGAGTAGTTTAGGCTCCTCAGCCCCATTATCAGACTCTCAATCAGGGCTGCCGAACCCCGCAGAATTGGCTTCTTCAGTATGGGAAAGCGGTCAGACCACGGTCTTAGGTTTTCTTCTAACACTGTTATAGATTGATCTGCCTTGCGTACCGCAACGGCCGCATGATACTGCCCGCGCATCATTACGCCTTCGATAACCGCTTGGCCTCCATAATTAAATTTGCCCATCTAACACGCGTCCTTTCATTAAGGAGATTAAATTCTGAACTTGACCTGCCGGCACAATTACCACCAGCTGATCAAGGGGCAAAAGCACGTCAGCGCCCTTGGGCGCAATGATCTCTTCCGGCGAACGGATGATGGAGAGCACCTGCACACCCAGATCCTTGCTTAAACCCACTTCTGCCAGGCTGTGATAGGCCAAAGCCGATTCTTCGCTCAGTTCGATCTGCAAGAGTACAGTGTCTTCCCCTAGGTGCAGCACGTCTCGAAACGAACGCATCCACAGCGGCTGCTCATAGGCGCTGCTCTTGACGGAACGATAGCCGCGGGGCAAAAAGAGGCGGGTAAAGCTGCCGATGACAATCCCCACCAGCCAGCCGATCAAAAGTGCCAGAAAGGTACTGTAGATCAAATTTCCTGCCGGTCCCGCCAAATCCTGGATCCAGTAATCAGTAAAGTAGTCCAGGCGCACCACCCGATCAAACATGTCTACGGCAGAAATCATGCCCACATAACTGGAAATGCTTCCCTTTATACT
>FZPS01000009.1_pt112 | contig 25362 bp, 27 predicted proteins | sample 1817821 | NCBI WGS metagenome assembly FZPS01 (sample SAMEA104158645, study PRJEB21678) | metagenome | place: Germany | collected 2015-04-21 | reverse complement strand
CTGTACAGCCGGTTAATCCTAATGCAGTAACCACAACTAAGACTAAAAGTACAGCGATTTTTTTCATCCAATGCCTCCTTTGCTAAGTGTATTTACTCATGTATATTTAATACCAGCTTTACACTAAATTTCCTGCTGTAAAAATAACTAAAATTTAAAAATGAGTTTTACCTGCCATTATTAGTTAGCAGGTAAAACTTTTGTTAATATCCAAAGGAGTTTAGGGAGGGAAAAACGCGTGGGTTGAGTCTTGGGTAGTGCTAGGATCTTGCCTAAACATCGCGAACTAGTTTCATAATGGGGAGGGGTAATGGTGTATAAAATCATGATTGTTGAAGACGACCAAACTATAGCTGAAATTATCGATGAGAAGCTCAGCAGCTGGGGTTACCAGACTTATCGAGCTGAAAATTATCAAAATATCTTAGGTGAATTTACCCAGTCTGCGCCGCATTTGGTGCTGCTGGACATCAATCTCCCTTTTTACGATGGCTTTTACTGGTGCAGCAGGATTAGGGAGCTGTCGAATGTGCCGATTATTATTATCTCGTCCAGAGACTCAGACAGCGACAAGATCCGGGGGATTGTGCAGGGCGGCGATGACTACTTAGAAAAGCCGTTTTCCATGGAGCTGTTAATCGCTAAGGTTCAGGCAGCCCTGCGCCGGGCGTATGCTTATCAGGATCAATCGTTGAATGTGCTCCAGTACCGGGATTTGATTCTTGATCCTGAGCGTCAGGTTGTATTTGTTGGCGATCATGAAATTGAGCTTACGCCCAATGAATCCAAGATCTTGGCGGTTTTAATCCGCAACCAGGAGAAGACTGTCAGTCGGGCATATCTGATGAAAGCGCTGTGGGATGACCAGAGTTTTGTTGACGACAATACATTGACTGTCAATGTCAACCGTTTAAGAAAGAAGCTTGCGGAAGCAGGCTTAGACCACTACATTAAGACGGTCAAAGGGGAAGGATATGTTCTAAAATGAGATTTCGGGATTATCTTTATGAGCGCTGGATAGTCTACTTGTTCCTTACTGCCGCCTTTGGTTTTGCCTGGGCTGTTTATAAGCTGGATATCGGGTTAAATTTAACTGAATCTAATGCCCGCTATATTCTGGTCGGCTGGCTGCTTCTGCTGCTGGCCTTTATTGCGGTGGATTATTCCAGTTATAAGCGGCGGTTTGGTAAGCTGATTGCGCACCTTGAAGAAAACACTTTAAGTGATGAACGTCATTTTCCTTATCCAACCGACCGCATGCTGGCTGAAAGAATTCGAGCACTAGTTTTGGATTATGAGGAGTTTAGATCAGATATTCGCACCAAGTCAGCGGAGCAGCTCGATTTTATTACCAGATGGCTTCATGATATCAAGGTGCCGATTGCTGCGGCTAGATTGATTTTAGAAAACTCGAATTTAGATGCGGGAGTGGATTACCGTAAACTAGATCAAGAGCTGACTGCCATAGAAGAAGCAGCGCAGAAGGTGTTTTATGAGCTTAAATCGGAAAGCTTCCATGAGGATTATAAAATCAGCAGAGTGAGCACCCATACCCTGATTGCCGGTGCCCTAAAAGGGTATTCCAGCTTGTTCAGCTATAAAAAGCTGGATATTGAAATCACCGGCGGCGAACATCAGGTTTTAAGTGACCCGAAATGGAGTACCTATATCCTTGCTCAGCTGATCTCTAATGCTGTGAAATACACTCCCCCGGGCGGGAAAATCGTGATTGCTGCTGAAGCTGATGATGATCGGGTCACAGTAGCAGTAAAGAACACAGGGCGAGGCATTCCGCCGCAGGATCTGGGCCAGGTTTTCAACAAAGGTTACACTTCTTCTGAGGAAAGGTCCGGAGGCAGCGCCACTGGCTACGGGCTGTATTTGGCTAAGAAACTGACGGATCTGCTCGGCCATGAGCTGAGCTGTGAATCTCGGTACGGGGAGTACGCCGTGTTCAAGCTGACCTTTATTGCGACCCGCACGCTCCACCAGGTGACAAAAATGTAAGGTAAACGGCGGGAAATGTAAGTTTGATCGATTTTTCCTACCTTTTAGTCCGGATATAATAGACTCATCACGTTGATGAGGAGGTTGTGCAGATGGAGATTCTGCGGGTAGAGAATATCAGCAAAGTCTATGGATCGAAGCGATCTGCTAAGCAGTATCGGGCTTTAAACAACATCAGCTTTTCTGTTAACCAGGGAGATTTTCTGGGAGTAATGGGTCCATCGGGATCGGGAAAAACCACACTCTTAAACATTATCGGGAGCATTGACCGGCCTACTACCGGGAAATGCGTTATTGATGGGCGGGACATCACCAAATTAAACAAAAATCAGCTGGCGCAGCACCGCATCAAAAACATTGGTTTCATCTTTCAAGACTATAACCTTTTAGAGACTATGACCTTGAAGGAAAACATCATTCTGCCGCTAGCCCTGAATGGATATAAGTATGAGGAAATGGAACAGCGTCTGGCGCGGTTAAGTCGGGATTTGGGTATTGAAAATATCTTGGATAAATATCCTTATGAAGTTTCCGGCGGAGAGCAGCAGCGGGCAGCGGCCTGCCGGGCGGTCATCACCAATCCTAAGATTATCTTGGCGGATGAACCAACTGGTAATCTCGATTCTAAGTCCGGCAGGGCGCTCTTGGATCTGCTGACAGTTTTAAACGAAAAGTTTCAGGCTACGATTCTGATGGTCACCCATGATGTTTTTGCCGCGAGCTATTGTCATAAAATTATGTTTATTCGTGACGGAGAAATCTACAATGAGCTTTACGCCGGAGAGAGCAGAAAGCAGTTTTTTGATGCCATCATCGATGTGATGAGCGTGTTGGGAGGTGGAAATGATGAAGCTGACCGCTTTAGCCGTTCGTAACATTAAGCGCAGCCTCCCCAAATACGCTATGTACTTCTTTGCTTTAAGCTTCAGCGTTTTTACTGTGTATTCGTTTCTGGCTCTGAATTTTAATGAGCAGGTCATGGCCAAGCTTACTTACAGCGACCGCTATCGCGCTCTGCTTACAAGCTTTGGCGTAATCATTTTTGTCTTTGTCACCTTTTTCTTAATCAGCTCCAACAACAGCTTTATCCGCGCCCGCAAAAAAGAGATTTCCACCTACTCTCTGTTCGGCATGACTAACCGCAAGATTGGCCTGCTGCTTTTCATCGAGACTATGATAATCGGCAGTGCTGCCTTGGTGGCCGGACTGGGATTAGGAATGTTTGCTTCCAAATTAACAGCGATGGTTCTGCTTAATCTGACTCTGGCTCACTTTGTGGGCGATGTAAAGTTTGTGATTGCACCCGAAGCCATTTATCTTACAATAATTCCGTTTCTGCTGGTCTTTGGCGTGATGGGGCTATCTGGGCGGCGGGTAATCGGTAAATTTGAACTGATTGATCTCTTTAAAGCCCATAAAACGCTGGAAACAAGGTCCACAGGTTCAATCATTCTGCTGCTGCTCTCCCTGTTATTAATTGGCGCTGGATATTACCTGGCAGTAAGCTTGGGCCTTGGGGAGCTGCTGCTTTGGGCGCTTCCGATTTTGGCTTTAGTAATTAGTGGCACCTTTTTATTCTTCCGCAGCGGACTGCCGAAAATCTTGAGCGGGCTTCAGAACCGCCCTAGCTACTACCGCGGGGACAACCTGATCGCCGTTTCCACATTTAATCACCGCATCAAGTCAATTGGCGGCTTGATGGCAGCAATTGCGGTTTTGTCTGCGGTAGCAGTGACTGTGATCGCATCGGGATACACATTATATGCCACAGTGGAAAAGAGCACCTATGATACTGTAGGCTATGACTTGTATTTTTACACCGATAATGAGCAGGTTCTCCATGATGTGCACGCCGCTTTTGCTGAGTATGATGTAAATATTATAGACGAGCATACCACTTATCGGTATCAAGCCTGGCCAAGAACCGACATGTTTGTCGCGGTAGAATGGGAGTTTGGCACCCCGGACACATATTACCGGATTTATCCTCAATCGGAATTCAACCAACTACTGAGCGCTGCTCGGGAGCGCTATCGCCAGGTTGAGGTGGGAAAAGGTGAAGCTGTACTGGCTGTAAGAACTGGTAACAATGAACTGCTAGAAAAAGAATGGGTGGGCAGAAAGCTTCATTTTTCAGATTCTAACTTGACAGTTACCGCATGCCTCGATTTAGATATCACGGTGTTTGGAGCGTACTACACAGTTGTTGTTAGCGACTCAGATTTTGCAGCGCTAATGGAAAACGGCGATATTGTCACTACTGATACCGGCGGAAGACCCTTTGATCGGGTGACAGTGGTTAAATATGAAAACCCCTTAGGCTCCCATGATTTAAACCGCAAGCTGAATCAGGTTTTGCGCGGCCGCGTTGGCAGCTACCGGATGGCTTATAACCACTACATCGAAGCTCTGGAGGCTTTCGGCTTAGTCTGCTTCATTGGATTCTTTATGAGTATTGTCTTTATCCTGATGACAGCGAGTCTCCTATATTTTAAGCAGGTGATGGCTGCTCAGGAAGAACGGCATCTCTACCAGATGCTGCGGAAAATTGGGATCAGTGGACGAATGGAAGGGAAAGTCATTGCCAAGCGGTTGTTCCCGGTGTTCTTTATTCCGCTGTTAGTGGGATTTGCTCACAGCATCTTTGCCATGAAAAGCGCTGATACCATGGTGTTCTCTTCGATGCTGGCAGTGGAGAATTCTTATCTGACTGTGCTGCAGTTTTCAGCGGTGATGTACGGAGTGTACGCGCTGATCTATGGAGTATTCTATTTTATAACTAAACGCCAATATTCGAACATTGTAAGTTAATTCACAAAAAGGTACTTTTGATTTGGCAGCGAATCCATGTAGGTAAGATATGGGTTGGAGGAGGGCGATAATGCAGCAGTTCAGTGTGAGAACGAGCAGCCGCTGTGAATTTGTACCGATCACAGCCCAAATCCGCAGTGTGGTGCGGGAATCAGGAGTTGAGCATGGGATCTGTGTTGTGTTTTGTCCCCATACAACCGCAGGGCTGACTGTTAATGAAAATGCCGATCCGGATGTGGCGCGGGATCTGGTCTATATCCTGCAGAGACTTGTTCCGGAAGATGATCCGGGGTATCGGCATATGGAGGGCAACTCGCAGTCCCATGTGTTAGCCTCCCTGATGGGCTGCAGTCTGAATTTAATTATCGAGAATGGTGATTTAAAGCTGGGAACATGGCAGGGAGTGTATTTGGCTGAATTTGACGGTCCCAGAACCAGGAAGGTTTATGTAAAGTTGATTTCAGGATGAAAGGTGGGGTCAGAGGAGAATGATGTGGAAGGAAAAGTACAGAATTGGCGTTGAGCTGATTGACACCCAGCATCAGGAGCTGTTCAAACGGGTATCAGATTTTCTCCAATCTGTACAGGAAAAAGGCGATTGGGAAGAAAAAACAGCAGCCGTTCGGGAAACGCTGGAGTTTATGCAGAACTATGTGGTTGAACATTTTAATGACGAAGAAGAGTATCAGCGTGAGATTAATTATCCCGGGTATGAGGAACACAAGGAGATTCACACCAGGTTCAGAGCCATGATTAACGGCTACGCCGAACGCTTTGAGGCCGAAGGCTTTACCCAGGAGCTGGTGCAGGAGTTTGGCGGCAAGCTGATGACCTGGCTGATCATGCACGTTGCCGCAACCGATCAAAAAATCGGTGCCTGGGTTAAGGAACAGGGAGGTGGCAGCCAGTGAGGGTAGCATATGTTGAACCTTTTGTCAGAGCAGCGCGTGACGTTTTCAAGCTGATGATGGATTTGGAAGCTACCCGCGGCGAATTGTGGGCCTGCGATGAATTAATGCCGAGTAAAGAAGCTAGTGTGGCCATCGGCGTTACCGGCGATCTCTTGGGTTCAATTTTGTACAGCTTTCCCAAAGAGATGACTCTGAAGATGGTGGAAATTATGTCCGGGATGGCCATCGAAGAGCTGGACAGCTTTGTGGCTTCAGCTCTCGGTGAGGTTGCCAATATTATCAGTGGGAATGCGGTGACGCATTTAAGCAACAACAACTATAACTGCAACATTGTACCTCCCCAGATGTGCTGGGCAAAAATGTGTCTCTTTCCATGGCCAGCAAGCGGGCCCTGGTGGTTCCGATGGAGACCCGGATCGGCCAGTTTGATATCTTTATCACTTTATCAGAGCGGTAAAACCCTCACCCCCCCTCAAGCGAATTGAGGGGGGTTATTTGTATATATAAATATCTTGATATTAGCATTGTTTCGGATAATTTAGCAGGAATTTCTAATTCTTAAAAAGAATATTATGGGTAAATGCATAACACAAGGTGTCAAACGAAATGTACGCCCAATATCAATTAGAAAGGAGCCAGCCTGATATGCGGGAAGCTAGGTTTTGTTGGGCATGCGGCAGTAAAATGCAGGACAGAAACATATCGGTTGACGCTGAGTGGGGTAAGTATACGATAACTATCAACGGGATGAAGGCTCAGGAATGCAGTGAATGCAGAGAAACAGTAATCAGCGCCGATGAACTTTTAACGCTGAGGGAAATGGGGTTAAGTCTCTTTGTGCCACAAAATGATGATAAGGAGATGCCTGAACGTCTGTCTGAATCGGAAGGCAGTGCACTAAAGCTGGCGCCAGAGCAGCCGGTGAAGAAAGCCGTTGAGTCATCTGTTTATGACCCCGTTGAACAGCCCAAAACGAACTCAACCGATAAACTCGATGAGATGCCACATGCCAAAGACAAAGCAGTATCAACGTTGATTGGTGTTAAAGAGGCAGCTGAGTTGTTAAAGGTGTCCAAACATACAGTCTACCGAATGGTTCACCAAAAGACACTGCCGGCGATTAAGATCGGCAATGCCTGGAAATTTCGAGAGGAAGATATTGCCATCCTATTGGAAAAAACATAGGACTTATCCATATGAAATAACGGAGTGCAATCACTGCAGCAGCAGGGAAGGCACTCCGTTTGTTATGCCGACTTTACTCGGTTTCAAGCTCGAGCTTCATTACATCAAGCCATTTTTCATTGGCAGCAGTGGTACTGTTGTAAGAAAAGAGGAAAGTGCTGTCATCGATGCGGGCCAGCACCTGATCCCAGCGGGTATCCTCGGTAACCTCCTCGCAAACCAGCTGCAGATTGCCAGATCCGTCTACCTGCCAGACCGCTAAAGTAGACTTAGTATAGCGATCGTGAACACCTGTTAAGTGGAAGTGGTGGATCTCATCGACACTGGTAAAGGCGACCGCAAACATCCGATCATTCAGCTGCTCGCTCTTCATGTAATGGGTGACCGCTTCTTTCGCATTATAACCGCCGATTACTTTCTTGTTCAGAACTTTGTAGTTATCGGCATCTAGAACCATTGCCACAACTTCACCGACTAAGCCGGTGCGGGGACGGTTGGAAAAGGAAGCTGGTCTTAGATAAGTAAGCAGGTAAATTCCTAACTGATCGTATTTAAAGAGATTAATTGAGCGGGGCGGCATTCCATCCGGCGATTTAAACTGATCTAACAGCTGAGTAGAAATAGTCAGCTTCTCTGTATCAATAATTCCGAGGTGGAGCTGCTGATTAATCGCAATCGGTACGATAATCTGGCCGTTATCGTACATTAAATCATATAAACGGGCTCCCCGGGTGGGCAGGCTGATGTCATTAAGCCGCTCTAGTTCTTCAGTAGCGATATTCAGCCGCCACCACTTGATTCCGTCCTGACCCGATGAAGTGCGGTCGGGAACGAAGATATGGATGTAGCCGTCTTGGCTGCTGATGGCCTGGGGATTAAGCACCTGACCGCTGGTGTTATCCAGTTCAAAGACGCGCTTGAGCTCAGAGCCGTCAAAACGCTCCATGATTGCGTAGCGGAAGCTTTCATTAGTGCGGTCATTGAAAATAAAAAACAGATCATCGGTGTAGATTGGATCGACAACAATGTTGGCCATGCCGATAACTTTATCGGACAGGAAGTAATGCTTTTCAAAAGCATCACCATCTAAAGGCTTAGTCCAGTACTGAAGACCGCTTCCGGTACCAGTGGCGGGGGTAACGTCAGTAGTGAGCAGCATGTGCAGGTGACCGTCAATGATTTCAAAAGCCCGCATATTACTGTGCAGCTGCTCACCGAGGAGCTCATGGCTGACCCGCGTTAGGCTTGCTCCTTCCAAGGGAAGGGGTTTTTGGCTGGTTTGGCTGAAGATGCAGCCGCTGAAGATTCCGACAAATAGTGCGCACAAAACCACAGTGATAGTTGATTTCCGATTCATGTTAACCTCCTGGACTGCAGTGGATTTGACTTACAATAATTTAATTCACGCTTAACATAAAGTTTTCCTGTAAGCCTTGGTTTTTTTCTCTTAAGTGCTAACCATCATTTCCAAACTGAGACTATCTAGATGAATTCTCTGCGCGGAGAAAGGTTGATTGGATGGAAAGAAAAGAGCTTTTTGATCAAGTTTTTACACCGGAGCTGGTCGACAAATTGTACGGCTATGCCTATAAGCGGAGCTTCAACCAGGATGAGGCCCAGGATCTGTGCCAGGAGATTATTGCCGAGATTCTCCAAGCGCTGGCAAACAAGCCTCAGATCAGCAATTTCGACGCCTATATCTGGCAGATTGCCCACAACACCTACTGCAGCCATGTCAGAAAGCAGAAGCAGAAACAGTATGCGGTCCAAAAACTGCAGGACGGCCCCCAAGGTTATGACTGCGGCTTTGAGGATGATCTTCTGTCAGGTCTGCTTGATGCCCACCAGCTGGAATGGATCCGGCGGGAAATGGCTTTCCTGGGTAAGATCTATCGCCAAGTGATGGTGATGTATTATCTGGAAGAGCTTTCCATTGCTGAAATTGCTCAAAGGCTGGCTGTACCGGAAAATCGCGTCAAGCAGAGGCTCTTTTCTGCCCGCAAGAAGATCAGGAAAGGGGTTAGTGCTGTGGAAGCCAAAAATAATGATGTTAAGCTGAGACCAAACTATCTGCTCTTATCCGGAACAGGGGATTTCAGCAAGAGCGACAGCGCTTGGACGCTGGCTGCAAGACTATTGGTACAGAACATCTTAATTACATGCCGTGAAACTGCTAAAACCGCGGAGGAAATAGCTAGAGAATTGGAAGTACCGGCAGTGTTTATGGAGCCGGCCATCTGCGTACCTTCCTGATCATTATGCTTCCCGGGGCAGGCTCGGCAGCTGTGATTGTTTTCTTGTTTTCATTTGTTTGGCAGTATAATGACTATTATCTGACATCCATGTATCTCCACAATACATCCACTCTGCTGCCATTTATGCTGGAGCGCTTAACATTGTCGTTTGACAACTATGCCTACAGCAATGAGTACATGTCGATAATTATCAACACGGGGATGATCATGTTTATTGCGCCGCTGCTTGTTTTTTACGGCTTCCTTCAGAGGTACTTTATCGAAAGTGTTGAGCGCACAGGTATTGTCGGGTAGTTCATAGTTTTTGCAGCCGGACCTTGACCCCCCATAGATAACCCCATGTTCTCTTAAGCCCTCTCAAATAAGGTAGTAATCTACATCCGGCTGCACTTATATTATAATGGATTTTGCAGGAAATGGTCAAATCTTCCGCGAAGTATGAGTGCGACATTTTGCAGGAGGGGGTCCGCCCCCTCATTTTATTGGAGGTAAAGTGGATGAGTCAGTACAGAGTTGGAATCATTGGATGCGGTTCAATTTTCCCAATGCATGCACGATCAATCAGCCGCCAAGCAAATGCGCATCTAGCAGCTGTTTGTGATATAAACCCAGAACGTGCGCGGGCAAGGGCAGATGAGTATAACTGCTCTTTTTATGTGGATTACCGGGAGATGATTGCCCAAGCAAACCTTGACGTGGTGCATATCTGCACTCCCCATTACCTGCACGCTCCCATGGCAATTTTCGCTGCCGAGCATGGAGTGCATGTCTTAACTGAAAAACCGATGGCAATCTCCAATGAAGAAGCTTACGCCATGATCAAGGCGGCTGAAGAGAACAATGTGGTTTTAAGCGTGATTTTCCAGAACCGCTTTAACCCCGGTTCCCAGTTAGTAAAAAAGGTGATGGAATCAGGAGAGTTGGGCAGGGTTCTGGCCAGCAAATTGTCGGTAACCTGGCAGCGGACGAAAGAATACTACACTGGCAGCGACTGGAAGGGCACCTGGGATCAAGAAGGCGGTGGTGTGGTAATCAATCAGGCAATCCATACCTTTGATTTAGCCCGCTGGTTTATCGGCAGTGAGATAGAGTCTGTGGATGCCACTATCAGCACGAGGGTGTTAGGTGATGTAATTGAAGTTGAAGACTGCGCGGAAGGAATTATTCGCTTCGAAAATGGAGTAATCACCTGCTTCCAAGCTCTTAATTATTACGGCTGCAGCATTCCTGTTGAGCTTGAGCTGCACTGCGAGCATGGAACGGCAAGGATTATCGGTGATACCGGAATCGTTAAGTTTAACGATGGCCGGGAAATGCGGGCAGTGCCGAATCCTAAGGAGTTAATTGCTTATGACAGCGCCAAAAGCTATTGGGGTGTAAGTCACATCAAACAGATTACTGACTTTTACCACGCGCTGGAGCAGGGGATTGAGCCTGCGGTTACTGCGCGGGATGCGGTTAAGACCCAGGAACTGGTCTCTGCGATTTATGAATCAGGAAAAAAACGCCAAAAAGCGGCAAGCAATGTTGAAGTTTGCTGTTGACAGGGTGCGATTAATTTGCTATCGTATAGTCAAATAAAAAAGACCTTTAATCCAATCCAGAGAGGTTGGGAAGGACGTCTATATGCGCAGAGATTACAGGCTAACTGTATCTATTTTTGGCATAGCTTTGTTTAGGCTTCTACCAACCCGGTGGAAGCCTTTTTTGTGCCGGAGCGTCTGAGGTCTTGAAAGCGAGGAGTAGGCATGACATCGTTGTTAAGTGTAAAACAGCTGAATGTACCAATGGTGGAATGGCTTTTAAGACAAGCGCAGTTCTATCTTGACCATGAACCGGAGACTAGAATTACCGGGCATGCGGTAAATCTCTTCTTTGAACCAAGCACCCGCACGCTGCTGTCATTTCAGATCGCAGCCCAGCGTCTTGGGCTTACTCTCCTGGACTTTGAGGTAGACCAGTCAAGTGTGAAGAAAGGAGAGACTCTCCTGGATTCGCTCCAGACACTGGATGCCCTGGGAGTGCGGCTGGCGGTAATCCGCCACAGTGATAACTGGACCCAAGCGATTGAGAATGCGGGTCTGAAGATGTCAGTGATTAACGCCGGTTCAGGAGTCCATGAGCATCCCACTCAGGCGCTGCTTGATGCACTGACAATTAAGCAGCATTTCGGTAGATTTGCCGGTTTGAAAGTGGCGATTGTAGGGGATGTCCGCCACAGCAGGGTGGCTCGCTCCAATGCCAAGCTTCTCCAGATGCTTGGCGCAGAGCCACTTTTCTCCGGACCGGAAGTCTTCAAACCTCAGGACTTGGGAGAGTTTTCCTGGGTCACTTTTGATGATGCAGTCTGTGAAGCGGATGTGGTAATGATGCTTCGCGTCCAGCGGGAGCGGCACAGCTCTGCTTACACAGTTGAAGATTATAACCGCCACTATGGGCTTAACGCGGAAAGGTTAAACCAGCTGAAGCCCGATGCGGTGATTCTCCATCCGGGTCCCATTAACCGAAATGTGGAAATTACTGATGAGGTGCTGACGGATCCCCGCTGCAGGATTCTCCAGCAGGTGACTAATGGTGTTGCTATGAGAATGGCTGTGCTGCAGTGGTGCTTGAGGGAGGAGAGCGGTGAACAACTGGTATCTGCGTAATGGTTGGGTGGATCGGGAAGGAAGAATTGTTAGGGAAGACGTGCTGATTGTTGATGGAAAAACCGCAGCTTTTGGGGAAGAAGCGGCAGAACTTCGCCGGGAGGCAGCAGTTCCAGTAAGGGAGTATCACGCGGAAGGTAAGCTCATCAGCCATGGATTTGTGGATCTCCATGTGCATCTGCGGGAACCGGGTTATGAAAGCAAAGAAACGATCGCATCGGGAACAAAAGCAGCTGCTGCCGGTGGGTTTACCTTGGTTTACGCCATGCCGAACACTAATCCGCCTTTGGATACGCTGACAAGGCTGGATGATTTGGAAAAGCGAATCAGGCAGGATGCGTACGTAAAAGTGGTGCCGATTGCTGCGGCAACCAGGGAGCGGGCAGGCAGAGGATTAAATGATTATGCCGGTTTTAGCAACCGCGGCATAACTCTCTTCTCCGATGACGGCGATCCGGTGGAAGCGGAAGTAATTACAGCAGTAATGGAAAAGCTGGCGGATCTGGGTGGAGTACTAATCAATCATTTAGAAGATAAGAGCCTGGTAAACCCAGGAATTTTTGCAGACAGCATTCCTCCTGAATCAGAGTACCGCATGCTGGAGCGGGATTTGGAACTGGTAGCAAAAACTAACTGCCGCTACCACGCAGCCCACTTAAGCTGCGCGGAATCAGTTGAGCTGATTGCTCAGGCGAAAGCCGCTGGCCTGCCGGTAACCGCAGAAGTCACTCCTCATCACCTTACGCTTACCAGAGATGATATCACCGAGCCTTTAGGGCATTTTCAGATGAAGCCTCCCCTCCGCACTCATGCTGATCGGGAAGCGCTGATCGAAGGCGTGCGCACAGGCATTATTGACGCAATTGCTACAGACCATGCTCCCCATGGGCGGGAAAAAGAGCGCGGAATTAGTTCTAATTCACCCTTTGGAGTAACCGGTCTGGAAACAGCGTTTCCGGTGCTCTACACCAAGCTGGTCAAAACAGGAAAACTGGAACTAGAAAGACTCTTAAGGGCGTTAACGACCGGTCCGGGTAAAGTGGTGGCCAAAGACTTTAACCTTGCAGTCGGCAGACCAGCTGATTTAACAGTAATTGACTTAGAACTTGTCCGGATAGTTAAACCGGAAAGGTTTTTCAGCAGAGGAACAAATTCCCCTTATATTGGTGAGACACTTGAGGGCTGGCCGGTGCTGACGTTAGTAAACGGGATGGAAAAATACAGTGCTTCGGAAAGAGGAGGGTGGTAATCGGTGCAGCTGGACGTTGTTAAGAACAGGCAGATAGCAGCAGAGATTTGGGAATTAACTTTAGGAGGCATTTTTCCCTACGCTCAAACAGCGCCGGGACAGTTTATGATGATCCAAATCGGCACCGGCTGTGAGCATGTGCTGAGGCGGCCGATCAGCATCGCAGCAGTGGATGAAGATAGTTTGACATTAGTTTACCGCACCGTAGGCGAGGGAACCAGATGGCTTTCGAAGCGGAAATCTGGAGACAAGCTTGATGTTCTAGGGCCTTTAGGCAGTGGCTTTCCCCTCCCTCCTCCAAATGCAGAGGTGTTAGTTGTTGGAGGCGGGATTGGTTCGCCCCCGCTGTACCAATTAGCATCAGAGCTTACAGGTATAACTGAAAATGTGGATCTTGCTTTGGGATTTCGAAGTAAAAGTGAATGCTTCTGGATCGATGAGTTTTCCAAGCTTGGCAATTTAGCTATAGCAACTGATGATGGTTCAGCAGGAGTTCAGGGCAGTGTGATAGATTTAGTGAACAAGTTCCAGTCTGCAGGTAAAAGCTGGGACTATGTTTATGCCTGCGGACCTGTAGGCATGCTGCGGGCTTTGCAGGAGCATTTTGCCGGACAAGCTGTGCATGGCTATGTTTCTTTGGAAGAGCGGATGGCCTGCGGTGTAGGCGCCTGCTATGGCTGTGTCTGCAAAACAGAGGATAAGGCTTTTGCTAAGCGGATCTGCGCTGATGGTCCGGTTTTTGACTGGAACGAGGTGATTCTATGAGCGGTCCTGATTTGAGCGTAAAACTTGCGGGGTTGAGCTTAAAGAATCCGGTAATGCCTGCCTCCGGCTGTTTTGGATTCGGACAGGAGTACGCCAAGTATTACCCTCTGCATCAGCTGGGGGCGGTAGTAACGAAGGCGGTGACCCGCCAGCCCCGCCAGGGTAATCCTACTCCTAGAGTGACTGAGGTTAAGGGTGGAATGTTAAACGCAATCGGACTGGCAAACCCCGGTGTGGAGCATGTGCTGGCGAATGAGCTGCCCTGGCTTGCCGAGCAGGATGTTCCGGTAGTTGTGAACGTAGCGGGAGAGACGGCAGCGGAGTATGTAGAAGTTGCAGAGCTGGTTTCTAAATCCGGGCTTGCAGCTGCGATTGAGCTCAACGTTTCTTGTCCCAATGTAAAAGCAGGTGGAATCACCTTTGGTGTGGATCCCCAAATCTTGGAGAGCTTGGTTAAGGAAGTAAGGAGTGTCTGCTCCATTCCTTTATTTGTTAAGCTATCCCCTAATGTGGCAGATATTCGCGAAATAGCCTTGGCGGCGCAATCCGGGGGAGCTGATGGCTTGACTTTAATCAATACTTTAATCGGCATGAAAATAGATATTAAATCCCGCCGTCCGGTCTTGGCTAATAGGACCGGAGGCCTTTCTGGCCCGGCAGTAAAGCCGGTAGCGGTGCGGATGGTGTATGACACAGCTCAAGTTGTGGACATTCCCATTATCGGGATGGGTGGAATCTGCACCGGAGCCGATGCGGTTGAGTTTATTATGGCAGGAGCCAGCGCGGTGATGGTTGGAACTGCTAATTTTACCAATCCAAGGGCCTGCCCAAAGATTATCGCTGAAATTAGAGAATTCATGGAAGCAAACGGAATTGAAAGCCTTGATGAGATACGGGGGTGCGCTCTGTGAAATTAAATGACCGGGTGATTGTTGCGTTAGACTTTCAGGAAATTGAGCAGCTGGATAAACTGCTGAAGCAGCTGCCTAATCTGTCTTTTGTTAAGGTGGGCATGGAGCTTTTTTACACTGCCGGTCCGGATTTAGTGAAGCGGTTAAAGGACCGGGGCTTAAAAGTATTCCTTGATGTAAAGGTGCATGATATTCCCAACACAGCCTATGGCGCTGTTAATACTTTAAGTAAACTTGGCTGCGATATTCTCAACGTTCACTGCGCCGGTGGACTGGAGATGATGAAACGAGCAAAGGAAGCGCTGGTGGGAGACACTAAACTGATTGGGGTAACCCAGCTTACTTCGATAGATCAAGAAGCGATGAACGAGCAGCTTTTGATCCCAGGAGAAGTTGAAGACTGCGTGCTCCACTATGCTGCGCTTGCTAAAGAGGCGGGACTGCATGGAGTGGTTTGTTCTCCTAATGAGGTAAAACTGCTTAAAAGTAAGTTAGGTCTAGGATTTCTAGCCGTAACTCCGGGAGTGCGGCCTCTGGGCAGTGATGTGGGAGACCAGAAGCGGATAATGAGTCCTGCTCAAGCAGTGCAGGCCGGCAGCGATTATTTGGTGATTGGACGGCCGATTACCGCCAGTTCTGATCCAAAGCGGGCATTCGATCAGATCTTGGCAGAAATTGAGGTGGTATTATGACAAGCCAAGAACTCCTTCAGGAGTTTATTGAATTAGGTGCGCTGAAAGAGGGACATTTTCAGCTAACTTCAGGACTGCACTCACAGCAGTATGTGCAGTGCGCGGCTGTGTTTGAATATCCGAATAAGGCAGAGAAAATAGTGGCTGAGCTTGTTAAGAAGCTGCCGCGGGATCTCGACACAGTTATTGCTCCGGCAGTTGGGGGAATTAATTTGGGTTATGAAGTGGCGAAAGCTTTAAACTGCCGCTTTATTTTTGCAGAAAGAGAACAGGGAAAAATGACCCTGCGGCGCGGGTTCCATCTCCAACCACAGGAAAGGGTATTAGTGGTGGAGGATGTGGTAACAACTGGGGGATCAGTCCAGGAAATCCTGGAAATAGCAAAGAATAATGACTGCAGAGTGCAGGCAGTGGCCTCCTTGGTGGATCGCAGTGGAGGGAAGGTTGATTTCAAAGCACCTTATTTTTCTCTGCTGAAGCTGGAAATTGAAACTTATTCTCCGGAGAACTGTTCGCTCTGCAAAGCAGGAGTGCCAATTATGAAACCGGGTAGTAGGGGGAGTAAGTAATCAGGTAAGGGATAAAATATTAGACAGGTAAAAGACACGCATTATCCTAGATAATGCTAGTACAATCATAGATGCTGCACTTCATATGACTATGTAGATTGGTAACTATTCATCCACATTATGATGCATATTATAAACTGCCAGGCGCCTAGAAAACCTTAGAGGCCTCACAATTCATACGGAATTAAGTAAAGCTGTCATTAAGCGGTTATTAACTGTTCAAAAGGTTAATTGATCTGGCATGATAGGGAAGATCAACCTTGTTAGCTCGGTTAAAAGCATATACAATGTTGATCCTCAGTATTTTATGGAGGTATGACAGAATGACAATACCAGATTATCAGAGTATTATGCTGCCTCTTCTGCATTTTGCTGGCGATGGCAAGGTCCATTCTATCCATGATGCTTATTCGGCTATGGCAGATTATTTTCGACTATCCGATGAAGAAAGAAAAGCATTGTTACCTAGCGGGAAGCAAAAGGTGATAGAAAATAGAGTGAGTTGGGCTAGGACTTATTTGGTTAAGGCTGGCTTGCTGTATTCTCCAAAGAGGGGATGCTTTCAAATTACTGAAACAGGGCAAAGTTTCTTGAGTACAAATCCCCAGAGATTAACTATTGAAGAACTGCGTAAGTATGAAGGTTTTAAAGAGTTTCGATATGGTCAAGAAAGACAAAAGAATAAGACGGAGACTATGAGTCGGATACAGACACCCGAAGAAATATTAGAGAGAACTGTTGATGAAATGCAGCAAGAGTTAGCTCAAGAGTTGCTATCAAAAATAATGGATTGTACTCCGGGTTTTTTTGAACGATTAGTAGTGGATCTTCTCGTACGCATGGGCTATGGTGGTTCTAGACGTGAGGCTGGGCAAGTCTTAGGTCGTTCGGGCGATGGTGGTATTGATGGTATAATTAAGGAAGATAAATTGGGACTTGAAACAATTTATATACAGGCGAAACGGTGGGAACAATCTGTAGGACGTCCAGAAATACAACGATTTGTAGGTGCATTACAGGGTGTTAAGGCACGTCGTGGAGTGTTTATAACTACCTCCTACTTCACACAGGATGCTTGGAACTATGCCAATAACATAGAGACTAGAATAGTTTTAATTGACGGACAACAGTTAGCAGAATTGATGATTGAACATAATCTGGGGGTTAGTACTGTTGAAACATATACGGTGAAGCGGATTGACTCTGATTATTTCTTGGATGAATGATCAACTTGTTCAATGATGTGATGCATTTGAAAATGGGCATGTTTTTGGATAACCAAATTGTTTAACAACATTGGAAAATGTCAGGTCGGGCTTGGATACTAATCAGAAGTTCCGATAATGTGTTCAAACAGGCAAATGACAGAATATTGGGCTAAAGAAAATTAGTTAGCGCTCCGTTGTGGAGATAGAATAGGTTTCAAAAAAAGAAGTTGCAATGTCATCTAATTGGGCAGCAATTTCTGGGAACGGAACATTAAGATCCAGTATTCTTACAGAGATTCTATTGCCATCGATAATTACATCGCAGTTCGTTGATATGCTTTCACCTGTCTTAGCATACAGCAGTAGTCCCGATACATTCCCAGTTTTGTCTGAGTCTGCATTTTTTACATATGAAAAAATCTGATATAAGTTGGATGAATGGAGAGTCTGGGTTCCAAACAGCCAATGGGTCTGCATTGTTCTGTTATAGTATTTTGTATCAATAATAAGCATTTCGTCACCATACCTCAGTGTGACATCAGTGTACATTGTGGGAAGGATAGATGCATATTCTGTATCGACGTCCCACTTAATCTGCGTTGAGGATGCTTTCAGCATCGGATGATGATAGCGGTAATATTCCAGGACAAATTTTTCAAACAGCTTAGCCAAGTTGATCTCATCCAAAGAGAATTCAGACATTTTGTAAAGACCTTTTTCGGTTGTTAAAAGCAGGCTGTCCAGCACAAAAGAGCAGATATTAAGCAGCATTATGTAGTTCTGATTGTTGCGGTGAAATCTTAAAGTATTCCAGTCGATAAAAGCTGGGTCAAGATTATCCACATCTGCAAAGAAGAGCAACACTTTTTTCAGCGCGTGTCGTCTGGATTTATTAACGGTGTTTGATTTGAGCAGGTGAAATGCAGTTGTTTTAATGATCTGATTAAAGATATTGTTTTCTGTGAGTTGATCATATTCGCACGCCAACCGCGCGTGTCTTTTGATTTTCTTATGAATGGTATCATGAATCTTAATTCTACCTCGCAGTCCAGCAATGTCATCTGTGTGCGGAACGTATTCGCGGTATAAGCCTTGTTTCACCTGTTGTGCCATGCCTACAGCTAGAATTCCAGCGAGCAAGTCCTGGACATTTTCAAAATCCTCTGATGCTAGTTCTTGGTAGTTTTTCTGTTTCAGCACCTGGTAAGCATATGAAAGCATGTAGTAGATATTTTTGATAAGGATACCGTTGTGCTTAGTCATCGAACACACTCCGGAGCATATTTTCCCAGTGTTTAAGCTTAGTTCTGTCATCAAACCAGTATTCCTCCAACAGCGGCAGAACCTCATATTCCACAATCTCACGCATCCAATCCTCTGTGCAGGTATCCTTATTTCGACTGCAGAAGTAGCTGTGTCCAATGCGGAATTCTCTGCCAAGCGATGGATCGTCAACAATCACTTTATTAAGCTCCTTCACCCGGTCAATCAGAGTGTTAAATGTTTCGTTATCCAGCTGGTTCATATACGCTCGGAAACCATCTGAATCAAATCCTGGAGATATTCTAAAAAAGCTAAAGCGCCTGCGCAGAGCGTAGTCAATCATAGCTAAGCTCCGGTCGGCTGTATTCATCATGCCGATAATATATATGTTGCTAGGTACAGTAAACGGTGTTTTGTCATATGCTAAGGTTGTCTTAGTACCCCGATAGTCTTTTTCGATCAACATCAGCAGCTCGCCAAATATCTTGCTGGTGTTGCCTCGGTTGATTTCATCGATGATGAAGAAAAACTGTTCTTTAGGTTTACTGGATGCTTTTTGGCAGAAACGATAGAAGATTCCGTGCTCTAGTTCAAAGCTTTCTCCACGGGGTTTATATCCCATTACAAAGTCTTCATATGAGTAATTTTGATGGAATTGAATGAACTCAATATTGTCATCCTGCTTCTTGCCCAAAACAGCCCAAGCTAAGCGTTTTGCAGCAAAAGTTTTTCCAACTCCTGGTGGCCCTTCTAATATTAGGTTCTTTTTGTTCTCAAGCAGTGACACCAGTGTGTCGAAGTCTGCTTCAGTCATAAAAACCTCATTTAAAAAATCTTGTTTAGTGTATAATGCAATATTATCCGTTTCTTGTGCATGCAACTCTACGCCAGAAAGATCAAACTGATCTAACGCTGTACTTAACTCGTCACGAAGTTTCCAGATAAATGTGCCTTCTGATTTATCATCGGTATGTTTGCCCAAATAAAGAATAGGCCACCACCGAGAATCTTTATTATCGGGTGGAAGAGGACAATTAGTAGCTTTGGCAATTCGCTGTGCAAGTGATGAAGAGCCAGCGTTGTAGAAGTTGGGTTTTTCACCATACTTTTCTGAGAGTTGTTTGCAAGTTGCCATGCCCCCATGGTCCTTAATCCTTTTCATGATCTCTAGACTATCTGGGGTAAATATGTCCTGATTACCTAATAGATCCAGCCATTGTTGTACCGAGATGTTGGGACTGTAATCTTCAGGGAACCATTTGTCCTTTTCCGAAAAAACTCTACTGATATAATAACCAACATCCATTGTTAGAGTTTTTAGAGCGGGATCAGGATAGCAGTCATCGTCCAGAACTGACTGTAGCTTATTAATCAGCTCAATATCTTTCTTTAATTCCTCACACAATTGATCATACAGTTTAAAGCCGATAGTTAATCTATTGGTCCTTGAACCAGCGGGAACAAGACTGCTATTGAGGACCTTGGCTACCTTTATGGCTTCTGAGTATTTGTAGATATAGTATTTGTGAGGAAAACGGAGCCAAAGATAGGTGCTTATTGAGTTAGGAGTCTGGTAGTGTTGTTTCCATGAACCGTTGTCATGTTTTTCTTTTAGCCTGTCTGCATCAGATATAAATTTTTCGACTCGTGCAGTCAAATCTTTATATTCGTCATAAAGATTAATAAACATAGCCCTAACAGCTTCTGCGTCAGCAGCAATAAACTCCTGAAGCATTGCGCGTGGATAATAGTGTTGAGACGCGGTTAGATTATCGGTTTTATTGGTAGCTTGAGTGAACATTTCCAAAAAGTCCGGAGCATTTATGCCCCAGTGCTGTTGAAAATGCTTTACTGCTTGCCACTTGTAGCGTTCTTTTGTCCACCAATTATCAAAGTCTTTTTTGTAGTCAACCAGTACCTCATGGAGCTTAACGGTGTCAATCATCGCTGTACCTCCTAAGGATTTATAGCAAGATGGAAGGGTTATTATTTTTACGCAGCTGGATATAAGTTCAATTTCAGTTCTGTAATTTCCTTTGTAAGGGCATTTTTAGTTGATGTATGGAATATAGCTCTGATTTTGCTAAAGTTTATGTTTTGACTGGAGATGACAGGAATGAGGTATCAAGGCAGCTATCGTCAGATTACAACAGCTAGTTTTGAAAAGAAAATTGCTGCTGCCCAGCAGCATCTAACCAACTGCAAACTATGTCCGCGTGAATGTGGTGTGGATCGCACTACGGAGTTAGGTTTTTGCCAGGCAGGTGCTGAACTAAGAGTTTCCAGCTTTGGTCCTCACTTTGGGGAAGAAAGAGAATTGGTTGGGAAAAATGGCTCTGGTACTATCTTCTTTGCCCACTGTAATCTCCGCTGTGTCTACTGTCAGAATTACCAGCTCAGCTTTTGGGGAGAAGGTGAGGTATACACTACCGAACAGCTTGCAGACATGATGCTGGTCATTCAGGCTAACTATAAGTGCGGTAACATTAATTTAGTGACGCCTACCCATTATGTTCCCCACATTTTAGAGGCCGTGTATATTGCATCCCAAAAGGGCTTGCGAATACCAATTGTTTATAACTGCAGCGGTTATGAAAGTATCGACACGCTTAAGCTGCTTGAGGGTGTTGTAGACATTTATATGCCGGACATTAAATACAGCTCGGAGGAGTGGGGCAGGAAATATTCTCAAGCTCCAGATTATTTTGCTAAAGCATTTTTAGCACTTAAAGAAATGGATCGCCAGGTAGGCGGTCTTGTAGTTGAAGAAAGCGGTTTAGCTTACCGGGGACTTTTAATCCGGCACCTGGTACTTCCTGGTGGTTTGGAAGAAACAAAGCAAGTCCTAGATTTTATCAAATCAGAGCTTTCTCCGGATGTATTGGTCAACTTAATGGCTCAATACTATCCAAGCTATAAAGCATTTGAATACCCGGAACTGGACCGCAGGATAAGCCAGAAAGAATTCAGCGAAGCAGTAAGCTATGCCGAGGCACTTGGCCTAAGGCTTGCTGAGTGTTAGTTTACTAATAGCTAAAGAAGCCACCTCGGCTTCTTTTTTTCATGAACAGCTTTACTAACTCAAAGCTGGGTCTGCTATAATAAGATTTAAGGAGCAGGGTAAGGATAATCTGCATAAGCTGAAATAAACAGGAATAGGAAAAGAGGACTAGGCGTGAACAGGTATGAAATCGGTGAAATTATAGATATTGCCTGCAGGGCCGGAAAAATCATCTTGGAAAATGGCGGCGAGATTTATCGGGTAGAGGATACCATGCAGTTTGTCTGCAGGGCATTCGGAATTGAAGAATGCGACAGCTACGCTACACCAACCATGATTGTAATTTCCGTCAGTGATGAAAAAGGTGAAGTGTTTTCCCGGATGATGCGGATCCGTCGGCGCGGCGTTAATCTTAACAAGGTTGAAGCAGTGAACAATTTTTCCCGCGCGATTTTACATAATCCAATCACTCCTGAAGAAGCTAAAGCAAAGCTGGCGGCTATCAACAACTATCCTGTGTACAGTTTTTGGTATATGGCTTTTGCTGCGGCAGTGGGGACAAGTGCTTTTACGATTGTCTTTGACGGAGGATTAAGTACTTTTATCTGCGGCTTTTTTCTGGGAGGTTTTCTCCGCTTAATTGTTGATGGCTTAAATAGAATTCAGCTTGGCTTCTTTACTGTCAATGTAATTGGCGGCGCTGCGGCTGCTCTGGGTGGCTGGCTGTTTACATATTTAGGTTTGATACCTGATTGGTGGATCATTACTCTATCGGCTTTAATGCAGCTGGTACCTGGACTAATCTTTACCAATGCGCTGCGGGATGCGGCTGCTGGTGACCTTGTTTCGGCAATCAGCCGGGGGATGGAAGCGTTAAGTATCGTTACTGCCTTGGCCAGCGGAGCCGGTGGAACGCTGATGCTTCTGGCAAAACTGGGAGGTGGATGACGTGCTTCTAAAACCAATATTTGCCGCGGCAGCAGCGGCATCATTTGGCATTCTCTTTAATGTGCGGGGAAAAAACTTAATATTTACTGGTATCAATGGCGGGTTTGGCTACTTTATTTTCGCTCTGTTTACTTCTCATAACTATGAAAGCTATATCGGCATGTTTTTTGCCAGTCTAGTGATGACCATATTTGCTGAGATAGCTGCCCGCAAGATCAAAGCCCCGGCAGCAATCTTTTTGGCTCCTGCTTTAATTCCGATTGTTCCCGGTGGAAGGATGTTTGCTTTTGTGCTGCATCTTCTAGAAGGCAATAACCAGCTTGCAGTAGCTGATGGGATCGCAACACTGCTCCAATCTGGAGCGATTGCGATTGGGATAATAATTGTCTCCTCAATGACCAAGGTGATGATGGGTTTATTACATATGAAAAAAAGTTATAAATAAAATAACGGTTCTTGTCCGGAGATTCTGCATACGATCTCTGGCATGTGCAGAACAAGATCGGCTATTGGGAACTGGTTGCGGCTGATGCAGTTGCTCCAATGGGCGAGCTGTTGGGCGAAGAGTACTACAGTCGAAGGCAGCTGGACCTGGGATGCGGTTACAGATTATGGTCTCAAAGTCACTAGGGACACCGATGGCGATGGTGAAATCGATCTCTGTGCCACCAATGATGTGCGGGTATGGGATTTAGCTGCATCTAACGGTGCGTCCATTACCAGAGTTAACGATGACGGAAAAATCGTGTTTACTGCTGATGAACCGGCTTACATCGAAGCTTTTGAACAGATTTACCAGTGGCGCACGGAATCAAAGATTCTCGTGCCCAACACAACCTTTACCCAGCAGCAGAACCTGTTTGGCTTCTCATCGCTGGCATTTAACTTAGGCAGCTATATGGAGCAGTTTGACTTTGAATGGGGAATTCTGCCGCTGCCTAAAGGACCGAGAGCTGATGAGTATTACTGGACAGTCCAAGCAGTCAGCACTACTTTAATTCCGAAGAACGCTGCAGATCCAGAAGGACTGGCCACTTTAAGAGCATTCCTCTGGCGTGAAGAAGATGTACTGCAATCTGATGTTTTAGCAGCTCATACCAACAGCAAGGAATCTGCTCAGGTTTTCTTAACTGCCAACCAGGAATGGCAAGGTCAAGCATCGCGCTTGTTCCAAAACCTCTTGGGTGAGTTCTCCGACTTAGCTCCCCAGATTTATGACGGGACACGGAGTACCACTGCTACCATGGCAGAGTTAAAACCGTTTGTTCAAAGCCGTCTCGACGATTTGTTTAATCAATAATATCTGCAGGGGGTTTTTAGCGCAGAAAACGTAATTTTAATGTGAAAAAAATAGCATCTAACAAGGAATTAATGGGTGTAAAAATGAACTATAGTATGGATGTTCTAACGCAACAAAAGAAGGGGGCCAATGAATGAATATCCTTATTAGAGACACTTACGAGGAAATGAGCAAGGTCGGTGCGGAGATTATCGCTAGTTTTATCAGAGAAAAACCGAACTGTGTGATTGGCTTGGCTACGGGAAGTACTCCAATCGGAACGTATAAAGAGCTGATTAGAATGCACAAAGAAGAAGGACTGGATTTCTCCCAAGTGCGGACTTTTAACTTGGATGAGTATCTAGGAGTCGGCATGGATCTGAACAAACCCTACGACCAAGACCAGAGCTACGCCCGCTTTATGTATGAGGAGTTTTTCAAGCATATTAATATCCCGAAAGAAAATGCTTTGGTGCCAGATGGCTTGACTAAAGATCCTGAAGCTTACTGCCAGTGGTACGAAGAGCAGATTAAAGCAGCCGGTGGAATCGATATTCAGCTTCTCGGCTTAGGCAGAGATGGCCACTGGGGTTTCAACGAGCCTGGTTCATCTCTGGCATCGAGAACAAGAGTAGTTCCGCTGACTCAGGAAACATTGGATGATAACTATGAGGCCTTCTATAAAAAAGCAGGTATCTCCAGAGATGATATGCCTAAGTTTGCAATTACGATGGGTATCGGTACTATCCTGGAAGCACGCAATGCGGTAATGCTGGTAAACGGAGCCCACAAGGCAGAAATTGTAGCCCAGGCAATTGAAGGACCAGTAACCGGCCAAGTTACTGCTTCCGCAATGCATTTGTATCCCGGCAATTTAACAATAGTCTTGGATAAGCCAGCAGCTTCAAAATTACAGCGCATTGACCACTACATCCATGTGGAAAAGGCAATGAAGGAGTACGGCCTGGAATTCAAGGGTGCTGGTGAGTAATATAGCCATTAAGAAAATAAACAAAACCGGTAGAACTTGCGTTCAGCAGGTTTTGCCGGTTTTTTGTTTTAATTTATCGTATAGCCTTCCATTTGTCTTACAAAAACGGTAATCAGAGGATACAGGGTACAGATTGATTGGATAAAGATGGAATAAAACTTCTTGATTCGATATATCCTAATTCTTGACGCTCCTAGTTAGAATTTATGTACTAAATGGCAGAAAATTGATCCCAAAAAATAGGCTAACTAAGGGGGCTGTCCATCGGTTGTATTGTTTTTTACAAACTAAGAGTCATTTAAAACAATTTAGGGAGGCAATTGTGTGAAACGATTAGTCGTTAGTCTTTTAATGATTTTTTTAGTTATAGGTGTGGGAGTAGCTTCGGTTGCTGCAGAATCCCAGTTATATAAGAATCAATTCGAAGTGATAGTTAAAATACCAGAATTTGCGAGGGTTGTGGTTCCTGAGGTGTTTTACTTAGGTGAGGTTATATTGGATAAAAACATGCAGAATCAGAGTGCTGATCCTATTACCGAAATTTTTTTTTACTAACAAACACAGATGTATATGTTAATTTTGAGTCGAGCGGATTTGATTTCGGCGATAACGCTGTGGAAGGAGCACCTAATCTGGCAGGCTATCGTTGGAAAGATGCGGAAGATAAAT
>FZPS01000004.1_pt108 | contig 25401 bp, 27 predicted proteins | sample 1817821 | NCBI WGS metagenome assembly FZPS01 (sample SAMEA104158645, study PRJEB21678) | metagenome | place: Germany | collected 2015-04-21 | reverse complement strand
GTCCTAACATGGCTGTTGCCCTTATTACCACGCTTTACGGTTCTATGCTTGCAAACTGGATTTTTACACCTATAGCGACAAAGTTGTCAGGGCAAAATGCCTTGGAAGTAACGACAAAAGAAATGATAATTGAAGGAGTGCTTTCTATTCAGGCAGGGGATAACCCTCGTATTTTAGCTGCAAAACTCTTAACCTATCTTGATCCAAAATCAAGAAAGCTTATAGAGGCAGATGTATTAAAGGATTAGTAAATGGCAAAAGACAAAAAAGAACCAGAAGAAGCGTCCCAGGAGTGGCTCGTTACCTATGGCGATATGATTACACTCATGCTCTGTTTTTTCGTTATGTTGTATAATCCAACAGAGGTGGATGCTATACAAATGGCAGCCTTAACTGCTTCTATCAGTGGAGATCCGACAGGTGGAGGACAATCGCTTGCTTCTGGACGGCTTGCCGACTTGGGAAACACAATTAACAGCCTGCCATCTTTAGAAAAAGGCAAGGCTTTGGGCCTTAGTGCAAAACGTGCGGTAAGCTTATTTGCACCAGATATAAATACAAATAAAATTACGCTTACAAGCGATGAGAGAGGCTTGGTTATAACCCTTGCCTCAGATTCTTTTTTTAAGAAAGGAAGTGCGGACTTAAACATAGAAGAAACGAGAGATACCTTGCTGCGTATTTCTCAGTTTTTATCTTCTGTAGAATTAGAAGGGAGAAGATATAGAATTGAAGGACATACTGATTATGAGGCAACAGACTTGGAACAATGGCCGAGTAATTGGGAGCTTTCTGTTGCACGGGCGGTAAATGTACTTCATTATTTATCAGATTTCGGTTCTGATGAGGAGCGCTTTTCTGTTGCAGGTTATGCTGATACTCGTCCCAAGTACTCAAACGATACAGAAGAAGCTCGTGCATATAATAGAAGAGTAGACATAATTATTCTGGACGAAGGGCATTTTTAATGTTAAAATAGAATATAAGGATGGTAGAAAATGGCTGATGAAGATAGCTTAGACCTTGATGGCGACGATGGAAGTATTACTGGTGGTCCAAAAAAATCAAATCTTTTCTCTGGTATGTTATTTACCATACTTAAATGGGTTGCAATTGTTATAGGAGGCTTAATACTCATTGTTACCGTTGTTGTTATAACAAATAAAATAATGAGTCAAAAAAATCCGACGACAGCTGTGTATACATCTTCTGAAGAATACAAGGGGAAAAGAGAGACGCTTTCGTGGTATAGTTCCTTGGGACAAATCCGCACAAAATCGAGTGATATCTTACCTGCGAGTATTGTTGTAGAAGTTGTTTTAGGCTATAAGCTTGACGATAAAGCAACTGCTTCAGAAATAACTTCAAGGCAAATTGAAATAAAAGATTTTTTACGACGTTATTTTACTGAAAAAACGAGTGCAGAATTAAGACCATTTAACGAAGATAAATTGCGTATAGAAATTCGCAACTCTATAAACGATGATATATTGAGCACAACAAAGATACGAGATGTTCGGTTTTTATCGCTCGAAGTTATAGAGCAATAAAAAAAATATAAATAGAGGGGAAGTGCATGAACGAAGTTCTGTCACAAGAAGAGATTGATCAACTGCTCATGGCTATAAGTTCTGGTGAAACAGAAACAGACGATTATAAGCCGGTTAGTGATACTCGAAAGATTAAAATCTACGACTTTAAAAGACCAGATAAATTCTCTAAAGAGCAGATTCGAACCGTTTCTATTATGCACGAAACCTTTGCTCGTCTTACTACGACAAGCCTTTCTGCCCAGCTTCGAAGTTTAGTGCATGTGCATGTCGCTTCCGTTGACCAGCTTACCTATGAGGAATTTATTCGCTCTATTCCAACACCAACAACGCTTGCTGTTATCAACATGGACCCACTTAAGGGAAATGCTGTTTTGGAAATAGACCCTTCTATTACCTTTTCCATGATCGACCGCCTTTTTGGTGGAACAGGACAGGGAACAAAGGTGCAACGTGACCTTACCGACATCGAACAGTCCGTTATGGACGGTATTATAGTGCGAATTTTGGCAAATATGCGCGAAGCTTGGACACAGGTTATCGACCTACGTCCTCGTCTCGGGCAAATAGAAACAAACCCACAGTTTGCACAAATTGTTCCACCTTCAGAAATGGTGGTTTTAGTTACCTTGGAAACAAAGGTTGGCGATGAAGAGGGTATGATGAACTTTTGTATCCCCTATATTACGATCGAGCCTATTATTTCCAAGCTTTCATCACAGTTTTGGTTTTCTTCCGTGCGAAGAAGTTCCACGACACAGTACCTCGGCGTTCTAAAAGAAAAGCTCTCCACGGTAGATATGGACGTTGTTGCCGAAATTGGTTCAATAAATTTGCCTATTCGAGACGTTTTAAGTTTAAGAACTGGCGATATTATCCGATTATCTAATACGAGGGTTGGTGATCCATTAACGCTCAGTGTCGGAAATAGACAGAAATTCTTATGTCAGCCTGGTGTAATTGGTAAAAAAATGGCGGTACAAGTCATTGGAAAAATCAAACAAGCTGAATCAGAAGAATTTGAAGAATTATCAGTAGAAGGAGATGAATCATATGAGTGATGGTGCCATTTCTCAAGACGAAATAGATGCTTTATTATCTGGTGTAGATATGGGAGGACTGAGCTCCGCTGGTCTTTCATCTTCTAAGCAAAGTAGTCAAAAATTAAATACCGAAACACTTCTCGAATTTATGACAGAAGAGGCTGAGGCGCTTAAAGCGACCTTAGATGCGATGACTGGGGCTAGTTTTAGTGTCGGTGCGCCAACTGTAGAGCAGGTGACTAAAGAACAGGTTTTGCGAAAGATTCCCGAAATGGCGGTTGGAGTTACCGCTGATTTCTCAGAGGGTTTGTCAGGGGATCACGTTTTTGTGTTAGCACCGGAGTTTGCACAAAAAATTGCAGGATTAGTCAATAAAGAAGAAGATCCAGAGCTCAGTGAAATGTCTCTCTCTGTTGTATCGGAGATTATTTCGCAGTATGTGGGTTCACAAATAACGAAATTAAGTCAAACTGGTTTTTTCCCCGGTCTTGCAAATAGCCCTCCAGAAGCAGTTCATGTCCCCAAGGCAATGTTGCGTTATCCTTCGGGTGAATTTATTCTCGTATCGCATCCTGTTTCCGGTGAAGGCTCAGTGTTTACACTTTGGGAATTGATAGCAAAGGATGCATCTTCTCAAATTATCACCGCGCTTGGTGGAAATCCCATTCAAGCAGCTCCTGCGCAAAATGCTTCAAATATGGCTGCAATGGGGCAGGGAATGCCTGGTATGGACCAAATGCAAGCGATGCCTCAGATGGGTATGGGACAAATGGCTATGCCTCAAATGGGCGGCGGCGCAAACTTTAATGCACCAAACGTGCAATCCTTACAATATCCCCAATTACAAACGGGTGTTTCGAGCATGGAACAAGGAAATATCGGTCTTATCATGGATGTATACATGGAGATGACCGTTGAGCTCGGGCGAACAAAAAAACAAATTAAAGAAATTCTTGGAATGGGTGAAGGTACCATCATTGAGCTCGATAAGCTCGCTGGTGAGCCTGTTGACATTCTTGTGAATCATAAACCAATAGCCAAGGGTGAGGTTGTTGTTATAGATGAAAACTTTGGAGTGCGTGTAACCGAAATCCTCTCTCCAATAGAAAGGATGAGCGATTTGCACTAAAAAAATAGTGATGGAGTGATCTCATGGGTGGGGGAACTATTACGAAATACTTAAAATATACTCAAAAAAGTCTTTGTGTGCTGCTTTTTTTCTTTGCCTTTTCCTTCTTGTTTGCTCAAACAGTGGAAAATCAAACAGGGCAAGAAATTGATACGCAAATAACAGAAAATGCGCTTTCGTCATATCAAGATGAAACTCGCATTGTTTTTGACAATCCTGAAGAGCAGGTTTTATTTCCAGAAAAGAATACAAAATCTGGAATAGGTTCTTTTGTTCGCATGGTTGTGGCGCTTTTAGTTATTATTGTCTGTATCTATCTCGTTTTCTTTTTTATAAGAAGGGGAAGAAAAAATACCGCTGTCAATGATGCCTTTTTGAAAAAAGCAGCGAGTCTTGTGCTTTCTCCAGGGAAATCGATACATATTATAACGCTTTTAGATAGGGCTTATTTAATAGGGGCTGCTGAAAACGCAATAAATCTTCTCGGTGAAATCCAAGACAAAGAGCTTGTCGATACATTAAATCTCAATGCAGAGCAAGAAGCGGAACATCAGGCACCAGATTTTGCAAGCTTGCTTTCGCTTTTTACTCCAAAGCAAAGAAAGACAGAAAACGCTGACTCGCAAACCTTCTTTTCAAACGATGCTTTGAATACCCTTAAGGGACATAAAGGTCGCTTAGGAAAAAAATTGTTTGACGAAGGAGAAAATACATGACATGGCTCAAAGGCTATAAAAAAGCAGCTCTTTTTCTTTTTCTCGTGTTTGTTTTACCCGCTACAATGCAGGTGCCGCATCTCTTTGCACAAGCCTTTCCCGATGGTGCAACGCAGGGTACAATGCAGATGAATCCAGAAGTAGAGCCTTTGAGCTTTCCCTTCATAGATTTACAACTGCGAAATCCCACGACAAACCAAGAAGTTGCTTTTTCTGTGCAAGTACTGCTTCTTTTAACGGTTTTATCTCTTGCACCAAGTATTCTCATCCTACTAACCTGTTTTTTGCGACTTTCTATTGTATTTGATTTTATCAAGCGTGCGCTTTCTTTACAGCAAGTTCCTCCCACAACGGTTTTAAATGGAATAGCTTTTTTCTTAACCTTATTTATTATGTGGCCTACATTTACCGCTATTTATAACAATTCTTTTAAGCCACTTTCTGATGGAGAAATCGCTATAGAACAAGCCTATACAGAAGCGGAGGCACCCTTACGTCTTTTTATGTACAGTCAAATGGCTTCAAATACAAGTTACATTTCTATGTTTATGTCCATGGGAAATCTCGAAAAACCACAAACTCTTGCAGACGTGCCAACCTATGTGTTGATTCCCTCGTATATTTTAAGTGAGCTGACAATCGCTTTTAAAATAGGTATTTTGCTGTATATTCCCTTTATTATTATAGATATGGTTGTTGCATCCATTCTTATGTCGATGGGTATGATAATGCTGCCGCCTTCGCAAATCTCGATGCCCTTTAAACTCATGCTTTTTGTCCTTGTTGACGGCTGGGGCTTGTTGACGCAACAATTGTTTAATTCAATTATACGATAGGAGAATAAATGGATTTAGGAGATGTCATTTTTTTATTGCGCGATGGAATTTTTCAAATTCTTATGCTTGTTTCGCCGATTTTGGGAACAGCCTTGGTTGTTGGGCTTTTGGTTGCAATTTTTCAAGCAACAACCTCCATACAAGAACAAACGCTTACCTTTGTTCCCAAGTTTTTTTCTATTCTAGGCGTTTTAGCTCTCCTTGGAGCTTGGATGCTTGCCTCCTTGCGAGGTTATACATTTAAAATATTTGAAATGATACCGCAGGTCGCTCGCTAATGATAGAAGATCTTGTTGCAAACGCTCCTTCATATCTCCTCGTTGCAGCACGATGCTTTGCGCTCATTATGACGATTCCCCTGCTTTCTACCCGAGCTGTCTCCCGCGTCGCAAAAGTGGCCCTTGCTGGCTACATAGCCTACATTGCCTACCCACTCGCATATGCTGAAATATGGCAAACTGAACAATACCAGCTTGCTATGGGTTTATTTAACGGTGCCTTTTCTCTCGAGTATCTTCTTTTACTCATCGGTGAAGTACTTATAGGTATTATCGTTGGGCTTTATATTACGGCAATTTTTGCCGCCTTTAGCTCTGCAGGACAATTTTTTACCTTTCAAATGGGCTTTGGAGCCTCAGAAGTCTATGATGCGCTTTCACAAATAGAAAACCCCCTCATGGGTCAATACTTAAACCTCATCGCTATGATTGTTTTTTTGCAAATAAAGGGCTTTCAAAGGCTTTTTCTCGGAGGTATTTTTCGTAGCTTCGGTACTATAAACGCCTTTAGCCTTGTCGCAAAACAAGAGCATTTTGTGCAGTTTTTACTTTCGACATTGTCTCAGCTTTTTTTCGATGCTTTTTTAATAGCACTTCCCATTGTAGGCACGCTTTTTTTAATTACCGTTACCATGGGGATTCTTTCAAAGGCTGCACCACAGATGAACCTTTTATCCGAAGGGCTTCCCATTACGATTTTGACAGCATTTTTTTTATTGACTATTTTACTTCCCTCTATGATAGATTTTTTTATACAAGCTTTTGAGCGCGCTTTTTATAAACTTGAACAGCTTTTGATTGTTGTGGGAGGGGTGCAATTATGACAAGTGTTCAAAAACTCTGTATGGATTTTTTCTTGACTGGGAAAAAAACAAGGCGTGTTTTTGCTAGAGAGGCATTTGCAAGGCAAGATTTACAGGGCATTGACCTAGACTATTTCGACTTGCAGTGGTTTGCCTCAGCAGAAGAAGAGGGGCGAACAGAAAAAGCCTCGGAACATAAACTACGCAAAGCACGTGAAGAAGGGCGTGTTGCAAAAAGCCAAGAGATAAGCGCCGCCCTCGTGATGCTTTTTCCGGTTATAGCGCTTGTGATTTTAGCACCCTGGTATTTGAAAAAATTTATTGAAATCCTCCGTTTTTTCTTCGATCGCTGCACAAGTCCTGAAGTAGACCTCGGCAGCTTTGCCTATATGTTTTTTCGATCGATGATTACGATGATTTTACCCCTTGGGATAATTGCGATGATTTCTGGCGTTTTGGCAAATATCGTGCAAAACCGTGGCTTTATTTTTTCAACAAAACCTATTAGTCCAAAGTTTTCAAAGATTTTACCCAAGTTTGGGGAATACTTTAAAAAAACACTTTTTTCTGGACAAGGGGCTTTTAATGTCTTAAAATCTATTGTAAAGGTTGCTTTTTTATTTACCATGGCATTTATTTTAATAAAAAATGATTTGCCAAAACTTTTAACGCTTTCAAATGTAAATATGTGGCAGGGAATAAGTCATGTTGCTGGGATGGTTGCAAAACTCTTGATAATAGCGGCTCTTTTTTTCCTCGTCATTGCTATTCCGGATTATCTTGTGCAAAGGCATCAGTTTATGGAATCGATGAAGATGTCTAAGCAAGAAGTTAAGGAAGAATATAAAAACTTGGAAGGGGACCCCTTTGTAAAAAGCCGTATTAAGCAATATATTCGAGACCTTATGAGTCAAAATATGAGCCAACATGTTGCAGAAGCGGATGTAATTATTACAAACCCGACGCATTATGCAATTGCTATAAAATATGATAGAGAAATCATGCAGGGACCTATGCTCACCGCTAAGGGTGTCGACTCGGTAGCGCATCGCATAAAAGAAATTGCAAAAGAACATGATGTGGAGATTATAGAAAACAAACCTTTAGCACGTGCGCTCTATGCGGAAGTGCAAATTGGTGATATAATACCTGAAGCGTATTATCAAGTATTGGCTATCATTCTTGGACAAGTCTATAGGATGAGGGCTGAAAAAGTGTAGTGTATTTTATGGGTGGGGACTCGTGTTAAAAAATTTAGATTTTAAAAATAATGCTGACTTTGTTATAGCCATTGCGGTTATCATTGTCGTTTTGATGCTCATTATACCATTGCCAACCGTCTTACTAGACGTGCTTATGGCGGCGAACCTAACGCTTTCACTTCTCATTGTGCTCATCGTTATTTATACCCCACGTGCAATAGATTTTTCAAGTTTTCCTTCTGTTTTGCTTATATCTACTATTTTTGGTCTTGGCATAAATGTTTCTTCTACTCGTCTTATTCTTGCAAAAGGTGCTAATTTTGACGGAAAAATGGTTCGTGCCTTTGCGACCTTTGTTACAGGAGCAGGAGGAACTGAGGGTGTCGCTATTGGCTTTGTTATTTTTATCATACTGATTGCGGTGCAAACCTTTGTTATAACCAAGGGTGCAACGCGAGTTGCTGAAGTGGCTGCACGTTTTACCCTCGATGGTATGCCCATTAAACAAGCAAGTATAGAACAAGAATACAATTCTGGGCTTATAACAGAAGAAGAGCAACGAAAAAAGAAACTTGAACTGCAACAAGAATCTGACTTTTATGGCTCCATGGATGGATCGACAAAGTTTGTCTCTGGAAACGTAAAGGTGGGCATTTTTATCACTGTTATAAACCTCATCGTCGGTATGATTTTTGGCATGGTTTTACACAAAGAGTCCTTCGATGTTGCACTTGCTACCTATACTTCTTTGACGATTGGTGACGGGCTTTTATCCCAACTCCCATCCTTGCTTGTTTCCTTTGCAACAGGTTTAATTGTTACGCGCTCTGCATCCGATGGGCGAACAACCATCGGCTCAAATGTAAAAAAAGAATTTACACAGAGTGCATGGATATATATTATAGCAGGCGGTGCCCTTGCCGCACTCGGCATTATACCTGGGTTTCCTTGGTATGTTCTTATTCCCATGGGCGCTCTTATTTTTTATCTCGGTTTCCGATTGTTACAGATAGAGAAGAAAAAAGAAAAAACCGCCGAAGAAGAAACCGAAAAGAAAAAAGCCCCCGCAGGTCCTTCAGGCATAAGTCCCGTTGTTCCTCTTGACGCGCTTTCTCTTGAACTTGGCTATGCCCTCATCCCTCTGGTTGACGAAGAAAAAGGCGGAGACTTGCGAGAGCGTGTTGGGCGCATTCGTCGTGAACTCGGCCTCGATCTTGGACTCGTTTTACCACCAATAAAAATGATAGACAATAGTATTCTTGAGCCAAATGAGTACTGTTTTAAAATTCGTGGTGTGGAGGTTGGACGGGCAACTGTTCGTATGAACTGGTATATGTGCATGAACACTGGATCTGTTACAGAAGAAATCGAAGGTGAAAAAACCACCGACCCAGCCTTTGGGCTTCCTGCTATTTGGCTTACTGAGGACCAAAGAGATAGGGCACAGCGCGCAGGCTATGCCGTTGTCGACTCTCCCACAATTTTAGTAACTCACCTTACCGAGATGATAAAATCACGCGCACAAGAAATTCTCGGTCGCCAAGAAGTACAGTCAATTTTGGACACACTCAAAAAAGACTTTTCAGCCGTTGTTGAAGAAGCGAACAAACACTTTACCGTTGGTGAAATTCAAAAAGTTATGCAGGGGCTTTTACGCGAGCAAGTTTCTATTCGAAATACTGTTTCTATCTTGGAAACAATGTGCGATTACGCAGCTATTACCAAAAAAACAGATGTGCTTGTTGAAAAAGTGCGACAAAGACTCGGCAGACAAATTTGTCTACAATATGCTGATGAAAAGAAAACAATACACGTTCTAACCATCGAACCTTATTTTGTAGAAAAACTTGATGCTAGCCGTGTAGAAACAATAAACGGACCTATTGCTGCCTTAGAACCGAGCGACCAAAGAAACTGGATATCGGCTTTAAGCGCTTCAATTGTGGCTGTGCAAGAAAAAGGCTATTTACCTATTATCCTTGCTCCTGAAGCTGTTCGTGTTTTAATAAAGTCGAGTACTGAACGTGAAATGCCCAACCTTGTTGTGCTTTCTGTACCAGAAATAGATAAAGAAATTCGTATTGAATCCTTAGGAGAAATTAAAGTTGGATCTTAAAAATGACATTGTGCTTTCTCTTCGAGGCAAAACAGAAGAAGACTGCATAAAAAAACTGAACAAAAAGTATGATAAAAATTATGAAATAATGTCTCGTAAAGCGGTAACGCTTTCATCTTTTTTAGGCCTCATAAAAACCTCAGGTGTAGAATTACGCTATATTGAAAAAGAAAAACCTCGCTTTGATTTCCTTGAAGCCTTGAACAGGCAAAATGAATATCAACAGCGAATGCAAAGTCCGGTGATACCACAAAGTCCAAAGCAAGAACAAAGTCTAAGCATAGGATCTGAAAATATACAACCGCAACTTGATAGTTTGTTGGAAAAGGTGAGTTTTTTAGAAGCATCAGCAAAGCAAACAAATCCTTCTTCATTCGATATACATCCTTCGATTAAAAAAATACAAGATTTTTTGGAAAAAAACGAATTTTCTCCTTCGTATAGCAGTGCAATTACACATAAAATTCGCTCTGAATTTTCGCTCGATGACTTGGATAATTACACAAAGGTCTACGAACGAGTCCTCAGCTGGATTGCTGATTCTATCTTAATCAAAAAACCTTCTTATAATACAAAACCACAAATTATTATGCTCGTAGGCCCAACTGGAGTAGGGAAAACTACAACAATAGCGAAAATCGCAGCTCACTTGACAGTTTTGGACACCTCGCAAAGAAAACGTGCTCATATTATTACTATCGATAAGGTGCGTATCGCTGCTATCGAACAGATTGAAGCCTACGGCAAATACATGGATATTGCGGTAACTGTTGCAACTTCAAACAATGACTTACGAAACCAAATCGACAAATACGCTTCAAGCGTGGATTATATTTTTATAGATACTGTCGGAGCAAGTCCAAGCGACACTAAATTATTGCTCAATATGAAAGATATTGTGTATTTACGAGAAAATAATAATTTTATTACCTATTTGACGCTTTCTGCTTCAACAAAAAATAGGGATATGAAAGATATTATGAAGTCCTATGCCTTATTTGACTATGATTCTTTAATTATCACAAAACTGGATGAAACAAAATCGGTTGGAAATATTATTTCAGTTTTATCAGATACTCAAAAAACACTCACCTATATTACGACGGGGCAATCAGTTCCTCGAAATATAGAAATAGCGAGTGTCGCAAAACTTGTGTCGCTTTTAGAAGACGAAAAACAAGTGACAATGTAAGGAAAAAGTTTTAATGAACAAGATGCAAGAAAGAGGAGAATAGATAATGGAAGATCAGGCTACGGAATTAAAAGAAATAATGAAACAAAGAGGAAATGGTGCACAGAACACAGCACGGCCTGCAGGACATAAAACGCGCATTATTGCTGTAACAAGTGGTAAGGGCGGTGTTGGTAAAACAAATATTGCAGTAAATATGGCGATCGCTTACGCACAACTGGGAAAAAAAGTTATCCTCATAGATGCGGACTTGGGTATGGCAAATGTAAACGTGCTTTTAAACATTGTTCCGAATGCAAATCTACTGCATGTTATAAACCAGCAAAGAAAAATGAGTGAAATAGTTTTGGAGACTGACTACGGTATAAAATTTATTGCAGGTGCAAATGGCTTTTCACGCATAGCAAATCTAAATGAAAAAGAGCTCCAGTATTTTGTAGAAGAATTCTTAACGCTTTCAAATGCAGATATAATTATTATTGATACTGCAGCAGGTATTTCAAATAATGTTTTGAGCTTCGTCGCTGCTGCCGATGAGGTTTTTGTTATAACCACCCCAGAGCCAACAGCTATCACCGATGCCTATGGTATTATAAAAATTATTGCAACGGAACTGCAGAATACAAACATTTCCATGAAATTGTTAGTAAACCGGGTGCAATCTGCAGATGAGGGTCGTAAAATATCCGATCGCATTATCAATATTGCCGCACAGTTTTTAAACCATAAGGTAGATTATCTGGGATTTATTTATGACGATCCGGCAGTAACCGCTTCGGTGATTCGGCAAAAACCCTGGCTTGTGGCAAGTCCGTCTGCAAAGCCAAGTCTTTGCATAAAACATATCGTTGGGAGGATAGAAAAAACAGATTTTATAGAAGAAGAAGGCTTAGGACGCTTTTTGCGAAAGTTTAGAAAAAAAGGCAAGTAGCATTTTTAACTTGACCTAATGCACATTTTGCCTTAATCTATTTATGGTGAGCACTTTTTTTGGAGGAATACATGCAGAACCCTAAAATTATCGGCATCTTTGCAGGCATTGGTTTTGTATTGTCCTTGTTGATAGGTTTGTTTTCAGGCGTAAAAGCCAGTCAACTGTTTTTGCGAGCTTTTATGTCTGCTGTCTTTTCTGGGCTTTTGACTTGGGGCATTAGCATTTTGCTTTTAAAAGTGTTTGAAAATGTAGATGGGCTTGAAGAGCAACAAGATGATGAGGCACAAAAAGAAGTGCTTGGAAATTATGTAAACATAAGCTTGGGGGATGATTCTTTAGAAGAGGGAGATAATGCGCCACATTTTTTTGTTAATGCTAAACAAATGCAATCGGCGCCTTCGGTAGAAACCGCTTCACGAGTAAAAACAGATCAACAGGACGGTGATACTTTTACTAAGGCTGAACTTCAAAAAGAAGGGAAAGGAGTCCAGGAAAATAAAAGCCTTTCTGAAGAAAATAGCAGATTTGTTTCCGAAGCGGTTGAAGAGAAAAATTCCTTTCAACCACGAAGTTTGGTTGAAGAAGCTATACATGCTTCTAAAGAAGAAGATACTACAGAAGAAGCTAAATCTATTGCAGAAGAGCTTGATGATTTACCAGCTATTTCTGTGATAAGTAGAGAGATGGGTGCGAATGCAGAAGATGTACATGAACTTGGAGCGGGGACTATGCAGGTAGAGCGCGTAGACGGAGCTCCACAAGAAGATACATCGACAATTGCACAAGCCATAAGAACAGCGCTAGCAAAGGATAGTTAAAAAAAGGGTGTGGTCATAATGTCAGATATACTTGAAGGGCAAAAAACAGAAGAAGAATTGTGGCAAGAGTATAAAAAAACAAAGTCTCAAAAAATTCGCGATATTTTTGTACGTCAATATATGCCCTTGGTAAAATATGTTGCTGGAAGACTCGCTGTGAATATGCCGGCAAGTGTCGAGTATGACGATCTTGTTGGCTTTGGTCAGTTCGGCTTGCTCGACGCTATTACAAAATTTGATCCAGACAAAAATGTAAAATTTAAAACCTATGCAGTCACTCGCATACGAGGTTCTATTTACGACGAATTGCGACAGCTTGATTGGGTACCGCGATCTATTCGACAAAAATCTAAAGAAATCGAAACAGCGGTAATGGAAGTAGAATCACGTCTTGGGAGACAAGCAACTGATGTGGAAGTTGCAACGGAACTCGGTGTATCTGAAAGTGAATATCATCAAACCTTATTAAAAGTTTCTGGAACAAGCTTGCTTTCATTAAATGACACTTGGTTTTCAAGCGATGGAAGCGATTCTCTCTCCATCGAGGATAGTATAGAAGGGAATCCGAGTTTAAATCCTGATGTTGTTGTTGAACGCGAAGAAATTCGTCGGATTATTACAAAATCAATACATGAATTACCTGAAAAAGAAAAACTCGTCCTCATACTCTATTATCACGAAGACTTAACTCTTAAAGAAATAGGTGCGGTTCTTGAGGTTAGTGAATCTCGCATATCGCAATTACACGCGAGTGCAAAAGATAAATTACGCGCAAAGCTTACGAATGTGCGTAAAGGTATATTATAATAAAAAATAAACTAGGAGAAGGCATGGTTACATTAGATATGATTCGAAATGATATGGAAATCGATCTCGAACAAAACCAAGCCATCCGCTATGTAGACGTCGGAGCAGATAGCATAGATGAAGCGCTTTCCGATGCCGCAGTGCAACTTGATTCAAGAGTCTCACAACTAGAATACGAAATTTTAGAAAAGGGCAATAACGGTGTTTTAGGTTTTGCAAAAAAACCCTGGCTTTTGCGTGTATATGAAAATGAAGCAGCAACAGCGAAGCGTAAAAAAGAGAGCAAGAAAGATAGTTTCTTTGAAGATAGCTTTGAAGAAGAAGTTGAAAAAATTGATCGAGATGGTCTTTTTTATATTCGTTATTTTGGAGAAGACATTCATCTCAAAGTGCTTCTACCTATAGGAGATGGTAAACCTGTAGATGCAAAAGAAATACTATCTCGTTTACAACGTAGCGACACCTTGTCTGTTAACGAATCCTTGGTTAGTAAACTTGTAAAAAATGGTACTGAAGAAAAATATATTGCGATAGGAAAATATAAACATTCAACTGCTGCTGATGCACTCATTCTGGTAGATATTGCGAACGATGAAATGAAGGCAAGTATTACCGTTACTCCACCAGCGGTTGGAGGATCAGAAGTACATGCAGATCAAATAGAAACGCTTCTTAGGAACCGAGGCATAGTCGCTGGTATAGATAGAGAAAAAATTGAAGAGTTTGTAGACAATCCAATCTATAATGTTCCTTGTGTTGTTGCAGAGGCAATTCAACCCGTCGATGGAAGAGATGCTTATATTGCCTATAACTTTGAAACAGATTCTTCAAAGTTGCGTTTTAAAGAAGCAGAAGATGGACGGGTTGATTTTAAGGAACACAATCTCATTCAAAATGTGGTAGAAGGGCAACCTCTTGCACAAAAAATGCTTGCTGAACAAGGAAAAGCAGGAAAAACTGTTTTAGGTCGATATCTTGAGGCAAAAAATGGAAAAGATATAAATCTACCGCTCGGAAAAAATGTTATTGTTGACAGTGACGGAAGAACAATTTTAGCTGCGACGAATGGGCAAGTCCTTCTCATAGGGGATAAAATAAATGTCGAACCAGTAATGCAAATTGCCGGAAATGTTTCTATTAAAACAGGAAATATAACATTCTTGGGAACTGTTATTGTCAAGGGTAACGTAGATGATGGTTTCAGCATAAAAGCTTCAGGAAATATCGAGGTATATGGTACCGTTGGAAAATCGATACTTGAAGCCGATGGTGATATTGTTGTTTCACAAGGTATTTTGGGACGTGATGAAGGCTATGTGCGTGCTGGTCGTTCACTGTGGGCAAAATTTATACAAAATACAAAGGTTGATGTAGAAGAATATATCATAGTTGCAGAAGGTATTGTAAATTCACATGTTACATCAAATAAAAAAATCCTTGTTCAAGGAAAGCGAGCATCCATTATGGGCGGACATGTGTTTGCAACCGAAGAAATTTACACCAAAAATCTGGGAAGTCCAGGCGGTGGTAGTGAGACGATTATTGAAGTCGGTTACGATCCTCGATCAAAACGACGACTTACCGAATTGCAAGAGAAACAGGCAGTTTTAATTCGAGAATTAGATGAAATTGAATTAAACTTGCAAACGCTGGAAAATACAAAAAAGGTTCGTAAAACTTTACCACACGATAAAGAAGAGAGCTTAGTTAAATTTACTGCAAGGAAAGAAGAGATTTTAGTAGAATCCGAAGCAATGTCTGCTGAAATACAGCAAATACAACAATACTTGCGAGATTTAAAGGTTATAGGAAAAGTATCGGCCATGGGTACTGTCTATGCTGGCGTAAAAATACATGTGCGAGATGCCAAAGATGATGTGCGCACCGAAGTAAAAGCTGTTACCTTTTTTTATGAAGATGGATTTGTTCGACGAGGCAAATACGAAGCCCCCTCGGACGATGATACTAAGCGGGTACCAGATGGCTATTCTTCCAATTGATTTACAAACGCTTTATGGTCAATTAGAAAAAGTTTCCAAGACAGCTGTGCAACAGCAGGCTGCTCATTTGCAATCGGAATTGCATAATGAAAAAGAAGCGCATCGGCTCGCTGCAAGAAAAGAAGCTGTGGTTGAAACTGAAAAGACTGAAGAAGGTCCAAATATCAACAAAGATGCTCACTCTCATTCTGGAGGGACGGGGCAGGGAAAGAAAAAAGAAAGCTCAGAAGATGAAGCGCAAGAAAAAGAAATAATTAAGGACCCGCAGCTTGGAAAAAAAATTGATGTTTCTGGATAAGCCATGACTGTATATATAGCATTATTTACGATTTTAAACGTTTCTCTGTGGGTTCTTCTCTTTGCTCGCCTTAAAAAAGAGTTTTCGCCAGCTGCAGTTTTACGAGAAATTCGACAAGAAGTCGAAAAACTTATAATTGAAATAAATAAAGAAGTCGATCAAGATATTAGTCTTATAGAAGCACGGCGCTCAGGATTAAAGGAACTGCTTGAAAAAATCGACGAGCGGATTCTTACAATCGATAAAAAAATTGGACTCATAGATAGTCAAAATGCGCTCTTACGTGAAGAGGAAAAAATCTTAGAAAAACTGAGCCCCCAACGCGCCTACCTAAAAAATAAAACCAAAAATCAAAAAGCAGATATGCCTTTATTCTCCCAATCTAAGGAAAAAAATGCCACAGAAAGCATCTTTAGTTTAAATCAAGAAGAACCTGAACGCTTTCTTCAAGGTCGAGTTGAAAAAGAAAAGCAAGAAGAGCCTATACGTGTTAGTTTTTCAAAAAATCCTATCAATCAAGGGCAGGCAATGAAGGACCTTGTTATAAGTATGGCGCTTCAGGGAAAGGATGAGAGTGAAATAGCAGATGCCTTAAAAATGCCCGTGCGAGAGGTTGCGTTTATTATTGAACTTCACGGTAATTAATTTTTGACAAAAACCTGCGGTATATCTAGCTCGGGATGCCTAAAAAGACCAAAGTTTGTCTTGTATACCTTGTTTAAGTAGCTTTCAGTAAATATCTCTTCGAGACTTCCAAAAAAAGCTTCGGTTTTATTGACTAAGAGAATCGTCTTTGATAAAAGTGGGCAAAGGTTCAAATCGTGTAGGCTTATAACAATCGTTTTCTTTTTTTCTTCTGCTATTGTTTTTATGAGGGAGAGAAGCTTGCTTTGATGTTGTATATCGAGGTGGCTAAAGGGCTCATCTAAAAGCATAATATCGGTGTTTTGGCAAAGGCTCCGTGCGATACGTACCTTTTGTAGCTCGCCTCCAGAAATTTCATTTGTTAAGCGATCTTTTAAGTGAAAGATTCCTAAATCCTCGAGGACAGAAAGAGCTATCTGCTTATCTTCTTTGCTATACGGAAGGTAGGGAGAGGAGTATGCGTAGCGTCCCATGAGCACCGTTTCAAAAACGCTAAAATGCCAGGCAAGTTTTTCTGTTTGCCCAAGGTATGAAATCTCCCTTGCTTTTTTATTTGCTGCGTAGTTTTCTATCTCTTTCTGGTTGATGAGAATTTCAGAGTTTTTTGTTTTTTTTATCTTTCCCATGCCTATTCCAGCCAAGAGCGTGAGGAGGGTAGATTTTCCCCCGCCATTTGGACCAATGAGGCAGAGGATTTCCCCATCTTCGACAGTAAAAGAGAGATTCTCTAAAACATTTTTTCCTTTTTCATACTTCGCAGTGAGGTTTTTTACTTCGATTTTAGCCATCGTGCCTTCCTCTTCGGAGTAAAAACAAAAAGAAGGGCACCCCGATAAAGGCGGTAATTATACCGATGGGAACTTCCATTGGGGGGGCTATTTTCCGTGCAAGAATGTCAGAAAATAAAACCAAGCTGCTGCCAAAGAGCATGCTCAAGGGGAGTAGTTTTTTATGTCTGCTTCCAAAAAGAATCCGCATCGTATGTGGTGCTATTAAGCCGATAAAACCGATGGTGCCACCAGCACAAACGGAGCTTGCACTTGCGAGGGAGGCGCTTATAAGGCAGAGTAATTTTGTCCCCTGGAGATTTAAGCCAAGTGTTTCAGCAGATTTTTCTCCAAAGGAAAGTAGGTCAAGCTTTTTTGTGGTGAGAAACATAAGAAAAAAAGAAAGCAAACTGGGAAAAAGCACCATAAAGAGTATATTCCATCCTTTTGCATTAAAACTTCCTTGCGTCCATAAATACATTTTATAGATTTCTTTGTCTTTTAGGATCAATAAAACAGATGTTATTGCGGCAAAGAGGACTCCCAAGGCTGTTCCTGAGAGGAGCAAGCGCGAGGAGTCTGTGCTTGTTTTGCTTCCTCCCGCAATAAGGTAAACAAAGCTTGCTGCCATAAGTCCCCCAAAAAAAGCACCGATGGGGATAAAAAGCGAGAGGCTTGAAAATATAACGGCGCCGAGGGTTGCCCCTGCCGAAACCCCGATGAGACCGGGGTCGGCGAGCGGGTTACGAAAGTAGCCTTGGAAAACTGTTCCGCTCGCAGCAAGAAGCGCTCCTGAAAGGAGGGCTAAGATGCTTCGAGGGAGGCGAATTTTTAGAATGATTGTGAGAACAAAGGAAGAATAATCTTTTTCCTTAAATGCTGTGGCTATTTTCCCAAGGGAAATAGGCTCTGAACCGAGGATGAGGGAGAGAAAAAAAAGCAGGAGAACTATGAGGCTCAAAGTGAGTATAGCCAGATAGAAGCTAAAATTCGCCCTTTGTGGTTTTTTCATTTTATTTTACTGGAGTGCTTCTTGCACAGCGCGAATCGCTTCCCCAATTCGGGGACCCGGTCGTGAAATAAGGTCGCCATCGATTTTGATTACTTTTTTGTTTTGAATAGCATCGATGGACTGCCAACCAGTTCTTTTGGATAGACTTTCCCAGTTTTCAGGTGAGTCAGCTGGAAGCAGGATGAGGGAAGGGTTTCGTGCAATGATGCTCTCCTCACTTACCACTGGATAGGCAGCTGCAATATCTGAAAAAATATTTATAGCACCGGCTTCACGAATAACATCGTTAATAAAAGAGCTGCTTCCCACACTCATATAGGGGGCATTCCACACTTCCCAGTATACCTTTGCATACTCGTTTTCCGTATCAAGCGATATTGTTTGCATATCGGCAAGGGGCATGGGAGTATAGGCCCTTTGTATCGTGGTGATAAGCTCTTCAGCTCTTTGTTTTATATCAAATAAGAGCGCGAGTTCTCGTATTTCTTTGTAAATATCATCAAGACTTGCGATATTGGTTTCAAAAACCTGTATACCAAGGTTTTGCAAATTATCTGTTAAGTGTCCGTGCATTGTTACGTCGAGATAGACAAGGTCGGGATTAAAGGCGAGAACTGACTCAAGGCTAAAGGTTTTCCCATCAAAACCGCCGAGGCTATTTACACTGAGTGCTTCTGGTGGATAATTACAAAAATCTGTTCGTGCAACGAGCAAATCTCCGAGACCAAGTGCAAAAAGCGTTTCGGTTCCAGCTGGACTAAGGGACACGATGCGAGATAGGGACTTGTTTTCCACTTCCTTTTTTCCTCGAGCGAAGGCTCCCATACAAAGTAGTGCTGAGGCAAGCACTACGATAGATACAGATATCCATTTTTTGTTTTTCAAATTCATAACTGCTCCTCTGTTTTTATTTTTTTTGGATAATGGCATATCATACAAAAAAAGAAATGTTTTGTCATGAGAAATCTGCCGATACTAGGGTAAATGAAAAAAATCTTACAGTTTCCACTTCTTTTTTCTATTCTCATTCTGTCTGCATCCTTTTTTTGGGCAGAGGAAAATACAGCAGAGGCCGTTTCCTATAGTTTTTGGGAAGATGCATCTCGGGTGATTGCCATTCCCAAAAAGAAAAATCTCGAACTTTCCACTGCTTCTTCTCGCTCGATAGATAGCATAGATAGCGATGAGGCTATTTCACAGGATTTGGACTTTGATGAAACTATTTTACATGTTCTCAAAAGCTATTATCAGTGGTATTACGATGGTTTTTATGCACAGGAAAAAAATCTTAACATAGTCCCCTTGGTTAGAGACAATGCCCTATATTTACGGTATTGGAAACGAATGGAAATAGAAGATGCTATTTTTTTATATACACCACAATCAAATATCCGCGATATCGCTATTATTCCAGCAAAAATAGATGCAGAAGTCCTTGCTTTTATTCTTACAGATGAGGCTATCTATCCCTTGAGGTATTGGCTTACAAATGAGTCCTACGATGAGAGAAAGGCCTCGGTAAAATTATCAGAAACAAAAACTGTTTTTGTCGATGCCTATCTTTCTTTTGGCGATGTCGTCTATACCTCTGTTACCGGAAAGCGAAACGAGGTGAGAAATCTTCGCTCTTTTAGTCGAAATGATGCTGAGAAGGTGGGGTTTTATGAAAAAAAAAGCTTCGATGATGGAAAATACCTTGTGATGAGCGAGCCAGATTTTACCGCATTGGACCTTGATAGTATGCTTGCCTTGCAAGCACTCATCGATACAAAAAATGCCCGAAGAAAACCGCCCCGTGCACCGCTCATAGAATACCAAGATTTGAATTTTTATTATGATGTTATAGAAAAATTACGGCGCTAAGGTAAAAATAGGTGTTGTTTTATTAATACTATTTATTTCACTTGACAGAAATCATGATTTCATAGTATGTTTTTATTACCTAGTAATCCTATGGGGAATATAAAAATGAATTAGAGAATGGGATTTATAAAAACCCAAAACGCAGAGGAGGCTCGTATATGAATGTAGCAAAAAATATTTTGGCTTTGGTAGGAAAAACGCCCTTGGTTTCGCTCAGTCGATGGGGAAAAGAGAAGCAATTAAATGCGCAGATTATTGCAAAGCTTGAAAGTTATAATCCCGCTGGTTCGGTAAAGGATCGCATCGCAAAAGCAATGATAGAAGATGCATTTGAGAAAAAACGCATCGATAAAAACTCGGTTATTATTGAGCCAACGAGTGGCAATACAGGCATCGGACTTGCCTTTGTTGCTGCACAGTATGGTTTGAAAATTATCCTTACTATGCCAGAAACGATGAGCATAGAACGTCGAGCGCTTCTAAAGGCCTATGGTGCAGAAATTGTACTTACGGAGGGAAGCAAGGGTATGAAGGGGGCCATTCAAAGGGCTGAAGAGCTCGCGCAAGAGATACCAAATGCCTATATTCCAGGGCAGTTTGAAAATCCTGTCAACCCGCTCATTCACTACGAAACAACGGGAGCAGAGATATGGGAAGATAGCGATGGAAAGGTCGATATCTTGGTCTCTGGTGTTGGGACGGGCGGAACGCTAACGGGTGCAGGTCGCTATCTAAAAGAAAAAAATCCTGCTATTCAGGTTGTTGCTGTGGAACCAAGTGCATCTCCCGTTCTTTCTGGAGGAGAGCCAGGGGCGCATAAAATTCAAGGCTTGGGCGCAGGTTTTATCCCCAAAACGCTTGATACAGAAATCTACGATAGTATTATACAGGTAGACAATGATGATGCCTTTGAAACAGGGCGCGAACTAGGAAGGATAGAAGGACTACTCTGCGGTATTTCTAGTGGTGCTGCCTTGTATGCTGCAAGTCGTCTTGCTGAAGACCCAAAAAATGCAGGCAAAAACATCGTTGTGATTTTCCCCGATACGGGAGAGCGCTATCTTTCAACGCCTTTATTTACTAGCTAGAATTTCTGGTTTTTTCTACAGTATATTAAATTGCTTAGACAAAATAGTAGACTCGACCAAAGCTTTATTTTTTAGTATATTGATTGGGAGGGTCTCTGTTTAAGCTAAGCTAGATTATGTACAAAGGATAAACGATGAAATCATACATTGATACAAAAACAAAACTTTCTATGGGTCTAGACCCATTTTTACCTTTTGCTTCAGTATCTGCAGAAAACAGCAAATCCTTTCAAGTAGGCTTTGAAAAAGAATTTGCCTCAATGATTCTTTCTGCCTCAGGTTGGCGGAAGGTCTTTGTTTCATCGGGCTATGAAGAAGATGCAAGTGAAAGTATTGGGGAAGTAAATGCTGCCCTTGCTGTCTATATTGCTGAAAGTTTTGCAACATATATAAAAGAGGCCACGGGAAAGGCAAGCCCGCGAATTGTTATCGGCTTAGATGCTCGTCCTACTGGCACAGAAATAGGGCAAATCCTCTTACAGGTTTTAGCCCATCGAGATATAAGCCTCGAATATGTCTTTATTAGTGCTGCGCCAGAAATTATGGCTTATGCACGAGAAAAAGATGGATTTGTCTATGTTTCTGCGAGCCATAATCCGGTTGGTCACAACGGCATTAAATTTGGCTTAAATGACGGTGGCGTTATTCCGGGAGCTGAATCTGCAAAGCTTACCGCATTGTTCAAAGACCTCTGTACGAGAGAAGACGCTTTTTCAAAGGCGGTTGAGCTCTACGAAAGCGCACAAAAAACAAATATAGCTGCTCTTTTTTCCGCAGTTGCAAAAAATAAAGAAAAAGCCCTCGCAAGCTATGAGTCTTTTACCAAAGAAGTTATAAGCGGTGAAACAGAAGCTTCTAAACAAGATACTTTTTTAGATTTACTAGGAAAGAGCGCAAAAAAGACAGCGCTTTCTATCCTTGTAGATATGAACGGGAGCGCTCGAACTATCTCTATCGATAAAAGCTTTATCAGCAAGCTTGGGTTTGGTTTTCACGCTTTTAATGACAGTGTTCGAGATATCGTCCATGCAATTATTCCAGAACCTGAAAACCTCGTACACTGTGCAAAAAAAATGGAAGAAATGCAAAAAGCGGGAGACTCCTCAGTAGTGCTTGGATATATGCCCGATTGCGATGGAGACAGGGGAAATATTGTCTACTGGGATAGCAAAAAGAAAAAAGCCGGTATTCTCGAAGCGCAAGAGGTTTTTGCTTTATCTGTTTTGTCTGAGCTTGCCTTTACCGCCCTTCGTCACAAGGCATTTACAAAAGAAGCAATAGAAAAACTCTCTATTGGCATTGCGGTAAACGACCCCACTTCTATGCGGATAGAAGAACTTGCCGATGCCTTTGGTGCTCGGGTATTTCGAGCAGAAGTAGGTGAGGCAAATGTCGTAAATCTTGCTCGAGCTAAACGAGAAGAAGGTTTTCTCGTGCCTATTTTGGGAGAAGGCTCAAATGGAGGAAACATTACTCATCCAGCTGCAGTGCGCGACCCACTCAATACCCTTTTTGCGCTTTTAAAACTTTTGAGTCTTCGTGGGACAAAGGACGAACCTGGTCTTTTTAAACTCTGGCTGAGTCTCTCAGGACAAGAGGCAGCCTACAAAGACGATTTTGATTTAGTCGATATTATCAACACGCTTCCACAGTTTACGACTACGGGTGTATCTGAAGAACGGGCCTTGCTCGATATAAAAACCCTCGACCACGCTGTACTTAAAAAACGCTATCAATCTATTTTTTATGCACAATGGAACGAAAAAAAGATGGCTCTCAAAGAAAAATGGGGTATCGCATCTTGGCGAGCGGTAGCAAATAAGGGCATGGAACAAAAAGAGGCAATAGCAGACTTTTCGCTTTCAGAAAAAGGTGGACTAAAAATCATTTTTTCATCAGCACAAAAAAAAGATATTGCCTTTATTTGGATGCGTGGTAGCGGAACTGAACCAGTTTTTCGCGTGATGTCCGATGTCAAAGGCAGTGATGTGAAAGCAAAAGAAATGGAAAAGGAATTACTCGCTTGGCATAGTCAAATGATTTTACTCAGCGATGCAGAAGACTAGGCATCTGCACGCATAAAAAAGTAGATATTGCTTATTCGGACAAGAAGTGATATATTTTTTTATTAGAGAAGTAGTTAGTAGTTAGAGAAAGAAAGATAAAGGTGGCATAATGAGCGTTCGAGGAGAACTTTTTACAACACAGGTTGTATTGGACAATAGATCCTATTTTTTCAATGTAAAAGAAAATCGCACGGGCGATGTATTTCTTCAAGTTGTAGAAAGCAAAAATAAGGACGGCAGTAATTTTGACCGCCATGCAATTGTCATTTTTGAAGAAGATATGCAGAAGTTCTTTAAGGGCTTAGAAACATCTTTGCAGTTTATAGAAAAAGACAAAAAAGAAAAGAAGAAAAAGGCAGCTGAGAAAAAAGCGGCTCGACAAGCCTATAACGAAAAAATGAAACTAGGTAGCAAGTTTTCAGATGCGAGTTCCAAAAAAACAGCTATGAAAAAAGTCCAGTCGAAGCGTTCCGCAAAGCCAAGTGATACAAGTGATGAGCGTAAACCTGATGGCATTAAGCGATCTGGCAAGGTAATTGTTGTAAAAAAATCATGAAAACAATGACAGAGGGAAAACCTTTTTCCCTTATCCTTAAATTCTCACTACCCTTACTTGCAGGCAATCTTTTACAACAAATGTACAACCTTGTCGACTCCATTGTCGTTGGTCATTTAGTTGGTGAAGAAGCGCTTGCCGCAGTCGGCAGCACAAATATCATAAATTTTTTACTCGTTTCGCTTTTTTTGGGGCTTGCCCTCGGCTTTACTATTCTCGTTTCACAATTTGTAGGTGCAAAAGAAGAGGCAAAGGTTCGACGTGCGGTAGAAACAGCCTTTATTTCAGGCATTGTCGGTGCGGTTTTGGTTACCATCCTTGGAATTCTTCTAACAAATCCACTTTTGCAGCTACTCAATAGTCCCGAAGGCCAGGTGCGCACAATGTCTGAAACCTACCTAAAAATCCTTTTTATTGGAACAATAGGTACCTTCGGCTTTAATCTAAATGCAGGCATCCTGCAAGGCTTAGGCGATTCTATTTCATCTCTCAAATTTCTTGCTGTTGCAACTATACTCAATATTATACTCGATCTTGTTTTTGTTGTTGTCTTTGGCTGGGGTGTAGCAGGTGTTGCTTGGGCGACCATTATTGCACAAGTGGTTTCTTTTATTTTAGGACTTTTATATCTCAATAAAAAACTGCAATTATTTAGCTTCAAAATCCTTAGTTGGGAATTTAGCAATAAAATTTTTATAGAAGCACTTCGAATTGGTTTGCCTGGAGGCGTGCAAAATATGCTTTTCTCCCTCGGCACAATGGCAATTCAGCGGCTTATAAATAGCTATGGGTCGGCATATATGGCAGGTTTTAGTATATCGAGTCGTATAGATTCAATTGCCTTTTTACCCATTGTTAGTTTTGCAAGTGCTGCAACGACCTTTACGGGGCAAAATGTCGGCGCTAAACGGCTCGATCGTGTCGCACAAGGACATAAAACCGTACAAATGATGTCAGCCTTTGTGGTTATATGTATATCTATTTTAGTTGTCCTTTTTGCGCCCTTTTTAATGGCTGTTTTTTCACCAGAACAAGAAGTCATTCAAGCCGGAGTAGAGGTCCTTTCTCGATTGATGCCTTGCTATGTTTTAGTGTCGATATTATTTATTGTAAATTCTGTTTTACGCGGCGCGGGAGAATCTCTCATGCCCTTCCTTTCTTCTATGGTATCATTTTTGATTTTTAGAATGCCCGCAGCATATATCCTCGATTATTTTTTTGGACGAAGTGAAATAGGCTGGTCCTATGGTATAGGCTGGGTTTTCGGTTTAATCATTATCTTACCATACTATTTTTCAGGAAGATGGAAAAAAAGGATTACACCGGAAGATGAAAAATAAACTGCTAAATATGATAAAAGCCCTTGACCTTTTTTTATATATCTAGTATGTTTAATTTACTGACGATGAGAAGTACAAAATTGTAAACCTCATCAAGACGAAATGATGTTTATCATCATAACCGAGTGAAGGAAATGGTTGCTTTTACTTTTTTACAAGTTTTTGCGCTATTACTAAAAGCTTTATTGGAAAGACATATCGTTTGATATTTTTTCTTAAAAAAACAAAAAAAGATTGATAGAGCTCTTGACTAAATTTTAGAGCTGTGTTACTCTCTTCGTTACCCACTGAGGAACTTTTTGCAATAAAAGTTTCGCGGTGTAATATAAAAGGGCTTTTTGT
>FZPS01000099.1_pt124 | contig 25406 bp, 16 predicted proteins | sample 1817821 | NCBI WGS metagenome assembly FZPS01 (sample SAMEA104158645, study PRJEB21678) | metagenome | place: Germany | collected 2015-04-21 | reverse complement strand
GTATAATATTCTAATATGTCTATACTTGGGGAAGATTTAAATGGTAATACAACTTAAACTAATTAATGATGCTAATGAATTAGCAATCCCTAAGGAACATAAACAGCCTCCCTCCGAAACACATTGCAAAACAAAGAACTTATCAGAAAAAAAATTTCTCCGGCTTGTTGAACAAATCCTTGCAGGTGGGGTTGTTCCGTTTCTAGGTGCGGGGTTATCTCTTCAGAGCATTGGACCTAATAGAAAAACGATCGCGCATACGCAAACAATGACCTGTGCTGTTTGCAGTGAGTTGTATATAGATAGACCTGGCTCGAAATGTAAAGCAAACAATAAGGAATGTTGCCCCACCCCCAATTCAAAGTGCGGATATAAGCGCGGTTTAGCAGACATCTGTGAAGAGTACTCTTGGGAAGAAGAGAAACAGGAAAAATTAATTTTCGATATCCTGAAAATCCATGAATTCACGCGTTTAAAAATAACCAATGCCCACCGCTATATCGCGTATCTTGCCCGTGAATCGTTAATTGAAGAGGTAATTACATCAAATTATGATACCTCGCTTGAAAGAGCTTATTCAGAATCTGTTCATACAAAATCTCAAAGTAACGAAAATTTAGGTCTACAGTTTAGTGTTAGCTGTTTGCATGAATATCGAATGATATCAGGCAAAAAGAGGAAGGAACCATTTCCGTTTAAAATCTATCATGTCAACGGGTGTGCCAAGGATTTAGTAGGAAATAACCATGATAAACAAGCATGTGAAACCATATTGCTAACAGAACGACAATTACAGGATTGGGGGAAAAGACAATGGGGAAGAGATTTGCTAAGGGATAGGCTACGGTGCAAAAATATTCTTTTTTCGGGGTTTGGCAGCCCCGAACCACAGGTTCGACATACCCTGCTGCAAGTTCTTGAGGAATTTGAAATGGAACGGGACACCAAACCTCACAGAAACAGTAAAGAGCAAGCTACTCAACATCAGAACAACAGTCAAGAACCAGATACTGAAACTCAGGATAACTTACAGGGCTGGGAAGCACCAAATGCAATTTTTATTCATGCTTATGATAAATTAACTTTTGAACAAAAGCAAGTCTTAAGTTCTTATGCCAGAACAAACGGGTTGCCTTCTAGTATAGAATTAATCGAAAAATTAGGAAACTGCTTTACACAAAAAGACACGCCTTTGTTTCTTGATAAACAATCAGACAAATTACCTGCTGATGTTTTTTGGAAATGCATTTACATGGCAGTTTTTTGGCGGCTCCTTAACAATAAATGGTTAACCTACGGTTCTCCATTCTACTATTTTTTAAGTTCCAGTATCCCCTGTGCAGATGTTTTGCTTGATAGGATTAGGCATTGGCTATTGCCAGAATCAAATTTATACACGGAAAAGCTCTTTGGTCGTTTCCCGGAACTACTTGATATTAAGAACAACTCTACACTTTTGTCGACATTTATATGGCATATCAGGCACCGCGGCTTGTCGTTCGCTCCTGGATGGTATGCCCCTACAAGTGAAAAAGGAATCATCATCTCGTCATTCCTCATCATTCTATATATTTTGGATTTAATACTAAGTAAGCAAGGTCAAGAATACATTTTGAAAATTATAAAGAAATCTCGTCCTCTTGGCTTAGGCTTAGAATTTGATATTTCCGGCAATTCAAGAGGTAAAGGGTTACTCTTGTTAGCACACCGAGAATCATTATTCCAGTCTGGAGAACAAATAGCCGTCGAGGAACAAATCTTCAACGAATTAGTCCGATATAGGATTATGGTTCAAGCTGTGATAAATGATAATTGTCGACCTGTAAAAATACGAGTTCGATTAGTAAAATCCACTGACCCAAATAAAAGCCTCAAACATGCCCGGTATATTCAAGTTTATCAAGTGGCTTTTAGCCACCTTCTAAGAAAAGGTAATTCCCAGGTGAATAATTTTGACGAACTTATAGAAGCGGTTCGAAGAAATCTGTTGTATCCAAACACTATTTTGAGTTCATTTCAGCGTGGAGTTAGAGATAAAGGACGTATAAGGGGAGATTAGCATGGAAGAGACTAGTAATAATAACAACGTCTTAATGAAAAAAGAATTTTTCAAGAATATGAGATGCAACTTTATCTCGAATCTTTTCTTTAATCTTCCAGGGGAAAGGGTCTTAGTATTAAAAGAACTGTATTTATCTAACATTGCCTGCGTAGTGCATCTCAATGAGCGAGAAAAACAAGATAAAGATAGAGAGCCTTTAAGCAATCTTTTCGAGACAACTATCGGTGAAAAGGAAAAAGACACGCTTTCTGTAAATAGAGTCAAATCTTCTTTAGGAAATCTAATGCACTTAATAGCAAACTATCTCGAGCAATTTGGGCTACAGGTTCCGCAATATTGTATTGTATCAACATCACTGGAAAAAGACACATCAGAAATCATCAAGATAATAAAAGATTTATCAAATGATCAGGACTGGAGCAGAGGCAATTTTGCCATTATGCCTGCGGGAAAAGACATAAAGAAAGTGATTGGAAAAATAATTCTTGACATGGGACTTGATGAAATTGAATTCATGGAACCAATATCAACTGATATTTTTGAAAAACGGTTAAGAGAAGAAATGAGCTCTAAAAATCTTTCCGAAGACCATGAGGAGCTAATTCAAATCATAATAAACTCTATTGTTAACAAATCATCACCTGAACAACTTATTGAGAGTTGGGTAAAAGGAAGGCTGAAGGACCTTGAAAATTATGCAAAAAGGTGATTTTATGAGCGATAGAATTAAGCGGGTTAGGTCACTTAGATTAACCAATATCAGAGGTTTTACCAGAGAAGATATCACGGTTGATACAGATGCGGACATTGTCTTCCTTAGTGGCCCTAACGGCATAGGGAAAACCAGTCTAATTGATGCGCTATGTTTGACATTGACTGGTTATCATTATGATGAAAGGGAACCCTTGATATCAGTTAACAAAAAAGAAGGTTCAGTAATAGCAAATGTCATTCTGGATTCAGGTAAAGAGGCAGAGGTAAGCGCGTCTCTTCGCCGCCGTACAATAACTAAAACTGATGTTCAATGGAAAGGTGAAGGATGGTTGCAAAAAAGAAATGCTATTAAAGCTCTCCATGCCAGGGCTTGCTTCTACTATCAAGACATCCTTAAGTACCTTTTTGAAGAAGAAAGCGACAGCGATGATGTAGTATATCTCGAAGATTTCCTGTTTGCTTCGGATATTTCTCTAGCCAAAATTCATCAAGCATGTAATCATGGACTTTATATAATTGATAAATTCGAAGAAAACATTTACCCTAAATTTGCTACTGAGTCATTAGAAGAAATAGAACGGGAGAGTTATGATATTGCATCCAAGTGGGAAAAAGAAATGGAGGTAGCAGCTAATATAATATCCCAAATTCTTTCTGACTATGGTGTAGAAAGAAAAGCACCAAGCCGGACTTTTACAAAACAGGGAAACAAATTGCGAGATAATTGGAAAACATTACTTGTAGGACTTATCAAAGAATACAATGAATATTTAATGATTGACTTTGCTCACGAGTTGAAATCTGACTTGTCCGCGGTGATCCTGTTAGGGTATCTTAAAATAATTTTCAAGAAATTGCTCAATCAGTATCGCGTTCGTTCGCAGAGCAAGTTATCCCCTCAACAGAAAATCGAAGCTTTCTTTACCGCAGGCGGCAACTATGAAATTGCCCTGAGCAAGGATTCAATCAAGAAGATGGAGCAAGAAAAGAAAAAGGTTGAAACTAAACTCGAAAAAATCAAAAAAAATCAAGCGCGTGTGGAGAAACTCTTGAAACATTTTGAATCTAGATCTGTTGACGGCCAAAGCCTGTACCAAGTTCTTGTTGAAATGCGACATAGCGGCCCTGGGTGGCTAGAAATTGAAGAAGAATTAACCCACGAGGTTCCAAAAGCAGTTTTGGATTGGCTTCGAATATCTGTAGACGCATTGGACTCAGTTAAACCGACAGTAGATAGGCAAATGGAAGAATGGCTTCAGCAGCAAACAGACAAGCGAACAAGCCTGGGTCAAGAAATCTTAGAACTCGAAGAAAGAAGAAGGCAGCTTGAATACGTCATCGATAAATCCAAGGAATTCCAGCACATTTTGGACGACTTCCCCGAATTGATCGAAATAATGCCGAAAGATGCAAGCGATACTATGCGCATAGAAACGCTTGCTAATATTCTTGGCAGAGAAATAAAGGCTTCGGAAGAAGGTGGTGAAATCCTCCTAAATAGCCTTGTAAATACTACAAACACCTGGCTACAGCTGGAAATGAAAAGAGAGGAACTTGAACGGTTAAAAACTTCCAGTAAGATATACCAGGCCATAAAAGATGATTTGGATGTGTTAAAAAATGTATTAACAACAGAAGGGGACCCTAAGACATCTATCACAAGTACTTTACATTTGATAACACCAAAGAAACGAGACAGTTTTGCAATGCAAATTAATGACATTTTGGAGAGACTTCACCCGGGTCAAGGAATTCCGACAGTAAAATTGAAAACATTCACAGTTAAAAGAAATAAGAAGGCATGGAAAATCGAAACAGCAGATGATCGTACTCTGCCCTGTTTTTCCACCGGTCAAAAATCAATACTGGGTATCGCCTCTCTCATAGCTTTGAATATAGCTTTGCAGCCTATTCTCTGGGCGGATGTGTTGGCTTTAGATGATTTCACTTCATCACTCGATTTGAACCAGCTCCCCAGGTTGGCCAGCCTGCTGCGCCAGATAGCTTATGGATCCAGTATTTCTAATAACGCAAGTAGTCAGATATATAAGAGACAGGTTTTTCTCGTAAGCCACCATGAGGACCTTACTAACAAGTTATTCGACTTCCTTATCCCCCCGCCAGGACATACCATGAAGGTTATTAATTTCACAGGATGGTCTTCCAATTCGGGCCCCAAATTCGAGGTGCTCGACGTTGTTCAATCTTCATCCAGCGCACAGGATGTTAAAGAAAGGTTGCCAAATTTGTTAGCTCAAGAACTTACGCGATTTTATGAAAGAGTTCTTTAATATTACCCCGAGGAACAGTGGCTTTGACTCATGGCTTCAATGCTAATACTTTTGCTCAAAAGGTCTTGTCATACATGTTTTTATTGAAACTCTTTTACCTTAAAAGCTCGCTTCTTTTTATCAGGTAGTACTCTGTACTTACGACCACAATCAGGGCATATTGTATGGCAATCATGACCAAATTGAAAATAACAACGGCCTATTAATGGTAATTCAGTACCACATGGACAGAACCAAGAAGCATTGTTGCCTTCAGCGCGGGCTGTTCCTTTACTGCCATCAAGGAATAATACTGGAATAGTAATTAATTCTAACACGATATCTCCTTTGGACACTTAAAAACCTCCTTACAAATATGTAAATTTCCCTTTCCGTTTTCTATCGAATGCCAAAACCAATTCAATACTGTCTTTACGGCAAGCAAGTCAAGCTGCTCCGACCATTGTCACGCTTGATTCGTTTGTTTTCTTGAAACGCTGGGTCGGTGAGTAAAAGTCACCGTCTCCTTAGGCTCATGATACTATTGGACGAGCGGGTCAAGGTCCCTTTGACTCATCGGCTAGACGGTAAGGATTTTTTGTATGTAATCGTATTCGTTATCTCGCTGGAAAAATAAAATATGCTTTTCGGCGAATTTATCCAAGTCCCAGGTGCCGTCATCATAACGTTTGCGCAAATCGTGATACGGCGTAGCGGAGATGATGAACGAATCGAGAATGACGCCCTTCTTTTTGCTGCGCTTCTCTATCTCTTTTGCCAGCTCCGGCAGGCGCTCGTGAAGCCGGGCTTTTTCATCATTAATGTAAGCGTTGGCATGCACCATCCCATGCGGTTCAACGAAGACTATCCGCTGGCTTTTGCCGTCTAGCACCCACAGGATAAAGTCAGGATAAAATCCGCTTTCTTCGAAGAAACCCACACCTTTGCCTCTGCTTAAATTTCGCAGGAGAAAGACTTCTTTCTCCTTGAGTGACTTGTCCTTTTCTTCTTCCCAGTATTCTTTAAGATCAACCACGAATTGCTCTTCACTTTCTTTAAGCCCCAGCGGGACAGAGCTCAGCCTATCGTTACCCTTCAGCAAAAGGGGAAGGTAAAGATGACGGTCAAAATAAATACGCGGCAATTCTGCCGTTTCCTGATGGCGGAGGCGATCTATATCTTCACGAAGCTTTTCTATGGAGGTGATTAATTCCGCCTCAGATTTCTTTACCTTAAGGATATAGGTTCCCTCAGTCCATTCACGCACCAGCTCGCGGTTGATAGCCAGATTGGGATCATTTTTATCGAGAGTTTTGTAAACCAGGTTTTGTTTTTCCCATTTCTCACGTCTATACCGGTAAAAGTTTTCAACATATTTGCGTAAAATGCGGACCACAGCCTCCTGAAGCAAAGCGCGTTCTGTAAATGAACTCGGCTCAGTAACAGCTTCATCCGCTACCAATATGTAGTCTCCTTCCTTGACGATCTTCGGCAGTACCTCGGGGCAGACAACAAGGTTTTGCAGACTTTTGCGTTCCTTATACGCCAGCAAATCAAGGTAAGCATGTTCCCAATTTACAAGGGTGAGGTTTTCCAGTGGTATTTTGCGACCGGTTCCGCCGCGTAAATCCACCGTCTGCAACCTCAAACCACTGCTTTCTATGGCCTGCGCTTTGACCGACATATCCACAGTGAACCGGACAGCCGGATCGACTTCAAGTAGAAGGGAGACCTCTTCCTTGAATTCACGTCCCTCTTCCAGTCGCGGCACGACCAACCCTCGTTTTAAAAATTGATCATTTGTCCAGATAGATAGTTGAAGTTCAACAGGTTCATCAACTTCTATCCCTTCTCGCTCAAGGTAATCGCGAAACTGCGCCATGTAATTCGCACGCACTGCAAAGATGTTCAACGTTTCCAGCAGCCTTATCCATGTCGGATGTGTTCCCTCTTTAGCCGTACTGCGCTTAAGTGAGCGATCCTTACCGAGCAACCTCACACCGCGGCCGAAGAGTTGAATGATCTGCGAGCCTTCCCGCCTGCCAATATTGAGCAACCCCATATTGGAGACGCGCCAAGAGTTCCACCCCTCCATGAATTTCTTGGCGCCAATTAGAATGTTGGTCTTTGAATTGCGCCTGTTGATATCAGTGAACAGGGAATTGGAAATAACATCTTCCTCCAGAACAATACCGGCCCGGTCACTTTCCACGAGCTTCTTAAATTCGTTAGTATCGCCGATATAGATGAGGCCAAAGTAATCATCGGCGCCGCCGGCTTTCAATCCCAGCTCGCCTGCACTGCTGCGGATTTCGCAAAGATGCAGGCCGCTGCTCGCAGGAGCATGGAAAATCCGCGCCAAAATATCCGCATACAGTTCTCGCACTGAGAGGCCGGTTTCCCGCAGGGCTGCAAAACGCCCGGTAAAGATGTCCGTTCCGTCCGGAGCAGCCAGCCCGCTTTTGCCTTCAAGCAGTTCTTGAATACCCCGGCTCACCCAATCGTCCCTGTTTTCCAGCACATGGTGCAAAAAGCGCGCCACGGTCAGCACGTCGCTGCGCTTCTCCCTGTTCTCGCTGTAAACAGCATTCACCGTGGAACCGACAAACACCCACAGCGGCATCTCCAGGTTGTAAGGACGCAGTTCATCGGCCCGGTCTTGAAAGATGCGCAGCTGCTCGTAGAAAGAGAGCAGGTTGCCCAAAAGAAGCATTTCCGTTTGCTCTCTACGGCTGTCTTCCTGCAAATTGAGAATGCGAAAATCTTTGCCGAATCCATCGCTGTAAAAGTAGCGGTACGAATAATCAAAATAGATGCTCTTGCCGTATTCCGCAGTGAGCGGGTCATTGCGCGCGGCGCTCAGCGCCTGCCCGAAGGTGGCGCTGTACTCGAAGGTAAATCCTGTCTTGCCCAGCGCTTCACGGTAGCCGCGCCAGGCTTCTCCGCCGGAGCCTTTATGCCCCTCGTCCACGAAGATGAGGTTTTGGCCTTCGAATGACTCCACAGGGACGCTTACTCCCCCACCGCGCTTTTCCTCCACCAGCTTGGTGATCTCGATGACCTGCACTGTGTTTTTGCCTCCTGCAAACAGGCCGCCAGAATTTAAATCAAAGCGCCTGGCCGGGATGCCTGAAGCAGCCAGTTCACGCAGGTGCTGTTCGCTCAATCCCTCGTTGGGCGTGATTAACAATATGTTGTCCGGCTGCTCGGGGGCATAGTGCAGGTACTGGTAGTAGTTGAGATGCAGGATCAGCGTCTTGCCGCTACCGGTTGCCATCCAGCAGGCCAGCTTGGACAAGTCGGACTCGCTAAACTCCTCGTCGTGAGATTCATCGGGCAGCGGGGCGGTGTTCCTTTCGCGCACAAAAGCGTTCAGGTCAGCAAGCATCTGGGCCCGGTGATTGAAATAGCGGTCCAGGAAAATTTCCGCGTAAAGCGCGGCCAGGTGCTGAAAGTAGCGTAAAGTAATCGGCTCAGCGCGGCCGCGGTTCATCGCCGCCAAGTGAGAGCGGATGTTCTCATCGTAGCGCTCCAGGTCTTCCGCTTTAATCTTGACCGCACTGCCGCGACCCCTCAGGTGATAATAGAGAAAACTCCGCCCATCAGAGTCAAAGCCCTCGGGAGTATTCTTAGTATCGTCCAGCAACTCCTTGTTGCTCTTGTAACCCAGGAGGCTATTCAGCCAGGCCAGCAGAACAAGCCGGTTTTCCAACCTCACATATTGGGCCGGGACAACAGCATTGCCTGTCACTGATGCGGACTGCCGTCTTCTGCGAGACAAGGCCTACACCTCCACCGGGGCAAACATTCTCTCTTTGAAAAGATTCTCCAGCGCCTGGGTCCCGTAGATATATGAATCGCCGTTGACATATATGTCATCTACACCCTCGGCCAAGTTGTTTTCAGCGACAAAATCCCGGTCGCGCTGGTAGTCCTCCACGGTCCAACCCTCGGTTTCGCGCCATATGACTGCCGTCTTGCGCCCCTCGCGCGTGGTGCCCCTGTAAACCAGGTAGCGCCTGCCGTTATCGTTGAATACCTGTCTCTTCTCCACAGAGAGGCCCATCAAGTAGGCAAAGGTTTCGGGCAGGTCCACGGCCCGGGCAGGATCTTCGCCGCCTGCCCTGTCAGCAGACAGGTCACTGTGTATATGCAACTTATATGAAAAGGGCTTGACCAGCTTCTCCACGTTAAGCAGTGTTTCGCTCTTGCGCGTTTCCCACTTGAGCATGTACTGGAATAGGTAGTCCTCAAATTGTAACATCTGCTGCCCGGAAAAATCGTCAAAGGTGATGTTGTTCAGCGCGTCCTCGTAGGATTCCAATCGGATTACCTTGACAATGCGCGGGCTGTTCCTGGCTTCCTCGGCGGTAGCCATGCGCCTGGGCTTGCCGTCCTTCCACTCGGGCGAAAAGGTTATTTTTTTAATGCGCGGCAGCAGCACGGTATCAAAATAGTGGGCCATCTCCACCAGGATAAACTTCCGCCTGCCGCCGTCCTCGCGGTTCAAGTTAATTACCGCGTGCCCGTTAGTGCCGGAGCCAGCAAAGAAATCGAGAATTATTTCCGTATTTTCAGAACCAATTGCTCCAATAAGTGTTTCGTATAAAGAAACAGGATGGCAATAAGGAAATTCTAAACCAAGTTTATCTACATCGTTTTTTCCTCTGCTAGAATCATAAATTACTGACGATAGTTGTCGTTTTGAATCCTCAGTAAGAAAAACTTTTCTTCTCGGTTGAACAGATTCATCTTCGCCAAAAATAATTTCATTTCTTTGAAGCATGCTTTTAAGGGTCTCAGGCGCTCGCGACCATCCATTTGGTGGTACCGGACAAGGCTTTTTTGTAATAGGATGAATAAGTGGTATATAAAATTTTTTGTCTTTCCGTAGTTCAGGTGCGCCCATTGCCACACTTTGGTATACTCTTCCATCATCGTCTATTAGGCAATACGCTCGCTCTCCACCTGTCAATTCATCATTGTTCTTAATCCACTTTTCAAATTCATTGCGAACGGTATCGTTTACACCACCGTACTTTCTAATGAGTGAATGTGCCTTATCCAATATCATTTTTATAGCTTTGGGACGTAAATAGACAGACTCATCCGCCCATGATTTCCACGCAATGTATTCATGTTGTGTTGCGATCCCTTTTCTTCCTAGCATGGGGTTCTTTTTATCCCACACAATAGTTCCGCCGTAAGGGATACCTATTTGATCTATAAGTAAATGAAGCCTTTCGTATTCGTTCTCATCAATATGGCACAAGAAAGAGCTCTCTTTCGTCATTACCTTGAGAGACAAGGTAATACGGTCCTGCATCATTGATAGCCAACTTGAATGTTGATAATTATTCTTATAGAGAAAACCGCTGGTTTGTGTATTATATGGAGGATCAATATGAATACATTGGACCTGTTTCCGATATTTTTCTGCTAGTAGGTTCAGAGCCTGCCAGTTTTCACTGTGCACCAGCAGACCATCGGTGGCTTCGTCCAGGTTGTCAAAGCTCGCCAGCAGGCGATCGGTAAATTCTGCCGGAAAGTGGCGCGTATCCAGCACCAGTGTGGGGTGGGCTCTCAAGAACTCCAGGCGCCGGCCATTTTTATCCTTGCCAAAAGTGAGCAGGTTGGTCTCTTCCTCATTAATATGGAACAGCTCCTTCCATTCTTCCCACTGCGATTCGCAGCCGGCAATCTCCGGGTAGAATTCCTCGGGAATATGGCCCACCGTGATGCAGTAAAAGGTCTCCGCAATGAATTTGCGCTTCTCCCAAAGCATCTTCTGAAATTCCTCGATCTGGGCCAGAAAGTCGATGATGTATCCGCCTATCCTCTTTACGAGGCGCATCAACTGGAACCAACCTTCAGCCAGAGCCTCGCCTGCAGCTTCCATCTCATCCAGGTTGAGCACCTCGTTCTTCAGGTAAAAGTCCAGCTCGCGGGAAAGAAATCCTTTCAGGTCCTTGTGGATGAAAAAGTCGCTGGTGTTGCGCCAGGTATAGCGGCGCAGGTGATGTTCCAGATTGGTAACAGCTTTGCCTTCACCGGTCCGGCGTTTTTCGGCATTTAAAGCCTCCAGGGCCAACGGGGCATTTTTCACGCAGCCTTGGCTAGGTATGTCTTCCACGGCCCTGGCGATGATCGTTTCCTGCTGGTTCCTACTGCCATAAGCAGCGGCTTCCCGGGCATCAAGGGGCCGAAATTCAAAGGGAATGGTCAATTCCCTGGTCTCCTTTGCCCAGGTCATCTTATCCAGACAGGGCAGGAAGAAGCGCTTTTCCCCCTTCACATTGTTCTGCTCCACGTCGGCGCTGGTCAACTTGAAATGAACGGTCACGCCATTACGCGCCTTCCATGAATAGTCGGTAAAATACTCGCCGGTCTTGACATAGTACTGGTCATGGTTGGCCCAGTAAAGCAACACTTCCTCGCCGTTGTAGGGGATGGCGTAGCGCTCATTTTTGGAGTAGCGGCGCTTGGAGATGAAGTCACCGTCTTGCCAGTAGCGGCTGAAAAAGGTGTGGAGGTGATTGTAAACATCAGCTTCTAGCGATTGATAGCTTTTGGCGGACTTAACCTTTTCTAGAGCTTCAAGATACCTTTTGCCGGGCTTCGTATCATGGTACTTGACCAGATTCCCCGCCGGGTCAATGGCGTCGTCACTTATTTCCAATAACTTTTTCCTAGCAGATTCCAGCTCTTCAGCCGCCTGCGTCATCTCCGCCAGGACACCCTGTTCCAGCTCCTTGGAGACGGCCCGGGGCAAATCCTGCGTGATGAAACGTTCGATTAGATCACGCTTGTAATTCATGATGCGATAAATGCCGAAGTCCAGATCGGCGCAATCAAACTGGAAAAGTTCTCGCAGCAGCTGCTGAAACTTGGTTAAAGGACTGCTCACACAACCACCCCCTGCAAATGGACCATCGATACTCTATCCTGAAAAAATGCCATCATGCTAAGATTTTTTTAATATCCTATTTTTTGCAGGGCTCTTTACTCCCTGCCTCTTTATAGTTGATTTTACCATAAAGCAATCTTGGGATGTTCTTCTGTTTCTTCTTTGATGGTTTATGCGTCTGGGAAATCACTTGAATATCCTGCGGAGGGTTTTACCGGTTGCCCGGCCGGCGGTCCGGCGGGCTGCTCTTTTGCCAATCTTGCCGGGGCTGCCGCTGGAAATGGCGTTGATATCGCCGAGGAGCCTGGCGATGGCGTAAAGGAGCCCCCTGGTTTTGTTGATGCTCACTGGAGAAGCCACCTCCCGCTTTCATTAGAAGAAAGGAATTTTTTTATTATTTTACCATGGGAGGATGACACAATTGTGTCACTTTTCGCGATTAACGGTATCGCAAGCTGTTGCCCATGGCGCAACCAAACAGATAGATAATGCAGGAACATGGTGCAAATTGTAGAATCATTTGGCAATAAACGGTAGAGGAGTGAAAGATGTTGCCCGCAAAAGCATTGTTTGAACGGCCCACCCGGAAGAAGGCAGCGGCGGCTTTTGTAATCTGCCTGATTCTGCTGTTGGCGGCAACGGTCCTGGCTTCACTGGTACAGCGAGATTTCGGCAACGTGGAAGTGAGCAATGTTACATTTGAGAATTATAACGGCATCCCCATCAGGGCGAAGCTGTTCCGGCCGCTGGAGGCGCAGGCGGAAAGCCCGGCCCCGGGGATTGTCTACGTGCACGGCTACCAGAACAACCGCGAGACTTCCGACGCCTACTGCATTGAGCTGGCGCGGCGGGGCTTCGTTGTATTGGGCATTGATGCCATCGGGCGGGGCAACTCCGGTGTTCCTGGAGACCAGGACGACCCCGATTTTGACCAGACTTACGGAGCAAAATCGTCTATCGAATACCTGCGCTCTCTTCCCTTTGTGGATGAGGGCTCCATCGGGGTCATGGGGCACAGCCTGGGGGCGGAGATGGTCTATAAAGCGGCCCTGGAGGATCCGGGAATCAACGCCGTGGTCATCTCCGGCTTCGCCTACACCCCCGAAGCGACGACAAACAATCCCCGCAACATGCTCATGATTTTTGGCAAGTACGATGAATACCGCTACCGCATGACCGGAACCGGCGATTTCAGCAGCGAGTGGATGAGCAGCCCCCAGACAAAGCAGGTCATCGCTGCCGGCGATCCGCAGTTTGGCGCAACCTACGGCGATTTTGGCGATGGCTCAGCGCGGCGGGTCTACATGCCCGCAATAACGCACGTGCAGGAATCACACCACCGGGGCTCTATTGCCGAGGCCCTGCTCTGGATGAAGAGCGCCTTGAACCCGCCGGAGGAGAGCTGGATCGACCCGGCCAGGCAGATCTGGCCGCTTAAGGAATGGGCCACCCTGCTGGCGATGGCTGCCGGCCTGGCCTCGCTTCTGCCCCTGGGGCTGCTGCTCCTGCAGACGCCCTTCTTTGCCTCCCTGCAGGGGCCCGCTTCCGGCCGCCTGCCGGCGGACAGAAAAAACAATCTGAAGGCGGGGCTGCTCAACGGTGTTCTCTCCCTTCTGTACCTGCCCCTGATTTTAGTATTGTTTGCCGTTCATGTTTACCTGGCGCCCATTGACGGGGCTTTTCCCATGATGATGGTGAACGGAATCGTGTGGTGGTTTTTGTGGGTAAACATTATCGGCTTCCTTTTCTTCAAGGGCTGGTATAAAAAAGAAGCGGCCCGCTCGGGCCTGACCCTGCAGCAGCTGGGGTTATCCGATAGGGCTGAAGGATTCGGCCTGAAGGGTACCACCGTGGGTAAAACGCTGCTGCTGGGGCTGATCCTGTTCGGATTTGCCTACGGCGTGGAGCACCTGCTGGAGAGTATTTTCATTGTAGATTTCCGCTTCATCTTTCCCTTTGCCAGCGATCTTACGCCCTACCGGGCGCTCATGTTTTTGCTTTATTTCCCCTTCCTGCTGGCCGGCTTCCTGCTCCTGGGCACCTTCCTGCACGCGCGGCTGGCCAGGCCGGTGCGGGAAACTTTTGGGCGCACCTTTCTCTCCTGGTCCGGGAGCAATATCCTGGTGATAATTGCGCCGCTGCTGCTGATGGTGCTGGCCCAGTACCTGCCCATAATCGCCGCCGGCGTGATTCCTTTTACCGGGCCCGGAGGGGTAATGACTACGTTTACGCTCAACCTGGTGCATATCATCATGAAACTGGTTCTGATTATCCCCATCATGACCTGGTTCTACCTGCTTACGGGCAAGATCTACCTCGGCTCCCTGGTATCAGCCCTGCTGGTGACATGGATGTTTGCTTCTTCGCAGGTGATTGCGCCCATTCCGATCTAGGGATGCTGCAGCGCTGGTGAAAGGATGAGAGTTTGTGCAATATAGGCTGCCCTACGGTGATGGATGCATGGAACTGGGTTCGGGCTTACCTGCCAGATGGGATCGGCCGCCCGCTGCGGCAGCAGGTATTTTGAATCATCGTCATGTTTGCGCCAACTTCAACGCAGTTGCTTAAAGTGAAAAGCCTCTCCTCCCAGGGAAAATTTATTCTGCCCTGGGAGGAGAAGCGTGATGGGGCGGCACGGAAGGAAAAGGGCACGATAATTCGAGGCTGGGCTAGGCCCTGAAGATCTCGCCTGTCTTCTTGTCCTTCCAATATCCTCTCTGCTGAAGAGGCCAGTTAAACTTAATGGCACCCTTGTGTGGGCATGCCATAACGCAACACCCGCAGTACCAGCATTCGTCAGGATGAAGCACAATAGGCGGTTTCCCTTTCTCCGGATTAGGGATATATACATCCATGGGACAGACTTCCATACAGTTATTACAACCCTTACAAGCTTCAGGATTAAAGGTTACCGGCCCACTTGGAGCATTAACATTAGGCAGAGCTAATACCTTTTTCTTCTCCATAGCACTATCCTCCTATCTGTTGTAAACACCCTTGTAATCCCTGTTGTTGGCTTCGTAATTATTTTTCATATCTCCCCAGTAATTAAGGGGTAGTTCTCCTGTTATTACTTTGCCGTTTTCCTGCTTCAAGGTAACAAACTTATTCCACTCTACCTGGTCTACCTGAGGGTAATCTATCCGGTGGAAATTTAGTATATTGTTGCTCGCTTTGCGTGCCAAAGAAGCAAGCATGACAATCCGGCCATGGGTAAGAATGTCCAAGTCTTCCATGCAGCGCATCAGCTTGTGCGGGTCAACAGCATAAAGAGTGGGAACATATTCTTCTTCAATTTCTTTTAAGGTTTGCAAACCGATATTCAATAGATGTTCGGTTAAATATTCGCCGCAGAACCACTGCATGGTCCTGGCAATTCCGCCATGCAGCTCTTTCCAATCTATCCCGTGGCTCCGCTTGACAGGCGCATAAACGCGAGCTTTTTCCAGCTCAACCTGGTCTCTCGATATCTTCGGCTCGTAGGCTTCACGAGCATAAGCTGCCGCTTTTCTTCCGGCATACCTGCCGGTAGCCGCGCAGAAGCTGTGGTCCCGGGGAGAAAACATCTGTGACCCTGCAGCATACAGGCCCTCCAGGCTGGTCCTCAGGTCCCAATCAACAACCAGCCCCCCCATGCGGGCATTCCGCCATTGCGGGGGACTAACCCCTTCCAGGAGCTGGTAGCTCATCAGTTGATGCTTCCTGTGATTGAAGCCGGCCTCGTTATAGGTATCCACAATGATGCGCGAAGTCGATTCTTCCCGCAGCATCATATTCCAGGTTGCATTGGATTCTAATTCCGGCATGCCCGGAAAATCGCCGTAAAACGGAAGAGCATACTCGCCTCTTTTCACCGCATCGCGTATAAGCCCCATTAGCGGTTTGCCGGCTCCCGGCATGCTCCCGTCAACCCATCCCTGCGTTGGAATGGGCAGCTTTTTACCGTTGGCATCTACCAACTGAACGTTTTCATAGCTGGCATCACCGGCGCCTGAATACCAGGTGTGCTTGAAACCGGAGCCAATATTATGAAGGGTAGTTACCTCCATGAGAGTAAGCTCGGCTCCAGCTCTCCAGGCCATGGCAAATCCACCGCCGCAATTATTTCTAGAGCCGAAAGTGTTGTAGCCTGCCAGCTCGGTATTCAACAAATAAAGCGTGGTGTTGCCGGCAGTACAGAGTATAGTGGCCTTGGCTTTAAAAATCATAAATTCACCGGTGCGGTTGTTAAACCCGGTGGCGCCCACAACCCTGGCCCCCTGGAGACCTCCTTCGGTAAGAAGACTGGTCACCATAACACGGTTAAAAACCTTTACGCCCAAGCGTTGGCATTCTTTCTTCAAGCTGGGCTTAAACGTAGTTCCCCATACACGCAGAACTGTATTCGTTGTATGGTTCTTGTTTTGCCTGGGGGAGGCCATAAATTTCGTTTTTTCGTCCCGGCCTTCCACCCCTATATACTCGTCTTTATCATCCCTAATCTTGGCACCCATCTGCTCATATTCAAGCAGAGTATCGTAATTCTCACGGCACTGGATCTGTGTACCGATACCGTTGCCAAATGGAGTCATCATCTGCTGGGCCCATTCATCAGGGTCGACTTTTGAAATAGGATTGGCAGGACAATCACACCAGTGATCGCATCCCGGACCTCCTGAACCGCTCCTGATTATATCTCCCTTTTCTACGAGAGCAACTTTAACGCCATTCCTGGCAGCGCTAATAGCAGCCCAGCAGCCGGCAATACCCCCTCCGATAACCAGAACGTCACATTCAATTTCTTGCTCCTCGCCATATCGTATCGTATAGGGCCACTCCGGAGCCTCACCTTTTTTTTGCAGGTAATAATGCCACGACGCAGTCATCTTTTTACCTCCTTTTATCTGCATGGTTTAACTATTTACTATATCTGTTTTATTGCTATAAATCACCAGTTGTATTTACTTTAAAGATCATTATGGTGCTCTATACCCGAAGGCAAGCTACCATGTGCCCCGTATCTACTTCACGTAACTCCGGCACCTCCTCTCTGCATTCAGGAATGGCCAATGAACAGCGCGGGTGAAAAGGGCATCCTGGCGGTGGATCTATGGGGCTGGGCACTTCGCCCTCCAATATGATGTGTTCACGCTCTTCTTCGACAAAAGGATCTGCTATTGGTACAGCAGAAAGGAGAGCCTGGGTGTACGGGTGCAGGGGGTTTTTGTATAAATCACTAGAACTGGTTATTTCAACCATATGGCCAAGATACATCACCGCTACCCGGTCACTGATATGTTTTACCACCGAAAGATCATGCGCAATGAAAAGATAGCTTAAATCTTTGATTTTCGTCTGCAGTTCCTTAAGCAGATTGATGATCTGTGCCTGGATTGAAACATCCAGGGCTGAAATAGGCTCATCGCAGATAATTAGGGAGGGATTGCAAGCCAGGGCTCGTGCAATGCCGAGGCGCTGACGCTGGCCGCCGCTAAACTCATGGGGAAAGCGGCTGGTCATGCTTGGGTCCAGGCCAACCATTCTGAACAGCTCTTCAATTCTGTCATTATATTCCCCTTGAGAAGATAATATGCGCTGAATTTTTAGCGGCTCTCCCACTAAACTGCCGGCACTTTGACGCGGGTCCAGCGAACTGTAGGGATCCTGGAAAATTAGGGACATTTTCCGGCGCACTTTTCTCAAATTGTTCTCAGAGTAAGAAGATATATCTTCTCCGTCAAACACTATTTTCCCGTCTGTAATTTCATACTGCCTGAGAATGCAGCGTCCGGTTGTTGTTTTGCCGCACCCGCTTTCTCCTACCAGGCCCAAAGTCTCGCCTCTTTTTAGGGCGAAACTGACGCCGTCAACGGCCTTGATTTCGCCAACTTTCTTGCGCAAAAGCCCCCGCATAATGGGGAAGTATTTCTTAAGATTATTAACTTCTAGCAGCACGTCATTTTGCATGGCAGTTCACCTGACTTTCTCCAGTGTATTGACATCACAGCGCGTATAGTGTTCTCCATACTTACCGTCTACACTTCTAAGAGGTGCCCAGGGCTCACGGTAACAGCTTTCCACTCTGTAAGGGCACCGGGGGAGAAAAGCGCAGGTAGGGGGCATGTTAATCAAGTTCGGGGGCAGTCCTTTTATGGGAACAAGTTCCCTGGCTTTTTCTTCGTCCAATCGAGGTATACATTCAAGCAAACCTCTGGTATAAGGATGCAGCGGGTTGGCAAAAATCTCCTTGGTAGTGCTCGTTTCGATGACGCGCCCGGCATACATGACATATACCCTATGGGCATAGCGGGCCACCAGCCCCATATTGTGTGTCACCAGGATAAGTGAGGTGCCGGTTTTTTCGACCATATCCTTCAACAATTCCAGCAGCTGCGCCTGGGTAGTAACATCCAACGCTGTTGTTGGCTCATCGGCAATGAGCACCTTGGGATTGCAGGAAAGCGCCATGGCAATCATAACCCTCTGCCGCATGCCGCCGCTGAACTGGTGGGGGTAATCGTCAAGCCGCTCTACTGCTTTGGGAATGCCTACCATCTCCATTAAATCAGCAGCCCTCTTGCATGCCGCTTTATAATTCAATCCCAGGTGCTGTTCCATTGTCTCTATCAACTGCTGCCCAATGGTCAGAGAAGGATTGAGGGATGTCATCGGCTCCTGGAATATCATGGCGATCTCGGCGCCGCGAATCGAACTCATCTCTTTCCCTTTAGCGCTATACTTGAGCAGGTTTTCCCCCTGGTAAATGACTTCACCGTCTACAACTTCACCGGGCGGTCTCACAAGCTTCATTATCGACAGGCAAGTGACGGACTTGCCGCAGCCGCTCTCCCCTACCAAACCGATTATCTCTTGCTTGTTCAGGGTAAAAGATACGCCGTCTACGGCTTTAACCAGTCCAGCCTCAGTCTTGAATTGTGTTTTAAGATTTTTTACGACCAGCAGCTCTTTCATTTCTAACCCCCCCATAACTAAAGTAAGCCCCTCAGCCTGGGATCAAGCGCGTCTCTCAACCCGTCTCCCACCATGTTAAAAGAAAACACTGTCAGCATAACGGCCACCCCGGGCGCAATAGATAAGTGAGGGCTGCGCAGCAAATGCCTGTATCCTTCACTGACCATGCTTCCCCAGGATGGTATTGGAGGTGTAATACCAATACCCAAAAAACTAAGGCTGGCCTCGGAAAGAATAACATTCCCAAGGTTCATTGTTATCAGCACCAGGAGTGGGGGGAATATATTGGGAATAATATGTTTTAGGATAATGTAACTATTTTTAGCCCCTGCAAGCTTCGCGGCAATTACATAATCATTTTCCCGCACGCTGAGGGTCAGTCCATTTGCTAAACGAGCATACCCAGGCATCATGGCTATAGCAATGGCTATAATGACATTTACCATGCCCCCGCCGAGTACGGCTGCCAGCACCAGGGCCAGCAAATTCATCGGAAAGCACATTACAGCATCCACGATTCTCATCACGATCGCGCTGACTGCTTTACCAAAGTACCCCGAAAGAACACCAAGAAAAGTACCTACAACACTCGCAACAGCAACGGTTAAAAAGCCTACGGTTAGCGCCGTTCTGGAACCGTAAATAATGCGGCTCAAAACATCCCGTCCAATGCTGTCTGTCCCCAAAAGGTGCTCGCTGGACGGTTTAAGCATAGCCCCGGCCACCCCTACCTTGTAGGGGTCATAAGGCGCAAGCCACGGAGCAAATATTGCGCAAACCACTAAGATCAGCATTATGGTAATACCAATGTAGACCATGCCCCGGGCGAAAAATACCCTTTTAAAGCGCTTCCATTCGTTAACTTTTGGTGGAGCCTCAGAAAAGCCGGGGCTTTCATCCTGCACTTGTACTAAAGCCTGATTGTTTGCCATTATCTACACCCCTCACTCGAACCGTACTCGTGGGTCCAGCCAACCGTAGGATAAATCAACAATTATGTTAACTAATAGAACGAGAAGAGCTATGACAAAGGTAATAGATTGTACCACAACGTAATCATGGGCAAAAATACTGCTCACCAGGAGTCTTCCCACGCCGGGAATGGCAAAAATGGTTTCCACTAAAACCGAGCCGCCTATGACATTCTTGAATATAACCCCAAGGAAGGTAACTACCGGACTAAGGCTGTTCTTAAGCACGTGTTTTATTACTATTTGACGCTCCTTGAGGCCTTTGGACCAGGCAGTGCGAATATAGTCCTGCGGCAGTACTTCCAGCACGCTTGAACGCATCTGGCGCGCGCAACCGGCAATGCCGAATATTGCCATGCAGGTAATGGGCATTATGCTCTGCTTTACACTGAACCAAAAATCTTTAAAAGGTGAAGTATATCCTGCAATGGGCAGCAAATCCAATTCAACCCCAAAAACATACATCAGCATAACGCAGACCCAAAAAACAGGGGCGGATATTCCCAGGTAGGTTAAAGGCATAATCAGCTTGTCCACCAATTTGCCACGCTTAACGGCAGCCACGAGGCCTATTAAAATGCCCAGGATCGTGCTGACAATTACAGAAGTCAAAGAAAGGTGCAGCGTTACGGGGAAACGTTCCAACATCAGCTGACCTATATCTTCGTTGTAAAAAATAGATCTGCCCCAGTCGCCACGAAAAATGTTTGTTAACCACCGGAAATATTGCACCGGCAGCGGTTGGTCAAGGCCGTGTTTTTTGGTGAGAGCATCAATCATTTCCTGGTTCATATTTTCAAGGTTGGCGGATTGTGACAAATATAACAGTATAGGGTCGCCGGGCAGCAAACGCATAATGGAAAATATCAGCACACTGACGATAAAAAGTACTATTACCGCGTGTATCAACCGCCGGGTAATATACGTGCGCAATCTATTCACCTACATCCCTATAAAAGTTAAAAGAAATTTGAACCAGGCAGTCCTCTTTTAGAGGAAAGGGACTGCCTGGTTCTGTTAACATAGCCTGCTTAACGCTATTCCATCCAGGTTTCGTTGGGATTTGGCCAGAAATTGCCATGCACTTTCATATAATCGCAGTGCACGTTATTGGCCATTGCGCAAGCAAGCGGAATCCTGTAGATGGGTATATAGGTGCAGTCTTCCGCCATAATCGTAATGGCCTCTTTAAGCAGTGCCCCACGTTCCTCAAGGTCAAACGCATTTACTATTTCCTTCGAGACTTCAAGCAGCTCATCCGGTTTTGCCGTGTTCCCGCTCTTGAAGGTCAAGGGTTCATGACCATAATGGTCGGTGAAGTTGGACTCGAAACCGACCAAGCCAGAAGAGCAGAATGCCAGTCCATCCCAGCCTTCGCGGAAAATAGCCTCGATATATCTTGCGCGGTCCGAGATGTCTAATTTCACGTTAAAGCCTACCTCTTGGAGATAACCCTGAATAGCCACGAGCGTATCCTTCGGGGTGTCACCTTCACGGGTGAACAGGATGATCTCTTCGCCATCATAGCCGGCATCTGCCATCAGCTGCTTGGCTTTTTCAGGATTGTACGGCCGGAGATCGAGGCCTTCCACATAGCCTGCCGTCCAGGCCTTGGGCGCCATCTGGGTAAGAGGTTCAAACAGACCCCGCCCGACCATATCTGCAATGGCCTTCTTGTCAATAGCATACTCGATAGCTTCGCGTATAAGCTTGTTTGCCAGAGGAGAATCGGGGTTGCTGGAATCAGGGTGCAGGCACCACATTTGGCCAGGCCCTTCATTTACTATATAATCCGGACTTTCATTTAATTCTGCTATTACATCGATATCAGTTAACTCCATGATCATCTGTGCGTCCCCGGATTTCATCATGGCCTGGGCGGTCATAATGTCAGGGACAAAACGGATAATCCATTCATCCAGGTAAGGTCCTTCTCCCCAGTAATCTTCGAAAGGCTCAAACCTAAGAACATCATCACGATTGAATTCAACCAGCTTGTAAGGGCCGGTTGCTACCAGGTTATTCCTGGCCCACTCTGCGCCTTTTTCTATGTCGCCATCACCTTCAAATATATCACCGCCTGCAGCCTCTTCAAAGGCTGAAGGAGAGATCATGACCATAGTACCCCAGGTGGGGAGGCAGCGAATATTGTGTTCCTTTGTGTAAATGCGAAAAGTGTATTCATCTACAACTTCAATTTTTTCTATGTTTTTATAATCCGACAGTGTTTCCATCTTAATGCCCAAGTCAAAGTTCCACTTGGCTGCTTCGGCATTAAAGGGAGTTCCATCGTGGAACTTAACACCCTTCCGCAGGGAAAAAGTAATCTGATTGTTCTCGGGGTCCTCATCCCAGTCTTCTGCCAGGATACCCGTCAGGGTTCCGCTCTGGTCCGAATAGTTAAGCAGCGATTCAACAGCCGGGAGAACACATGCCTTGCATGTTGCGCTCATCTCCGGGGGAAAACCGACAACCGAAGGGAAAGTCTCTTTTACAGCTACCAGAGTACCTCCCTGCTGTGGTCCCTCTCCAGTTCCCGGCTGATTGTTGTCGTCTCCATTGTCTTTAGCACAGCCGACCAAAAGCAACGTTACTGCCAAAACACAGACAATTAAAGGCAACAGGTATTTTTTCAATTTGCTTTTCCTCCTTAGGATTTTGGCTACTAGAATTGACTCGGTAATCCCCCGCTTTTCCTGTCATTTGTTTACTTTTTATTAGGACACGATCTCTCCCTCCCCTATTTGCCTCTGGATTGCGGTTTTTACGGCTCATCCCTGGTTCTCCAGGAAAGGCTTAATTTAAACGAGTAATTTCTTGCTATCGATTGCAAAAATTATAACATATGTTCATCCTTAAAACAATGATTTTTTTGGGCCGCTTAGCCAAGCTTTTCGAATTTTTATGTTCTGGCTCCAAAGGCTGAAAACCCGCTTAAATAAAGGTTATTTTATACTTCAAAGCTGAAACCCGTTACTGGTAAACGCGTAAAAGGGAAAGCCTTATTAAATATCAGGTATATCCTTTCTGCGATGTTTTCCATATTTGTATATCCAAATATGGAAAACGATTGCATAGCCTGGGCTAAAATAAAGAATTCATCCGGGCTCTAAACCAATCAATTCGCATGAATTCCTTTTTTTTAGTTACCCGTTAACAAGCTTCAGCCGGCTCGCTTAAATACAGTACAATTATCAACTCCCGAATTATATTGTTTAATAGGCGATCTATAAACGTTTAATATCCGCAAAGAAAACTGGTTATCCGTATATCGAATTACATATTTTTACTCCCGCCACCGCATCATTGGCGTAATAGTCGGCGCCAGCAAATTCTCTTACTTTCTCGCTGCAGATAGCCCCGCCGATGATAACCTTTACCTGGTCTCTTAGCCCCGCCTCTTTTAGAGCATCTACTACGTTTTTCATTTCCGGGTAAGTAGTGTTAAGCAGCGCGCTGAGGCCCAGAACCCTGGTTCCAGTTTCTTTTACTTTTTTAACAAATTTTTCGGCAGGCACATCTACTCCCAGGTCCACGACTTCAAAACCGTTGCTGCGCAAAAAGTTTATTACAATATTTTTCCCGATGTCGTGTATATCGCCTTTGACAGTTCCAATTACTACTGTTCCAACAGGCTCCCTTCCTACGGCGCCGCCTGCAAGCGGTTCCAGCTTATCCATTATTTCTTTCATTATTTCCGCTGAAAACATCAACTCCGTCAGATAGTATTTTTTAGATTCAAAAAGCTCCCCCACTGCAATAATACCTTCATTGCATTCTTTGATAATATCTGTGTAGGATGCTCCCTGTTCAACCATTTTTTCGACCAGTTCATGCACTTTTTTTTCATCAAGATCTCGTAGAGCTTTAGCCAGTTCGGTCATTATACTTAAAGTGTCTCCTTCCTTTTACATGCTCATAATCAAGTTGTAAGCCATCTGCTCCAGCTTGTCCCAATACTTCTTTATCAGCTTTTCATCGCCTGGAACTTCCCAGCCATTTTCTTTTTTAACAACTTCCCATGGTGTAATTACATTCGGTTCAGAAAGTCCTGCGGTATTTGAATTATTTGAAGCAGTCCTCGGTTCTGGGGGAGAACCCTCATAGTACCTTCCGTATTTAATTGTGGCCTCGATTAGCGCCTGAAAATTCTCCGGCTTTGTATTTTCAGGAATATGCCCCGGGCCGTTGGGAATCCAACCGCCTTCCCTGCCAACGGTTTCACAAAGATGCTTTACCCTTGCCCGGATATCCTCAGGATCCCCCAGGATAAGCATGTCGGTTGGAATCCCTCCGGTAATACACTGCTTGTGCCCAAAGGCTTTCTTGGCTTCAAAGATATCTGCTTCGTTATCTACGTCACAGACTACTGTTCCTTTAGGGAGTTCAGCAATATGATGCCAATGTGGGCTCCAGTCACCTTCAAGAAAGATCCTGACTTTCCATCCTGCTTCGATTAACATTAAAAGCCCTTTCTTATAGGTGGGCCAGTAGAAGGTGTCAAACTGTTTTGGCGACATAAAACAGGGCTTGTGAGTGGGGTTAAAGATTGGGTATTCCCGGCTAGGATCTGCAGTCTCCATGGCCCTTCGGACCATGTATGGCAAGATGGCTTCGCAGGCCTTGATAACATTTTCGGGCTGCCTGAACATATCCTTCATGATCCCGTTAAGCCCGCGATAAAAATCGGAAATATAATCAAATGGAGCTAAATAAGCCCCTTTAAATGCAACAGGCATTCCCGCCTTTTCAACCAGCTGCTGCCTTACATCTCCCATTATAGAAGCAAACATCATGTGTGCAAGACCTGCCTTTAAAAAAGCCACATGGGAGCGTATGGAGCCTTTTTCGTCAAACTCGCCCAGGGCCCGGGGAAAGTAATAGTTCATCTTATATCCAATGGGATCTTCGATAAATAGGGGGTATTCGTCATCTTTCATATATTCCTTTTCTTCAAACTGGTGAATAGAATCAGGAGAGATATCTCTGCCGGGCACCCTGTACATGCGGGAGTTAACTGCATCCCAGAAAGGAGCCCACTGTACGCCAGGATGCATTGTATCCAGCTGGGGATACATATTGGCCAGCTCCAGCAATACTTCTAAGAAAAGTTCAGGTTCATACATAAAATGTTGGCGCTGATAATTGTGACCAGTCACCTTTGCGCCACAGCCCACGCTAAATGAAAGGGGAATTCGATCTGGTGTTTCCATCGCTATAGCTGCCTGGTAACGCCCCAGCCTTTGCCTATATAAATCAGTAACCTCTCCACTCATGGCTATACCTCCTAAGAAAATTTAATAGGTATTTCAATCAGTTTTCCAATATAAAATCAAACCTGTTGGATCATATGGAGGTTATTTATACATGGAAGTATAGAAGCCGCTCCAATGTTCAATTCTCACGCAGCCGCTTTTCACCATGCTTTTTTCGTTTTATTTTGCCTTAAAGTTTTTCATTTTTTCATAGGTATCAATGTACCTTTCAACGCGCTCATCCCACTCGTCAAAAGTGTGCGGGCTTACTTGCCA
>FZPS01000016.1_pt150 | contig 25409 bp, 26 predicted proteins | sample 1817821 | NCBI WGS metagenome assembly FZPS01 (sample SAMEA104158645, study PRJEB21678) | metagenome | place: Germany | collected 2015-04-21 | reverse complement strand
TCGAAGATGGCGCGTTGAAGCCGACCCTCGCTGGACTCATGTCCGCGAGGGTCGGCAGCGACGCGCCAGAACGAAAAAGAGACCCTTGGTTTTCGCGCCGCCCCAATGCAAAAGAAATCCTCTCTCAGCAGCCCCCGCCCAGCTCCCACCCGTTCCCCAACAGCAAACGCAAAAATGGAGCGGGCGATGGGAGTCGAACCCACGTAGCCAGCTTGGAAGGCTGGAGCTTTACCGTTAAGCTACGCCCGCAAATAACAAGCGCGCATTCTTTCTGAATCAGCCGCACGGGTCAAGCTTCCGTTCGTTCCCCCGTCCCACGCGACACAAAAATTCCGCGACGGCGGTAACCTTTTCCACCCGACAAGCAACTCCTATAGGCGACAGACAAACTCAACCTTGAGGAGAGCGCCATGAAACCCAAAGGAAAAAACTTCATCCCCGCCGCCGTCACCCTGCTGATTCTTGCGCTTCCGCTATCAGCATGGGCCGCCCCGCGGCCCAGCCATCCGCCGCAGCGCCCCCGCCCCCACCATCACCAGCGCCACTGTCCGCCGCCGCGTCCGATGGTTCGCCATTGCCCGCCCCCGGTCATTCACTACCACCCGGCGCCGGTCTATCACTGCCCGCCGCCCGTGTATTGCGGTCCGCCGCCGGTTTATCACTGTCCTCCGCCCCCGCCTCCTCCGCCCCCGCCGGGAGCCACCATTGTATATCGCGGCAACCCGTGGAGCTTCATATTCAGCTTCTAGGCTGGAGTTGGAAGCTTGCCGCCGCAGTTGCTCTGTGAAAAGATAGTTGCCGAAAATGGCGCTGGCATCCCGCGCCCGAACCAAGTGCCCTGAACATGACTGAATCCAACAACCTCAACGACGAATCCTTCGTCCGTGCGGCTGTGGAGCGGGTTCTGGATGGCGATGTGGAAGCCTTTGCCATCATTGTGCACGCGTATCAACGTCTCATTGCCGCCGATTTGGCCCGGCGCTTGCCCGCGCAGGACGTTCAGGAAGTGGCGCAGGACGTGTTCGTGCGCGCCTATCGCGCGCTGCCGTCCTATCGCCAGCAGGCGCCGCTGCGCATCTGGCTGTTGCGCATCGCCCGCTACGCGGCCATGGACTTCTGGCGCAAGCATTACCGCCGCCGCGACCGGGTGTTTTCAGACCTGGACGAAGCCGCCCTGCACGGCGTCGAAAGCGCGCACCAGCAAACCGTCGCCGAACGGCAAACCGATGACGACGCCCTCGAAATCGCGCGCGAATGGCTGGCGCTGGCGCTCGAACAACTCTCCCCGTCCGACCGCGCCGTCATCACGCTGGTAGAGCTGGAAAAAACGCCGCTGGCCACGGCCGCCGAACAACTCGGATGCAGTCTGACCGCCATGAAAGTACGCGCCTTTCGCGCGCGGCAACGCCTCAAAACGGCGCTGGAAGACCAGCGCTCGAAAAGGAAGTAGGAACGATGAACATGAAATATCAAAATGAATGGAATCAGGTGCGAGCCGCCTGGCGGCCCACCCCGCCGCCGACGCTGAACACCGCCGCCATCATGGCCGCGGTACGCGCCGAAGCCGCCGCGCGCCCCGTGCGCCGCGCGCCCGAAGCGCTGGCCGCCAGCATCCCCGCCTGGGTATGCGCCGCCGCCGCCGCCCTCGCGCTGATGGCCACCACCACCGCCGTCGTGCGTTCAGTGGACAAAGCCGACAGCTTCATCGGGCAGGCCTGGTTGCACAGCGTGGAACCCGCCGAATTTGAAACAAACATTCTGCCCTCCGGCAGCCCGCTATTCTTTTAGGAGTCACCCATGCGCAACACCAAATTAATCCTGCTGCTGCTCGCCGCCCTGCTCATCGGCATGTGCGCGGGTTTTTACATCAACAGCGCCATTATTCGCGCCCGCATTCGCGCCTATAACCAAATCCCGGCCAACATACCCCAGCACTTCACCGACCGCCTCTCCAAGCGCCTCGACCTGACCCCTGAGCAGTGTGAGAAAATCCTCGCCACCATGCAGGGCTATCAAGCCCGCATGGACGAAACCCGCGAGAAAAGCCGCGCCATGTTCGACGAGCTGATGGCCGAAGTTTTCGTGCAAATTGACCAGCACCTCACCCCCGAACAGCAAGCCGAACACGCCCGGATACAGGACGAAATCTCTGCGAAGCGCCGCGCCGCCCGCGACATGCGCCGCGCCCTCACGCCGCCCCCCAAGGATGCCCCCCGCAACAACAAGACCCCGCGCGACAACAACAAGTAAGGCTGGCATTCCGCGCCCCCCCATCCTATTCTGCGGCCATGAAAAAACACTCCCCTCCCGCATCTTTATCGGTATCCCTGCGGCTCACCTTCGCCGCGCTCATCCTTTGCGCCGGCCTTCTCGTCACCGCCGCGCCCCCCGCCGCCACGGTACCCGTCAATCCCATCCTGCCCGCCGACTACCTCGGCTGGACCAACGCCTTCCGCCTGCAAAATGAGCAACTCGAAGCCGTCATCGTCCCCGCCCTTGGCCGCCTCGTCTGGCTGGCCCCCGCCGGCGGCGCCAGCCCCCTCCGCATGGACGCCAACCTCCAAGGCCGCACACCCACCGCCGAAGAACCCTTCTTCAACATCGGCGGCGACTGGCTCTGGCCCGTCGCCCAAGCCCGCTGGCCCGCCCTCTCCGAAAATAAAAGCGACTGGCCCCCGCCACCCGTCCTCGCCGACGGCCCCTGGCAATGCTCGGCCTGGATAGATGCCGACGACGCCCAATGCGCGCGCCTCACCCGCGCCTACGGCCCGCCCCTCAACATGGTCGCCTCCCGCCTCTTTCGCCTGCGCCCCCAATCCGAAGAATTAACCATCCATCAGCGCATTGAACGCACCGGCCCCTCCGACATCCCCGTTGTGCTCTGGAACGTCAGCCAAATTGCCAACGCCCAACAAATCATCCTGCCCACCGACCCCCAATCGCGCTTCCCCAAGGGCCTGAAAACCCTGATGGGCGGCAAGCCCCCGCGCGGCAGCGTAAAAAAATGCGACGCCGCCGCCATTTACACCGTCCGCCCCGGCGCCGAAACCAAGCTGGGTTCCGACTCCCCCCGCGCCTGGATAGCCGCCACCAAGGATGAAACCCTCATCGTCGAAACCGCCGTCACCGCCGCCACCGGCGCCTACCCCGACGGCGGCTGTGTGGTCGAAGTCTACTCCAACAGCGGCCTCGGCTATTCCGAAATAGAAACGCTCAGCCCCGAAGCCCCTCTCGCCCCCGGCACCGTTTTGGAAAATACGCTCACCATCCGTCTCGCCCCCGCCCCCGCCGTCTCCACCCCTTGCGATGTGGCCACCGCCGCGCAAGCCCTCGCGGAACAGTAACCGCAAACGCGCAACCGGACGCAGAACTGGCACGGGCTTTTCGCCAGAATTCTTATGTTGCCAATTGTTGACATCCAAGACGACTTGGCGCGCGCGGTGCGTCGCACGCGGCGAATCATTCTGACGGCTCCGACCGGCTCCGGCAAATCCACCCAGGTGCCGCAAATGCTTCTGGACCTCGGCGCACTGGGCACGGGCAAAGCCGTGGTCCTTCAACCGCGCCGTCTGGCCACCCGCCTGCTGGCCAAACGAGTCGCCGAAGAACGCGGCGTGACCCTGGGGGATGAAGTCGGCTATCAAATCCGCTTTGAGTCCGTTTGCGGCCCGAAAACCCGCATCCATTTTGAAACCGAAGGCATTCTGCTGCGTCAGATGCTTTCGGACCCCACCCTCGCGGACGTCTCGGCCATCATCTTCGATGAATTCCACGAGCGCCACGTCTATGGCGATGTCACGCTGGCGCGCGCGGTTCAACTGCAACAAACCGCGCGCCCCGATTTGCTGCTGGTGGTCATGTCGGCCACGCTGGACGCGCGCCTGTTGCAGCCCTATCTGGAGCCGTGCGTCCATCTGCATTCGGAAGGACGCACCCATCCCGTCACCATTGAGCACCTCGCGCGTCCGCTGCATCCAGACCGCGACACCCCATGGGACGCCGCCGCGGAAGCCTACGAACGGGCCGCGCGCAACGGACACACTTCCGGCGACACTCTGATATTCATGCCGGGGGCCTATGAAATCCAGCGAACGCTGGAAGCCTTGCGCCACACGCCCGCCGCCAAAGGCGCGCTGCTCTTGCCGTTGCACGGCGAATTGCCGCCAACGGAGCAAGATGCCGCCGTGGCGCGCTACGCCCAAAAGAAAATCGTAGTTGCCACCAACGTCGCGGAAACCTCCCTCACCATTGACGGCATCCGGCTGGTGATTGACGCCGGCCTCGCACGGGTGGCGCGCTTCGACCCCTGGCGGGGCATTAACACGCTCCACATCGAGCACATTTCGCGCGCATCGGCCGACCAGCGCGCGGGCCGCGCCGGACGCACCGCCCCGGGCCACGCCATCCGCCTGTGGACCGAAAATGAACACGCCGGACGCGCCGCGCACGATTTGCCTGAAATCAAGCGCGTGGACCCCTCGGAAATGATCCTGACCCTGAAAGCGCTCGGCGTCACCGACATGGAATCCTTCCCGTGGCTGGAGCCGCCCGAAGCCCGCGCGATGGAACAAGCCCTCACGCTGTTGCGCGATTTGGGCGCGCTGGATGCCAGCGGCGCCCCCACCCCGCTGGGCCAACGAATGCTGTCCTTTCCGCTGCATCCGCGCTATGCCCGCATGCTGCTGGCCGCCGGCGAACGCGGCGCGGTTCGGGCAATTGCCTTAATCGCCGCCATCGCCCAGGGGCGCCCGATTTTGGTGCGTAACGCAGGCAAAGAAGCGGCGGAGCGACGCCGCGAACTGCTCGGCGGGGGCGACTCCGACTTGCTGGTGCTCATGCGCGCATGGAATTATGCGCGGCAAAATAATTTTGACCTGAATCGTTGCCGCCGGCTGGGAATTCACGCGGCGGCCGCGCGTCAAGTCGGCCCGCTGCGCGACTATTTCCTGCGAATCGCCGCGAACCAAAACCTGCCGCTGGAAACCTCGCCGCCCGACGATGCGGACATTGCCAAATGCGTGCTGACCGGCTTCTCGGACCAAGTCGCGCGCCGTCTGGACCGCGGCACGTTGCGCTGCGAGCTGGTGCATAAGCGGCGCGGAGAACTGGCGCGCGAATCCGTGGCGGATGAAGCCGCGCTGCTCGTGGCGAACGAAATCCATGAAATCGGCCGCGGCGATGGCGAAATCAATGTGCTCCTGACGCAAGCCACCGCGATTCAAGAGGAGTGGTTGCGGGAATTGTATCCGGAAGATTTTTCGGAGCGCTCCGCCGTGAGTTGGGACGCGGACGCCAAACGCGTGGTGGCCCGGCGGGAAATCGTCTTTCGTGACTTGGTGCTGGAATCGCAACTTCGCGGCACGCCCCCCGCCGAAGAAGCGGCCCGCCTGCTGGCGGCAAAGGTGCTGGCGGGTGAATGCGCCCTGAAGGGATGGAATCGCGCCGTGGACCAATGGATGGCGCGCGTCAACGGCCTGGCCCGCGCCTGGCCGGATTGGCAGTTGCCGGTGTACGACGAAAGCACGCGCGAACTCTTGATTCAACAAATCTGCCTGGGAGCGGCCTCCTGCAAAGAGATTAAAGACCGCCCGGTGTTGCCGACGGTCAAGGCGCTGCTATCCTCGGCCCAGCAAGCCTTGGTGGAAAAGCACATGCCGGAGCGCGTCACCCTGAGCAATGGACGCAGCGTCAAAGTGCAATACGCCGACGCCGCCGAGCCGTTTGTCGCCGCCCGCATTCAGGAACTGTTTGGGGTGGAAAAATTGCCAACGCTGGCGCAGGGACGCGTCCCGCTGGTCATTCAAATCCTCGCGCCCAGTCAACGGCCGGTGCAAATCACCAAAGACCTCGCCGGGTTTTGGCGCGACCACTATCCGCGCGTCAAACAGGAATTGCGGCGCAAATATCCCAAGCACAAGTGGGAGTGAGGCCGTCGGGCGGCAAGGGACGGCAACGAAACGCCGGAGCGATTATTTTGTCGGCGGCGGAATGACCATGACCGGACATTGCGCCTTGCGCACGACAAGCTCGCTGACGTTGCCGAAGAATATTTTCCCGACGGTGCCGGTCCCTTGGCGGCCGATAATAATGAGGTCTATGTCCTGCTCCGCGGCATACTCCAGAATCTTCTGGCCGGCCTGACCAATGCGCATGGCAATCGTCAGTTGCACGTCCTCGGGCACGCGCGGCAGATAGGTCTGCGCCAGCTTTTCATCAATTTCGCGCTTGGCGCGCGCGTCCACGTCCTCATCCACTTCATAAATGTAGCCCTTCCAGAATTGGGCGGGCGGCTCCGGAATGACGTGCAGCAAATGCAACTGGCCGTCCGTGTGCCGGCGGGCGGCATTAACCGCAAAAATAAACGCGCGGTCGGCATTGGCCGAAAAATCCGTGCAAAACAGTATTTTTCGGAAGTGTTCGTGGGGGACGGAATGAGTCATGGCGTCTCCTTTTCCATTTTATTTCACCCAACTGGCGGGCGCGGTGGCAATTTCCGGGAAAATCAGCAACAACAACGCGGCCAGAACAAGTCCCGCCAAAAACGGCAGCGCGCCCTTGAAAACGCTGGGCATCGGCACCGTCCGGTCCATGCCGCTGACGACATAGACATTCACGCCCACCGGCGGCGAAATGACGCCCATTTGAGTGACCAGCACAATCATGACACCAAACCAAATCGGGTCATACCCCAGTTGCAAAATCACCGGATAAAAGATGGGAACGGTCAGCATGACCAAAGCGAGAGCATCAAGAAACGCGCCGGCCAGCAGATAAAAGCCGATGACCACCAGCATAATCCCCCACCCCGGCAAGGGCAGGTTGGCCATCCACGTCGCCAGCTCCGTCGGCACATTGGTGATTTGCAGAAAATGCCCGAACACCGTCGCGCCGGCGACAATCACCAGCACCATGCAGGAGGTGCGCAAGGTTTCGAAGAGCGCCATGGTCACCATACGCACGCTGAGCTTGCGGGAGAGAGCCGTCAGCACAAGGACACCCGCCGCGCCAACAGCGGCCGCCTCCGTCGGCGTGAACCAGCCGACAAACATGCCGCCCATCACCAGCGCGAACAGCAAAATCATCTCCACCGTGCCGGACAGCGATCGGATGCGCGCCGCCCACGAGACGCTGCTCGCCGCCGGCGCAAGGGCCGGGCGCACGCGGCACAACAAACCGATGATAAGCATGAACAACACGCCAATCATCAGCCCCGGCACAACACCGGCAATGAAAAGTTTGCCGATGCTCTGCTCCGTCATGATGCCATAGACAATGAAAACCACGCTGGGCGGAATCATCATGCCCAAACTGCCGCCAGCGGCCACCGTGCCGGCGGCGAAGCCGGGATGGTAGCGGTAGCGCTTCATTTCCGGCAGCGCCACGGCGGCCATGGTGGCGGCAGTGGCCGGCCCCGAGCCGCAAATGGCCCCAAAAGCCGCGCACGCGCCAACCGTGGCCATCGCCAACCCGCCGCGCAACCAGCCGAACCAGCATTGCGCCGCCGCAAAAAGTTTTTTGCTGATGCCCGTATGAAACGCCACCTGCCCCATGAAGACAAACAGCGGAATCACCGTCAGCCCATAATTGCAAAACGTGTCGTAGTAATCGGTCACCAGCATGTTCAGCGCCGCCGACCCATTCACGACGGCGGCAAACCCGACCACCCCCACAACGGTCATGGCGAACCCCACCGGCATGCTCGCCGCCAGCAGCACGAACAGCACCGCAATCCCCAACAAACCTATATGCAGCATACTCATATCAACGCAGACGAATCATGGCCCGCCCGGGATGCAGCAAATGCCAAAGGGTAACGCCCACCGTGACAAGGCAGGCCGCCGCCGCAACCCACGGCACCCAGAAGATGGGCATGTGGAGCGTGGGCGTCACTTCTCCACTGGTGTAAAAACTCCATCCCTGCACGCTGAACTGCCACGCCAGCAAGCCAAAGAGCGCCAGCACGGCCAGCCGCATCAGCGTATCGGTGATGGTACGCCCGCGGCGGCGCATTTTCTGGAAAAAGTATTCAATGGCAATGTGCCCCTTCGCCGCCTTCGTCAGCGGCAGCGCGCACGCCGTGGCAACGGCCCCCAGCACCCGCACCAAATCATAAGCCCCCTTGACCGGCCAGCCGAACTGACGGCCAATCACATCCGCCACTGTCACCACAATCAGCGCCAGCAGGGCCAGACTGCCCACCACCGCCAAGGCGTGTATCAGCCAGCGCAACAAGCCGGTGCGCGCGCTGCTTCCCGATAGTATCTTCATGGCGCGTCGGCAATCGCGGCTTGAATATCCGCCAGAAATTCAGCGCCGGGCAACCCCTTGGCCTCGGTTTGCTTGAGATAAGCCTGCAAGAGCGGCTCCACTTTTGCCTTCCATTGCTCTTCCTGACCGGCGTCCAGCGTCACAAATTCGCGATTCAGGCTGCGGACAAACGCATCGCCCTCCTCATCCGCCTGATTCCAAGCCTCCCCGTGCCTATCCACCCATTCGGCGCTGACCTCGGTGAAAATCTCTTGCAAATCCGCCGGTAGAGAATCCCACGCCTTGGCATTCATTGCCACAAACATGGCCGTGGTATAGCCAATTACCTTGGTGTCGGTCACATAATGGATGACTTCGCCCTGCTTCCAGCCCTTCAGCGTCTCAATCGGACAAAGTGTGCCGTCCACCACCCCTTTTTGCAGAGCGTCATACGTTTCCGGCTGCGGCATGCCCACGGCCGTTGCGCCAAGCGCCGCGGCAATTCCCGCCGAAAGGCCGGTGCCGCGGATTTTCATGTTTTTCAAGTCATCCAAATTGCGCACCGGCTTCTTGGTCGCCAGAATGCTGGGGCCATGCGCGTGAATATAAAGGATTTTCGCACCCTGCAACTCCGCCGGGTTGTACTTGGCCGCCATGGCGGTGGCAACGCGCGTGGCGGTCAAACCATCCGGCCAACCCAAAGGCAAATCAAGAGCCTCCAGCAGAGGGAAACGGCCCGGCGTATAGGCCAGACAGCTCATGCCAATGTCGGAAATGCCATTCAAGACCCCCTGCCAGCACTGATCCGCCTTGGTCAGCGAGCCACCCGAATGCACCGTAATCTTGACCCGCCCCTCCGAGCGCTTTTCAATTTCCTCCGCCCATGCCACGGCCGTTTGCGCCTGAATGTGCATCGGCGGGAAAAACACACTGTACGTCAGCTTATATGCCGGTCGTCCGCCATCGTTTGCCGACGGGCCACACCCCCCCGCCAGCATCAGCCCCATCAGGCCAACGCCAATCAAACCCAAACGAACGCTCGATTTCATTCATGCTCCTTCATTGGAAAATACAACCGCTCATTTAGCCATTTTTGCCGCCCCCCTGCAATCTTTTCGCTCAACTTTTCAGCTAATATGAAACTGAGGATAATTCCGCAAATAGATGGGTCACCCCAGCCCGGGCCTGAACGGAAGGGCACCATACCCCGGCCGCAAGACGGGAAAGCAGCCAGTTCAAACCAACGGGCAAAAGAATCTGGGCACTGCTAACAACAGAGCCTCATCGCGTATGGCAACAAAAATAGTAGTGCGAATTGCACAATCAGAATCAATAGCAAGGCAACCAGTGTTTGCCACTTTGTTTTCCTAATGCGCTTGCGCAAGGCCAGCGCCAAAGGCATGACCATAATCAACCCCGCCGCTGAAATAATCGCGCCAGATGAATCAAGCGCAGGCCATACGAGAAACCCGTAAATCAAAGAGAGGCTTATCCACGATAACCAGAAGTTCTTCATAACACCACCCAAGAAGTACTTTTGACAAAAGAGAATTGGATGCGTTTCCCGCTCCAAACACGCGATTGGTCAACTGGTTCCATGCGTTGTAGACCATGAAATTGGTTTGGCCATTGGCGTTGATCTTGGCCGCCTACGGCCCCCCCCCTGCGGGCTTCAGATGGGGACGCGCAGATATTTATGATGAATGATTGCATGTTGATTGCTTGATTTGGGAAAACCTATCTTTTTTTCGGATAAAGCAAATATACGCCATATATAATCATTAGAATACCTGCAACATGAGCGCCGCCCCCCCTATCCGCCCATAATACGTCAATCCGGCCCTGCCCGTTACAAGCGCCATGATCCCGCTAATCAGCACAACAATGCCTAATACTTGCCATTGATTAATTTTCATCGGGGATCCTCATTCCATGCTTGCCATGCGCCAATAAACATTCCTATAGCCTGAATAGGAGATGATGAAGCGGAGGGGAGGTCCATACATGCCTGATAATAAATCGGCAACACCTTGATTAATCGGCTCCATTACAGGACTGGGCGGTTCGCCACATCATAGGAACAAGCGGCAGCCAGCCCGCCGGGCAGGTTTGCGCCAGTTAAATTGTTACGCGAGTCGCAAGCATACGTTGTGGTCGAAAGCCCGAAAGCTGACGCCTGCACGTTCGTCAGCCGGGACGTGCCATCGCAAGCAAACGTCTGGGATTTTCCGTCGGGATAAACAATCTTTGTCCGCTGCCCCGCCAGACTGTACTGGTTGCTGACGGTTTGACCGAAGGGGTCCACAACTTGGACAAGGCGATTCATCCTATCGAAAGTCTGCCGTGTCGCGCCGAGACTGTCCACCATATTTGTCAGATTTCCGTTGGGACGAACCGAACCTTGCTCATGCGCGGCCCACATGCTACGCTGAAACCGTCATGAAAGTACTCGATTGCGATTACTTAATCATCGGCGCGGGACTCGCGGGCCTTTCCGCCGCCATGGAGTTGGCGCCTCATGGCCAGGTGGTGCTGTGCGCCAAGCGCGAACTGACGGAAAGCAACTCCTCCCACGCCCAGGGGGGCATCGCCGTACCCATCGCCGAAGACGACACCATTGAATCGCATCTGCAAGACACGATTGTCGCCGGAGCCGGACTGACCAATCCGCAAGTGGCCCGCGAAATCATCGCCGCCGGAGCGAATCGCATCGCCGCGCTCGAAAAGTGGGGCGTTCGCTTCGAACGTAAAACCAGCAGTGGGCGCGAACCGGATGACGAATATGACCTGGGCCGCGAAGGCGGCCATTCCGTCCGCCGCATTCTCCACAGCGGCGACTTCACCGGGGCGGAAATCATCCGCGTGCTGGCGGCCCGCGCCCGGGAACTGCCCTCCATCAACATTCTTGAAGAGCACATGGCGATTGACCTGATTACCACCGGCTGGTTGAAGGTTCCCGGACAAGATGCCTGCATCGGCGCTTACTTTATAGACCGCAGCACCAACGAGATTCTCGCCGTCCGCGCCGCTCACACCCTGCTGGCCACCGGCGGCGCGGGAAAGGTCTATCTCTACACCAGCAATCCGGACATCGCCACCGGCGACGGCATTGCGATGGCCTGGCGCGCCGGTTTGGAAATCCGCAACATGGAATTTGTGCAGTTCCACCCGACCTGCCTGTACCACCCGGAAGCCAAGTCATTTCTGATTAGCGAAGCCGTTCGCGGCGAAGGCGCCCAGTTGCTCAACGCCGCCGGCGAAGCCTTCATGAAACGCTACGACGAGCGCGCGGAACTCGCTCCCCGCGACATCGTGGCCCGCGCCATTGACCACGAAATGAAAACCCGCGGCGATTCCTGCGTGTATCTCGACATTTCATTCAAAAGCGCCGAATTTTTGCAGCAGCGCTTCCCAAACATTTATGCCACCTGCAAGGAGTTCGGTTTCGACATGGCCCGCGAGCCCATCCCCGTCGTCCCCGCCGAACACTATTTCTGCGGCGGAGTCGCCGCCGATGTGCGCGGACGCACCGCCATGGCCGGTCTGCATGCTGCCGGCGAAGTCACCTGCACCGGCCTGCACGGAGCCAATCGTCTGGCCAGCAACTCCCTGCTCGAAGCCCTCGTCTGCGGCCACGCCGCTGCGCGTGACATGCTGGAAGCCCGGCAAGCCCACCGCTCCGACGTCGAAATCCCGTCCTGGAAAATCGGCGATGCCGTCCCTTCGGATGAAGCCGTGGTCGTCACGCACAACTGGAACGAAGTGCGCACGGTCATGTGGGACTACGTCGGCATTGTACGCACCAGCCGCCGCCTCGCACGCGCCTTGCGCCGCATCGGCAATTTGCGCCGCGAAATTCGCGCCTACTATGAAGATTATCTGGTGACCTCCGACCTGCTGGAACTGCGCAACATCGCCGCGGTGGCGGAACTGATTATCCGCTCGGCGATGCACCGCCGCGAAAGTCGCGGGCTGCACTACACGCTGGATTATCCGTATCTCTCCGAAAACATGTGCCGCGACACCATCATTCACGACCTGCCCGGCGGAGGTGCCGTCTAGGAGGTCTCATGCCTCTGCTGCGTCATTTGCTGCGGGGACTGATTGTCGGCTTGGCCGGCCTTCTGCCGGGACTTTCCGGCAGCGCATTCCTCGTCTTGTTCGGCCTCTACCGTCCCCTGACCGCCGCGCTGGCCAACCCGTTCAAAAACTTCAAACTCAACCTGTTGCGCTTCGGGCCATTTTTTCTGGCCGCCGGCGTTGGTGTCCTCATCGGCGTTCATGGGCTGGCCACGCTCTATGCCCGCCATGAAGTCCTTCTCCTCTTCCTGTTCATGGGCTTCATGGCCGGCACCTTGCCGGATGTGTGGCAACAGGCGCGTCAGGCGCGCGGCCCGGCCATCAGTTGGCTCTCCGGCGTCTTTTTCTTTGCCCTCTGCGTGGGTCTGGCCCTCTGGCAACCGCACCTGAGCCAGCGTGGAGCGCCCCCGCCGCAGAACGCCGGCATTTGGTTGTTGGCGGGCCTGGGCCTCGGCCTTGGCAGCCTCGTTCCCGGCTTCAGCACCGCCTTTTTGTTGATTCACTTTCACTTATATCAACCACTTCTCGCGGGAGTGTCCGCCCTCGACTGGCACATCCTTGGCCCACTTATCATCGGTGCCGGACTGGCCATTGTCCTGTTTGCGCGAATCGTGAGTTGGCTGTTCGACAAGGCGGAAGCCTTCACCACCCGGGGCATATTGGGTCTGGTTCTCGGCTCCTTTTGGCTGGTCTATCCGGGCCTCCCATCCGGCCGTTCCCGCTGGTTCGCGCTCCTCATTTTCGCCATCGGCTTGTTGCTCTCCGTCGCCCTGAACACCCGCGCCCCCGCGCGAAAAACACATGCGTGAAAGCCGCGCCCGCCCCCTCCCTGCTCACCCCCAATTCTCCTTGGCTTCATCCCCACGTTCGATTATCCTGTTGAGTGTAAAATGAATCTAAAATTTCATAAGGAGTGCGCACGATGAAAAAGATATTTGCCCTTATCTGGTCCCTCTCGCTTCTCGTTTGGACATCGTCCGCCCAACTCATTCCCCCCGGTTTTATTCCGCCGCGGCCCGCGCCGGCCATTGAACTCAGCGACCCATCCGCCACCGCCATGCAGGTGCAAAAGATGGCCATCGAAGCCAGCGTGCGCGGACTCTACGCCACCGTGACGACCACAATGACGTTCCACAATCCGAACCGGCGCATACTGGAAGGCGACTTGGTGTTCCCGCTGCCGGACGGCGCGGCCGTTTCCGCCTACGCGCTGGACATCAACGGCGCTCTCGTGGATGGCGTGGTGGTGAAGAAAGAAAAAGCCCGCGTGGCTTTCGAAACAGAAACCCGCCGGCGGGTGGACCCCGGACTGGTGGAACACATCAAAGGCAATCTATACCGCACACGCATTTATCCCCTGCCGCCCCAAGGCGCCCGCACCATTCGCCTCACCTATACCACGCCGCTGGCCAGCGCGCCCACGGGCGATGCCGCCCTCCTTCTGCCCATGCCGCGCGAAACAATCGCGGAATTGTCCGTCGCCATCGAAGTCGCCAACGAAGCCGGCGTCACTCCCGAACTTGGCGGCCTCGGCGATCAGCGTTTCACTCAAGCAGAAAATTTCTGGCGCGTGACATCCGTCACCACCAACGAAGCGCCGACCTCTGACATCTGGGTGGCCTTGCCCAAGTTGCCGCCCCAAACCATCGCGCTGGAAAAATCACCTGACGGCTCCATCTGGTTCGCCATCTCCGCGCTTGCGCCGGCGGCCCAGCCCACCACCGATAAACCCGCGAAGCATTACCACATCCTCTGGGATGCCTCCGGCAGTCGTGCGAATGCCGACCTCCAGCAAGAATACAATTTGCTCGCCGCTTTCCCGGCGCGCACCACCTACACCCTGACCGTCTTCCGCGACGCCCCCGAACCGCCGGTTGAATTCAAAACCACCGCCAGCCTGATTGTGGCCCTGAAAAAACTGCCCTATGACGGCGGCACCGATTTCGCCGCACTCGCCGCCGCGCTGCCGCCGGGCGAATCCCCCATCCTCTTGTTCACCGACGGCTACGACACGCTCTCCGGCGCGCCCATCGCATTTGCCGGAGCCAAGCCCATCGCGATTCTCTCGCAAACCACGGCCGACCGCGAATCGCTCCGCCAAGCCTGCGCCGGCAATCTGGTGGACCTGCAAACCATGGACATCCCCGCCGCGCGCGCCTTCATCATCAGCCCGCCGCCGCGCGTCCAAGGCCTCCGGGGCACTGGCATCGCGCAAATACAAGGCTTGGGCCAGCCGGTGCAAGGGCGCGTTTCCCTGCTCGGCAAACTGACGGCCGCCGAAGCCTCCGTGGCCATCGAACTTGGCGCCGACGCACTGAGCGAGTCCTTCGAACTACGCGCCGCGAACGCCCGCGAAGGCAACGTCCTGGCCACCGCGTGGGCCGCTGCCCGCGTGAACCAGTTGGCCCCGCACGCCGAGCGCTTCGAAGACGAATTGCTCGCGCTGGGCCGCAAATACGGCCTCGTCAGCCCGGCCACATCCCTCATCGTGCTTGAATCCCTCGACCAGTGGCTCCGCCACGAAATTGAACCGCCCGCCACTCAGCCCGCCCTGCGCGACCAATATCTTGCCGCCATGAAACAACGCTGGCAATCCACCACCGATGAACGCGCCCGCCATTTGGAAACATTGAAGCGCCTCTGGAAAGACCGCGTCGCCTGGTGGAAAACCGACTTCTCCAAACCAGTCACCCATCGCCCATCCCGGAGGGGAGGAGTTGGGGACTCGTCGGTCGCAGAGCTGGAGATTGAATCATCCGCAATTTCCCCAGTACATAGGATGCGCATGGCCCCCGCGACGATGACGTCATTTGAACTGGCGGATTATGTCGCTAGTCCCGCCCCCGTCGTGAGCATGGGAATGTCCGAGGACTTGGGTGAACCGCCTGCCGAGCCTGACGCAATGAAAGAAGACAAGAAAAGCGCGGGTCCAACCATCGCCATTCAGGCGTGGAATCCCGATACCCCATACCTGAAAACCATTCAGGCGGCCGCCACCAACGAACGCTACGCCGCCTATCTCTCCGTGCGTCAGGAATGGTCGCAAAGCCCCGCCTTCTTCCTCGACTGCGCCGACGAATTTCTCAAAGCACAGGAACCCGAACTCGGACTGCGCATCCTCTCCAATCTCGCCGAATTGCGCATTGAAGACGCCGCGCTCCTGCGCGTTCTGGCCTGGCGCCTCCAGCCGGCCGGCGAATGGGACCGCGCCATTGTCATCCTGCGCCGCATCGTCAAATTGCGCCCCGAAGAACCGCAATCGTTCCGCGATTTGGCGCTGGCGCTGACCGCGCGCGGCAAGCAAAACAAAAACGCGGCGGACCTGACAGAAGCCATGGAGCTCTATCTCCGCGTTGCCCTGACGCCCTGGAATCGCCACGCGCACTCGATTGGCCTCGTTGCCCTGGAAGAACTGAATGCCTTGGCCGCCTGGTGCAACCGCCAATCCTGGCCCGAAAACGCCAAGCCCAAGATTCCCGACTATGACAAAAAACTGCGCAACAATCTCGACGTGGATGTGCGGATTGTCATGGCGTGGGATGCCGATGCCACCGACATTGATTTGCACGTGACGGAGCCCGGCGGCGAAGAAGCCTATTACGGCCATCGCAACACCTCGCGCGGCGGCTTGGTTTCCGACGACATCACCGACGGCTACGGCCCGGAAGAATACCTGATTCGCCGCGCGCCCACCGGCCCCTACACCGTCAAGACGCGCTACTACGGCTCCCGCCAGCAAACCGTGGTGGGCCCCGCCACGGTCACCGCCACCGTCTATACGGATTGGGGCCGCGCCAAACAGCAGGCCCAAACCCTCACCCTGCGCCTGGACAAACCGCGCGAAGTCGTAGAAGTCGGCACCATCACCTTTGGAAATCCCGAAGACGCCCCCGCCCTCCCCGGCGACTTCAACTCATTGCGCCCCGGCATGACGGAGCAGGAAGTGCTGGGAAGCGTCGGCCAGCCAACGCAACACCAACAGGACGGCGCCTGGCTCTATGGCGATGACAACATGGGCTGGCGGATTGAATTTGATGCCGACGCCAAACTCCGCCGCGTCGTGGAAATCCTCCCCGGCGGCATTGAAAACATAGTCGTGCAATAGCCCCCTCGCCGCCTGAAAAAAACAAAGCCCGCTGTGGAACATCCATCCACAGCGGGCATTTCGCGCCTTGCGCGTGAACTCAGGTCTTTTCCCGAAACGTAATCCGCCCCTTAGTCAAATCCGTCGGACTAATCTCCAACGTCACCTTGTCCCCGGCGGTAATTTTAATAAAATGCCGCCGCATCTTGCCGGAAATATGCCCGAGCACCTCGTGACCATTCTCCAGCCGCACCCGATACATCGTCGCTGGCAACACCTTGACGACTTCGCCGGGCACAACAATCAAATTACTATCCTTCGCCATAAAAAACGATTCACTCCTTTAATAACATTCTTCAATACATAACAAAAACACCCCCAAACAGCAACCTTTTCAAACTTCGCAAAAATCGCACAACCGTTTTGGACTGTTCAGGCGCGCCGGGGTTTGCTTCAATCATCCCCTGACAATGAGCGCGAAACCCACAACTCCCATGATGGCCCAATATCGGCGCATCAAGGCGGAAATCGCCCCGGACACCATCCTCTTTTTCCGTCTGGGCGATTTTTACGAGATGTTCTTCGAGGACGCCATTGTGGCCTCCGAAATCCTCGGGATTGCCCTCACCAAGCGCCAGAACATGCCCATGTGCGGCGTGCCGTTTCATGCGGCGGATACGTATCTGGCCAAGCTGCTCCGCGCCGGCAAAAAGGTGGCCATTTGCGACCAGATGGAAGACCCGGCCACTGCCAAGGGAATTGTCAAACGCGAAATCACCGGCATTGTCACCCCCGGCACGGTTCTGACCGATTCCATGCTGGATGCCACCCGCCCCAACTATCTGGCGAGCCTCTATCGCCAAGGTGAACGTTACGGCCTGGCCATGCTGGACCTGTCCACCGGCGACTTCTGGATGGAAGACACAACCGATCCCGCCGTGCTCCTCGACGACCTCGCGCGCCACTCGCCCCCGGAGGTCATCCTGCCCGAATCCCTCCATGAGGACGAAGCCTTTCTTGCCAACCTGCGCGCCACGGGCGCATTCATTCTCACCGCGCGCGAAGACTGGATTTTCGACCCGGCCACCGCCGAGGATGGCCTCTGCCGCCATTTAGGCGTGCAATCGCTGGATGGCTTCGGCGGCACCGGCCACCCGGCCGCCACGGCTGCCGCCGGCGCCCTCCTGTACTACGTCACGCGTGACCTGCGCCGTCCGGCCAACCACATCCGCAGCATCCGCCTGCGAACCGCCGCGGATGCCATGATGCTCGACGAATCCACGCTCGCCAATCTGGAGCTGGTTGCCTCCCGCGGCACACCGCGCACGGACGCCCCCACCACCCTGCTGAAAGCCCTCGACACCACGCGCACCGCGATGGGCTCGCGCCTCCTGCGCGATTGGCTGGTCCGCCCCTTGCAAAATCTCGCGGCCATCGTCGCGCGCCATGACGCAGTCGCCGCGCTTCTGGAAAAGCGCCACGAACTTGAAGAGTTTCGTAAAATCCTCGGCAACATCAAAGACTTGGAGCGTCTCTTGGCGCGTCTGGCCAGCGGCTCAGGCAACGGACGCGACGTCCGCGCGCTCGCGCTTTCTCTCGCCAAACTGCCCGCCCTGCAAGCCGCGCTGGCCCCGCACACCACCGGCCGCCTCGCGGAATTGAATCGCGCCATCGTTCCGCAAGATGACCTCGTCGCGCTCATTCAACGAGCCTTGGTGGATGAGCCACCCATCTCCATCAAGGAAGGCGGCCTCATCCGCAAGGGCTATCATGAACAGTTGGATGAGCTTCGCGCCGCCGCCCACGACGGCAAACAATGGATTGCGGCCCTTCAGGCGCAGGAAATCGAGCGCACCGGCATCAGCTCCCTGAAAATTCGCTTCAACAAAGTGTTCGGCTACTTCATCGAAGTCACCAAGGCCAATCTCTCGCGCGTGCCGTCCGATTACATCCGCAAGCAAACGATGGTCAATGGCGAGCGCTTCATCACCCCGGAGCTGAAGGAAGTCGAAAGCAAAATCGTCGGCGCGGAAGAAAAATCGGTGGCCCTCGAATACGAGTTGTTCCTCGAACTGCGCGAGCAGGTGGTGGCCGCCACCCCTGAAATTCAGCAAACCGCCGCCGCCATCGCCGAACTGGATGTGCTCGCCACCTTTGCCGAGCGCGCGCTAACCTGTCGTTATGTCCGCCCGAAAATGACCGAGGATGGCCCGCTGGTGATTCGCGACGGCCGTCACCCGGTCATCGAACTGCTCCCGGAGTCCGACCGCTTTGTGCCCAACGACACCCAGCTTGACAATCACACCCATCAGCTCCTGATTATCACCGGCCCGAACATGGCCGGAAAATCCACCTATATCCGCCAAGTGGCCCTCATCGTCATCATGGCGCAAATGGGCTCGTTCATTCCCGCCTCTTCCGCCGAAATCAGCGTGGTGGACCGCGTCTTCACGCGCGTCGGAGCGGGCGACGATTTGGCGCGCGGCCGCTCCACATTCATGGTGGAAATGCAGGAAACCGCCAACATCCTCAACAATGCCACGCCGCGCTCGCTGATTGTGCTCGACGAAATCGGCCGCGGCACCTCCACCTTCGACGGCATTTCCATCGCCTGGTCCGTGGCGGAATACCTGCACAACAATCCCCGCGTCAAAGCCAAAACCCTGTTCGCCACCCACTATCACGAATTGACCGACATCGCCCTCACCCTCCCCGGCGTCAAAAACTACAACGTCCTCGTCAGCGAAAAAGACGAGCGCATTGTTTTCCTACGCAAAATCGTGGCCGGCGCCGCCGACAAATCCTACGGCATTCATGTCGCCCGTCTCGCCGGTCTGCCGTCCGAGGTCATCGGGCGCGCCAGGGAAATTCTCGCCAATCTGGAAGACGAGGAACTGAGCGAAGCCGGCCACCCCAAACTGGCCCAGCCCCGCGCCCACAAGCCCAAGGCGCACGACGCCGCGCAACTCGAGCTGTTTTAGGCTTTAGCTTCCCCCTGAATCAATCGCCTTACGGATGCGGCAAAACGTGCCACAAAATCGCGAAATAATGGCACGCGCTGCCGGCCAGAACCAGCAGGTGCCACACCGCATGGTGATAGCGAACCCGCTTGAATAAATACACCCCCGCGCCCAGCGTGTAGCACAACCCGCCCGCCACCAGCCACCGGACGCCCGCCACGGACATGCGATCCAGCAACGGCTTCAGCGCCACAACAATAATCCACCCCATCAGCACATATAAAAGCGTCGTGGCTTTTTTGAAGCGCCCCGTAAAAAAGCCCTGAAACACCATGCCGACAACCGCAAGCCCCCACACAATGCCAAACAACGTCCAGCCCAGCGCGCCCCGCAGCGTAATCAGCACAAACGGCGTATAACTGCCCGCAATCATCAGGAAAATCATTTCGTGATCCAGAATCCGGAACACGCGCTTCACCCGCGGCCACGGGAAACTGTGATAAAGCGTGGACATGGTGAACATGAGAATCATCGCCGCGCCGTAAACGGCGCACGGCGCCACCTGCCAGGCGCCGCTGCCGCGCGTGGCCGCGGCCACCATCAACACGGCCAGCCCCGCGATGGCCAGCCCCGCGCCCACCCCATGCGTGATGGCATGCGCAATCTCTTCTCCCAACGAATACTTGGACGGCCGAACAGTCATGCCCGGCACTCTACACTGTTTGGGCGCCTTGTGGGTAATTATTCTTCCGCCGTCGGGGATTGCCAACGCTAGGTGGCAATGGTACTTCTACGTTGCACGCATGAAAAAGCCGACGCAAGTTGCCGAAACGCGCTATGTGATTTCACTCTCACGCATCAAGGACCTGCCGGATCACCGCCGCCCCCGCGAACTGGCCCTCGAAGCCGGCGTTCAGAACGTGCCCGATGACGTTCTGGTGGCCATCCTCCTGCGCGCGGGCATCCGCGGCCAAAGCGTGATTGATTTGGCCCGCCAGCTTCTCGACCGCCACCAAGGCTCCCTCGCCCGCCTCGCCGACGCCTCGCACGAAGAATTGCGCGCCATCAAAGGCATTGGCACGGTCAAGGCGCTGGAGCTGCAGGCCGCGATGGAATTGGGCCGCCGGGCCATGAGCGCCACCGAAACCACCCTCCCGCTCATCCGCGAACCCCTCCATGTGCTGGAACTCCTCAAAAAAGACACCTTGCGGCTGGAACAGGAAGTGTTCTGGGTGTTGATGCTGGACCAAAAATATCGCCTGCGTCGCGCGCCGGAGCCCATTCACAAGGGCACGCTGAACGCCAGCCTCGCCCACCCGCGCGATGTGTTCCGCGAGGCCATACGCATGTCGGCCGCCGCCATCATTGTCGCCCACAACCACCCCTCCGGCGACCCCACGCCCTCCTCCGATGACATCCAAACCACCCGCCAACTGGTGGAAACCGGCCGCGTGGTGGGCATTGAACTCCTCGATCACATCATTATTGGCGGCCACCGCCCCCACCCCGCCCCATACGTCAGTCTGCGCGAAGCGGGACTGGTGAACTTCTCATGCGACTGACAAAGATTCTTTTTCCCCCGCATTGACAAACCGCCGGGGGTGCGCTTCCATATTGCCGGATAAACCGTTTAGACGGAGGGATTCTTTTGAAAGTGATGCGAAATCTATGGTTGGCTTTGTTGATTCCGGTGGCGGCGGCGCGGTCGGCGGCGGCGCAGAATATCCAGGTGTTTGCCGATCAGGTTTTCCTGCAACCCCTGCAGGAAATTGCGCAAACGTTCACCGAACAAACCAGTTTTGAAATTCAACTAAACGTGGGGCTGTCGGCAGTCATGGCGGAAAGCATTCGACTGGGTCTGCCCGCGGACGTCTTTTTCCCCGCCGCCGAAGAACCCATGCGCTCCATGATTGAAAAAGGCATGGTGGATGTCGCGCTCAAACGCAACGTCGTTATCCTGTCGCCGGACGAAGGCGCGGGCGGTGACGAAAGCGCCGACGTGCAATATGCGGCGGCGGCTGTCTTGGTGAATGCCCCCAATCGCTTGGGCGCAATGGCCTTCCTGGAATATCTGGGCTCCGACGAATCCCGCGCCGTATTTGCGCGCCACGGGTATTCCCTGCCATAAAAAGCAGTCGCTACGGCGGCGTTTGAATTTCCTTGAGACGCTCCCGCGCTTGCGCCGCCTCATCCGGCCGCCCCAGTTGCTCCAGACACAACGCCAGATTGCTCCAGCCGCTCGCCTTGTCAGGACGAATCTTCACCGCGTGCCGCCATAACCGTTCCGCTTCCGCCCAGTTGCCGGCGCGCGCTTCCTCCGCCCCCCAGTTAATCCACGCTTCCACGGCATACGGATTGGCTTTCGTGGCCGCCTGATAAAATTCGCGCGCGCCCTCGGCATCGCCGGCCTCATCCCGCAACAGCCCCAGCCAGGTCGCGGCAGTGGCGCTTTGCGAATTTTGGAAATAGGCCGCCGTCCACAAGCGCTCGCCGGACGCCCACTGGCCCAGCCGCACGGAAATCAACAGCGCATAAATAGCCAGCAGCCCCGCCAGCCCCACCGCGCGCGCGGCACGGGTTTGCTGGGCCAGCAGCCAGGCCACGGCAATCGCGAAACCGGGCACGATGGGATAAAAGTAGCGGTCCGCCACCGGATGCAGCAAAGGAAACAGGTTCGCCACCGGAAGAAAGAAAATCAACGCCCACAGCAACCCCAGCGCCAGCGCCGGTGCCGCCCGATACGCGCGGCGAATACCCCACAAGCAAAAAACGAGCCACCCCACCCCCACCCAAAAGCGCAACGACGCAAGCGACGTCACCGGCGTAAAAGCCGGCGTCACATTCAACGGCCAAGGCACCAGCAAAAGGCGCAACGTGCGCGTCCATAAAGCAGGCGCCGAAAAGATGGTTTCTGGAAAGCGCAGCGACTCCCCATTCCAGAAATGACCCGCCGCCTGCAAAGCCACCGGCGACGCCACCCAAAGCACAAAAAACACGCCGGCCAACACAAACGTGACCGCAAGCCATTTGAAAATGCGACCGCTCGGCGCGCCACTCTTCGCCGGAAATAAAAAGACCAGCGCGGCAAACAACAGCGGAGCCGCTACAGCCGTTTCTTTCGCCAGCAACGCCAAGGCCAGCAACCCGCAACTCGCCGTCCGCCGCCAAGTTGCGCGCGTCCCCTCCGCCCAAAACAGATGCGCGCCCGCTAAAATAAAAAACAAACACAAAACATCCGCGCGAAACCCCGGCGCGTGAACCGGCTCCGTCACCAGCGGATGCAAGGCAAACAACAGGCCGCTCGCCGCCGCCATGAATGAATGGCCCGTCAAGCGCCGCACCAGCCAGGCCAGCAAGCCGGCATTCGCCAGATGCAGCAACAGATTCGTCACGCGCCAGCCGGCCGGTCGCAACCCGTGGCATTCGCGATCCAGAAAGTATGTCGCCAGCACCGCCGGACGACGCCCATTAATCACCTGCGGCTGCGTCAACGTCCAGCCCGACAGCACCTTGACGATATGGCCCGGCTCCTCCAAAAAAGAGTTTTCGGCAATCATGCCGATATCGTCATACAGAAAAGGATATGACAGCCCCCGGAGCCAGGGCGTCACCGCCACAACCGCCAACAGCAGCCATTTCCAGATGCGTTTCATACGCGCATTGAATGGTCTCGCGCGCCAGTTGTCAACGCCGCCTTTTTTGCTTTCGCATCTCCGCGTTTTCGCATAAATTGTAGGAATGAGCCGAATACATGCATCTAAATGGGTGACGGCGCTTCTCGCCGTCCTGTTCCTGAGCTGGGGCACAACGAGCGCGTCCGCCGCAAAAAAATGGCGGGACTACCTCAACTGCCGCCTTATCCCCAACCCGGCCAATGACGGCGACAGTTTTCACGTCAAGCCCGGCAACATCAAAACCAGAACCTACCTGTTCCGTCTGTATTTCGTGGACACACCCGAAGCCGACAGTTCCCTGCCGGAGCGATTGCAGGAACAAGCGGATTATTTTGGAATCGCCAACATCGCCGATGTCATCAAAGTCGGCAAGGAAGCCGCCAAGTTCACCGAGCAGTTTCTAAAAGAAAACTTCACCGTTCACTCCCGCTTGTCCGACGCCCTCGGCCGCTCGGCAAAAGACCGCGACTACGCCATGGTGCTGAACGCCGCGGGTGAAGACCTCGGCTTCGAGCTGGTTCGCAACGGCCTCGCGCGCGTCCACGGCATGGGCACGGACCTCGGCGATTTGAAAGCCTATAACGGCCGCAGCGCCGATGCCTGGTGGCGGCGGTTGCGCCAAGCCGAGCTGGAAGCCAAGCAGGCCAAGCGCGGCGCATGGGCCTACGCCGGCGCGCCCGTTTCCCGCCTCGACGCCTTGATGGCGCCGCGCCAGGTGGATGAGCAGGATGTCGTCACAACTCGCCCCATTTACTTGTACCCGATGGACCCGGCCAACACCCGCCCGCTGGGCACCCTGAACGCTGGCGTAACCGTTCGTGTGTTGAAAGGCGCAACCCCCGACAAGGCGCACATTCGCTTCACAACCTCATCTGGGCAAACCTACGAAGGCCTCGTCCGCTTCATAGACCTGGGCATCTGACAGCCCCTCAACCACCACGCACACACACAACAGCAACCAACGAAACACCATGAGCATGGACCTCAACGCCTATCTGACCAGCGGCGCACGCTGGATTGAAGCCGAACTGGACCGGCGCGTGCCACCGGCGGACACCCGCCCCGCCACCCTCCACGCCGCCATGCGCCACAGCTTGTTCGCCGGCGGCAAACGCCTGCGCCCCATCCTCTGTGCCGCCGCCGCCACAGCCTGCGGCGCGCCGCGCGAGGCCGCCCTCCTGCCCGCCGCCGCCATCGAATGCCTCCACACCTACACCCTCATTCACGACGACTTGCCCTGCATGGACGACGACGACCTGCGCCGCGGCGTCCCCACCTGCCATAAAGTCTATGGCGAAGCCATCGCCCTCCTCGCCGGCGACGCCCTTCAAGCGCTCGCCTTTCAACTCGCCGCCCAAACGCCAGTCGCCGCTCTGGAAATTGTGCGCGAACTCGCCGCCGCCGCCGGCTCACAAGCCGTGGTTGGCGGCCAAGTCGAAGACATGCTCAGCGAAGGCCAGCCCCCCGACGCCGAACGACTGCGCTACATTCAACAGCACAAAACCGGCGACTTGCTGGCCTGCGCCGTCCGCATGGGCGTCCTCGCCGCCGCTGGAACACCCGCGGCATTAGCCGCCGCAACCACCTACGGCCAGGCCATCGGCGAAGCCTTTCAAATTGCCGACGACATTCTGGACGCCACCGCCACCACCGCCCAGCTTGGCAAAACCGCAGGCTCCGATGCCGCGCGAGAAAAAAATACCGCCGTTTCCGTGTACGGACTCGATGGCGCCCGCGCCCTCCTGCAAGAACGCGTGGAACAAGCCCTTGCCGCTCTCGCCGACTTCCCCGGCGACACCGCCCCCCTCGCCGCCCTCGCCCGCCACATCGCCACCCGCAAAAACTAACCCCCGCCCAACTTTTCCACGCTATGGAAACTTAATTTCGGAATTTTCCACGCTATGGAAAAAAGTTTTCCACGGTATGGAAAATTTGGGGCGGGATGGGGCGCGGGGGGCGAATTTTTTCCATGGTGTGGAAAAAAGTTTTCCACGGTGTGGAAAACTTTTTGGGGGCGCCGGGTTGTTGTGTTTAGATGCCGCTGGAAAGGGCGGCGCGGACGACTTCGCGGTCATCGAAGTGTATCAGCCGCCCGGCGACTTCCTGATAAGGCTCGTGGCCTTTGCCGGCAATGAGGATGGTGTCACCGGGGGCGGCTTCACGCAGGGCGGCATGAATCGCGCGGGTGCGGTCAGGTTCCACGCGGTGCGGCTTCGTCACATCCATGCCCGCGACAATTTGCGCGATAATGGCGTCGGGGTCTTCGTTGCGCGGGTTGTCGCTGGTGACGATGACGCGATGGGCAATGGCAGATGCGGCCGCACCCATGAGGGGGCGTTTGTGGGCATCGCGATTGCCCCCGCA
>FZPS01000045.1_pt99 | contig 25416 bp, 28 predicted proteins | sample 1817821 | NCBI WGS metagenome assembly FZPS01 (sample SAMEA104158645, study PRJEB21678) | metagenome | place: Germany | collected 2015-04-21 | reverse complement strand
CTAATGTCGCAAGCTCGTCAAACAATATCAGAGCATTGCATAATCTATATTCAAGCAATGAAGTTACTGCAAAGCTGTATATATTGGGCGACGCGTTTTCGATTGATGAAGCTTCAATCGTATTAGTGCGGTACTTGGAATATGCCTTTGCCGAACCTATACCGGGAGATATTGTGATAAAGCGCATATATGAGTTTATGACGACTAAGCCCGAGTACAATCCGCATGAGGAGGACTCTTTGAGCTTTTATAACAGCTATTTTAAGCAAATGGAGCTGTGCGCCGGCGTATTGCTTCGCGAATTAGGAATCGCAATGCACCTGCAAGGCTTCAACTACCTGCGGTTTGCGGTTACTTACTTCACTTTTTCACCGCGGGCAACGCTTAAATGGGATGTGTTTCCGAAAATGGAGCGCATATTTCATACTTCCCGCGTTAATATTGACCGTTCAATGCGCTATGCCATAGAAACTGCTTGGAATAATGGCGACTTCGAAGCTCAACAGGCACATTTCGGCTACACAATAGATGAGCAAAAGGGCAAACCTGAGGTTCGCGAATTCATATCTATGTTAGGGCAGCATATGCGCACAAAAATGCTGAAATTAGCATAGGCTTGGCAATAGGGCAGGCGATATGCGCAGAGCAAGATTAGATGAATCACTCATATATCAAAGCATAGTCAGGCGTAAAAGGGTTAGGCTTATCAATGACACATACAAGATTAGCACTTTCAGTATTTTCTTTGTTGCTTTTTTGCTGTTAGTTGGTATAATATCCGGGATTGCTACATTGAACTTATTAGGTGAAACGACAAAATCATATTATATCGCATCGGTGGGCAAAGCAATATTAGTTTCATCGGCGTTTAATATTTTAATGCTTGCAGTATCGATTATGTGCGCTATTTGGATATTCGGAATTCTGCCCCTGATAGCTGCCATACTATTAAAAGGCTTCATATTAAGCTTTTCTGCCTGCGCTCTAATTATGGCGAAGTATGGCTTTTTAGGCTTTGCAATAAGCATAGTAATTCCTAATATGGTGCTGTTATATGCGCATTTCACGCTTATACTGATTTCTTTAAGCGAATGGTCAAATAGATTCAAAAACTTCTTTCAAAATAGAGCACAGACAAAAAGTATCAACACCCAGTATTTTCAAGCGATTCGGCCGTGCTTGATTGCGCTTGTACTGGGAATAATTATTGAGGGCATAATAGCGCCGCTTCTCATGCGTGCAATTCAGTGATGTTTAATGTAAAATAGAATAGGAGGTAGCATATGAAAAGACGAGTCGTGTTATTTGTCCTCGATAGCGTTGGCATTGGCGCTTTGCCTGACGCTCATTTGTTTTCTGATACCGGTGCGCACACCTTGGGAAATATCTACAAGCTATGCGGCAGGCTTGATTTGCCTAATATGTATTCTATGGGGCTGTCTGAAATAGAGGATTCGCGGCTTCCTAAGTATCATGGAAATATTGTCGGCGCATTCGGTCGAGCGGCTGAAAAGAGCAGCGGCAAGGATACAATTTCAGGACATTGGGAGCTTATGGGCGTTATCTCTGAAAACAGATTCGAAACATATACCGAAAATGGATTTCCGTCTGAACTGATTGAGGATTTCGAGAAGCGCATTGGCACGAAAACGCTTGGCAACTATGCGGCTTCGGGTACGGAGATTATAAAGCAGCTTGGTGCAGAGCATCAAAAAACCGGTTATCCGATAGTTTATACTTCCGCAGACAGTGTGTTTCAGATAGCTGCGCATGAAGATATAATTTCATTGCAAAGACTTTATATGATGTGTGAAATTGCGCGTGAAATCATTGATGACGGTGGCTATAACATAGCAAGAGTTATAGCGCGTCCCTTTATTGGCGATCCAATAGCTGGATATACGCGCACGCCGAATAGAAAGGACTTTTCAGTAGAGCCTCCAAGCACAACGATATTAGACAGGCTTCAGCATATGGGGTTTGAAACAGTTGGCATAGGCAAGATCCATGATATATTTGCAGGCAAGGGAATATCCATTGCAGAGCATACGAAAAGCAATGCCGAGGGTATAGACGCTACAATACGCTACTTAAAATCTGGCGAAGGCGATTTTATATTCACAAACCTTGTTGATTTCGATATGCTTTTCGGGCATCGCAACGATTATGAGGGATACAGAAAGGCGTTAGAGTACTTCGACAGCAGGCTGCCTGAAGTTATTTCCTCTATGACTGAGCATGATTTACTTATAATCACTGCTGATCATGGCTGCGACCCGACATTCACAGGTACAGACCATACGCGAGAGTACATTCCAATACTTGTTTTCAATAAGCGTATGACCAATGCGATGCCTTTGGGTACTGTTGACAGCTTCATTCATATTGGCGGCTTGGCATATACATACCTGTCTTCGCTTGCGGAATAACAAGGACCTTTATGCTATACAATATTGTATGTTACATAGACTTAATAAAAAGCGCATAGTTATCATAATATTAGCATTGTCCTTGACCGTAATAATCGTTAGGGGAATATTCTTTGCGTTTTTACCTCTACCGCAGTTCTTAGAAAACCTTTCGGGTGAAAAGATGAAGCCTGAGGACATTGTATTCGATGAAGTAGCCTTTATCAGCGTTTTTGATGTGAAAACCAACAGAGTGTTTGAGGTTGGGCTTGAAGAATATGTATTCTGCGCAACCGCAGCAGAAATGCCTGCTTCATATGAGCTGGAAGCTATAAAAGCGCAGGCGTTAGCAGCAAGAACATATGCGTTTACCCATATGCGCGAGCTATACGCAGATTCCACACCTTGCAAGAAGGGTTTATCCGATGTTTGCACCGATAGCGGCTGTTGCCAATCCTATAAAAGCATTGAAAGCCTATTTGAGAAGTGGGGGAGCAACGCAAGCAGGTATGCCAAGAAGGTATATGAAGCAGTAAAAGTTACAAAAGGTGAGATAGTATCGTATCAAGGAGAGCCAATTCTGGCGCTTTTTCACGCATCATCAGGAGGGGTTACGGAAAACAGCGAGAATGTGTTTTCATCAGCACTGCCGTACTTGGTCAGCGTTGACAGCCCGAATGAAGAATTCCACACGCATTTTGCTGATACCAAAGTGTTAAGCGCTGAATATGTGGTAGAAGCAATAAATACAAGCTTTCTCGAAGCAAACTTGCGCAAAGCAGAGCTAAGCAAACAGATAAAAGTGTTAGAACGCTACATCTCAGGAAGAGTAAAAACCGTTCAGATAGGCAACAGCACTTGCACAGGCAGAGATTTGAGGAATACGCTGGGGCTTAATAGCGCCAACTTTTCTATTGAGTTTGATAGCGACAAGGTTATTATATCAACAATAGGCTTTGGGCATGGAGTTGGAATGAGTCAAGCGGGCGCAAATGCTATGGCGCAGGCTGGCAGTAACTACATACAGATATTGACGCATTACTATCAAAGCACAGAGGTAACCTCTATATACCCAAAGAACGATTCTATTAGCCCGCCATAAAAAATAAAGCCGCTATCCTGTTACGAATAGCGGCCGTTTAAGTTGATTTCAAGCAACATTTATTTCTTTTAGGCTATCAGATATAATAAGCTCGCAGCCTGTTGCGGCCTGCACTTCCTCTACTGTTACACCAGGGGCAATTTCAATCAATTCCATGCCCTTGTCTGTAACTTCAATGACTCCCATATCGGTAATTATCATGTCAACAACCTCAACTGCTGTTAACGGGAAGGTACATTCCTCTAAAATCTTATGGCTGCCTTTTGCCGTATGCTCCATAGCGATTATTACGCGCTTAGCTCCTACAACCAAGTCCATTGCGCCGCCCATGCCGGGCACCTTCTTATTTGGGACCATCCAGTTTGCCAAGTTGCCTTTCTTGTCAACCTGCAATGCGCCTAATATTGTTACATCAACATGCCCGCCGCGTATAATGCCGAACGAATCTGCGCTGTGGAAGAATGAAGCACCCGGAATTACAGTGATATATCCGCCGCCAGCATTTGTAATATACGGATTCTCTTTGCCGGGCTCAGCAGTTGCGCCTACGCCAATAAGACCGTTCTCGGATTGCAGCAAAACCTTTATTCCTTTGGGAACATGGTTCGCAACCATAGTAGGCAAGCCAATACCTAAGTTTACTACATCGCCGTGCTTTAATTCTTGAGCTGCTCGCTTTGCTATGAATTCCTTCTTATCCATTTTGTCCCTCCGATTGTACTATTGCATCAATAAATAGCCCAGGTATTGTAACTAACTCATGGTCTAATTCGCCGACTTCAACTATTTGTTCGGCTTCTACAACAACATAATCAGCAGCGCGTGCCATAATCGCGTTGAAATTCTTAGTCGAGCCCTTTAAGAAGCAGTTGCCTTCCTTATCTGCTATTGTTGCTTTTATGAAAGCAATGTTCCCTCTAATGTTTGTTTCCAACAAATAGTCAACGCCGTTGAAAGTGCGCTTTTCTTTACCCTTTTCAACGATAGTTCCAACACCAACGGGAGTATAAAAAGCCGCAATACCAGCGCCGCCGCAGCGTATCCTTTCAGCTAAAGTACCCTGAGGGGATAGCTCAACGCTTTCCGGATTGTCCATTAGCATTTGACCGGTTACAGGATTTGCGCCGATATAAGATGCAATAACCTTTTTTACTCTGCCTTGCTGCATAATCTTGATGGTCGTCATTTCAGAAGTGCCTGTGTCATTTGAAACGATTGTCAAATCTTTTGCGTCGCTGTAATTCAGAACGCCTTGCAGGATAGTTTCGGGCGCGCCTGATTGCAGGAAGCCGCCAATCAGAACAGTGTCGCCGCTTTTCAAACGCTGCACCGCTTCCTTAACGGTAGTTACCTTATTCATATAACATCTCCCTTCATAGTGGTATTACCATAGAATCAGTATAACAGAAATATTCTTTATTATCAATCCAAGAGCTATACTCATTATTATTGCAAACTCGTGTTTGAAAGCTGCATAAAATATTGTATAATAATTTATATCTTATGTGGGGTTGTTATGGAAAAAACGATAGACGACCTAAAAAGTGAAGTTGAAACGCTTCTCCAAGAGTATGTAGTTGTTGAAAAAAGGCGAAAGGTTATCCGAATCATCCGCTTATGCTTTGTTATACTTGTGATTCCTTTTTATGTTTATGGCGCCTATATGGCGTTTACAACATATCAAGGAACAACCGGATTTAATATTAGGTATCTGCTTGTCGCAATTGTTGCGACTCTGATTTTCTTTGTTTTCATGGTTTTTGGAATAGGCTTCTTTAAGCTTGAGGATAGGCTATTTTTAATCGGAGATTTGAGTTTGTCTACTCTGAATATTATCTTCTACATTGCGCTTGCAATATTTCTTGCAATGTCATTCATATATGAAACACAAGTCAGCAAGCTGGATAAAATCAAGAATTCCGTCGCGACTATACGCAAGGCGATTGAGGTCAGGGAAAGTCTGATTCAGCAGTTTACCGAAGAAATGACAAAAGCTCAAACAAAGACCGCAAGGTCGCTGTTCAGTTCCTATGAACCTGACGAAAATGCTGAAAAGCACGAGTTTTATTAAAGGTCAATTATCGTAAAAGTATGGTCTTAGCTTATTAAGCGCACGCTTTTCAATGCGCGAAACATAAGAGCGCGACACACCCAAAAGCGCGGCGACCTCACGCTGAGGTAAGGGATTTTCGCCATCAAGATTATATCGCGTTGTCAGCACCATTCTTTCAACATCAGTCAGTACTGATTTTTGCACATTTCTGAGTTTCTCGTTAAGCATTGCGCGGTTTAGCTCTTCCTGAAAGTCGGGCTGCTCGGACACAAACCTGTCGGCAATAGTTATTTCGTTCCCGTCGTTATCACGCCCTATGGGTTCCTCTATCGAGCGCACATATACGCTGGAATGCCTTGCATTTCTTCGCATTTCCATTAGAATTTCGTTCTCAATACATCTTGCCGCATATGCTGCCAAAGTGCCTTTTTCGGGCTTGTAGGTTGATACCGCCTTAATCAAGCCGATTATTCCCACAGAAATCAAATCATCAGATTCAACCGCCGCCGAATTATTAGTAAACTTTTTTGCAATATGTGCAACCAAGCGCAAATTATGCTCTATCAGCTTTTGCCTTGCATTTTCATCGCCTTCGAGGTGCAGGGCGATATACCTTGCTTCATCTTCTTTTGAGAGCTGTTCTGGGAATGATGTGCTTGTGTTTACATAAGCCGCAAAAAACAATATGTCTTTTACAAACTGAATGAATGAAATCATGCCTACCTCCCTTATCTATTCAAAGATATGCGGCTTAGGCATGATAGTTTACGGCTAATTATGTAGAATATGTAGAATTAGAAGAATGTTGCCCAATGCAGAGTATCGTTTTCGAATATGTAGTTTATGTCGGCAATTATATTTGATAAGCATTCAATGAACAAATCCTTTTCTAATACATTGTGCTCTATCAGCTGCTTTGCAAAGCATATGTCCTTCACAGCATCATCTACTGATTGATTATTATAAAAAAGCTTTAGGTGCTCCTTCGTTTCTTCAAACTTGTCCGCTATATCGTATATGCATTCCGCTAAGCCTGCATAGTTTTCTTTTGAAGCAAGCATTATTCCTTCTTCGGCCTTGCTGCTTATATATTCAAGTCTTGGTCTTGCGTAGCTTACAGGGTATATGAATAAAAAAGTGAGTATCGCTATAGATAATATTATCCCAATAATTACTGCAATTTTCGTGCCTATGTATTTCTTCATTGCTGTATTGTTTTCCAATCCTCCTTATTGAATACAACCTGCCTTGCACCGAACTTCTCTTTAGTTTGCATGATAAGCGTATCATCGGCTTCCATAATGATATAGAAAATATCCTTCTCGGTTTTGCAGCCGGTTTTCTTAATTTGCCTATCAAGCTCTGCTTCTGTAATGCCGATTTGGTTGAGCGAGTCGATTATTCTTTTCCCGTCAAGCGTTATTAGGTGCGCGGGGCGCGATTCAGGCGGTGTGCCGGGCTGCTTACCAGCCTTGGGCAGTATCCCCAGTTCGCCATTACACTCTAATACTGCGTAGTTTACATCGTTTAGTGAAAAATAGTCCTTTGAACGCAGCTGTTCCATTAAATCAGTTAAGGAGTAGTTTGCGACCTTCATCAACCTTTCATTGACTATGCCTTTTTCTATAAGTAATAGCGGATTTCCGCAAATTATGGTTCTGAGCGTCTTATTCTTAAGCGAAAGATACGCAAAAAACCTTTGCATAAGGAATAAAGCAATTATTGGAATTATACCATACGCCAATGGAACATCATTGTTCGAATAGGGTTAGATGCGACATCGGCAATCAGTATTGTGATTACTAAGTCAAATGGCTGCAGCTCGGAAATCTGCCGCTTGCCAGTCAGCCTGATTGCCGCAAACACGAACAGATATATTGTTAGTGTTCGAAAAAATACTGTGAGCATATGTTCCTCCATTACTTATTCTTTTATCGAAGTAAAGATAATATTCAAGCGTTGCTCCAAGGCATTTGCTTTGATATAATGACAAAAAATAATACTAAGGAGATGACATGAGCCTGAAATATGTATTGTTAGACTTAGATGGTACACTGACTAATCCTGAAACAGGAATAACCAATTCGATAATATACGCATTAAATAAGCTTGGTATCGAAGTAGAGGACAGAGCGACCCTGCGCAAGTTTATAGGTCCGCCGCTTATTGACTCTTTCATGGGCTATTATGGCTTTTCACGCGATGACGCCAAAAAAGCAGTTGGTTTATATAGAGAATACTATGCCGAAAAGGGCATATTTGAAAATGAAGTGTATGAGGGAATACCTGAGCTATTAGAAGAGCTTACACAAAGGAATATCACTTGCGTATTAGCTACTTCAAAGCCTACATTTTTTGCTACACAGGTTATTGAGCATTTTGGGCTTACTAAGTATTTCGCATACCTTTCAGGTACAACGCTTGATGATACTTTAATCACGAAAGACGCAGTTATAACGCAAGCTATAAAGCAATTATCAATAACCGATTTGGATAATTCAATCATGGTCGGTGATAGAAAGCACGATATTGAGGGCGCGCACGCAAACGGTACGAAGTGCGTTGGCGTTTTATTTGGATTCGGCACAAGAGAAGAGCTCGTTAATGCCGGCGCTGACTATTTGGTCGAAACAGTTGATGAGCTTAGAAAGCTGTTGATTAGCATATGAGATGCAGTTGTACGGTTTGCGGGGCGTATATGGCGAATTCAGAAGGTATTGAGTTAGGCTGTGTATGCCCTGAATGCTTACATAGGTGTAAAGCCTGTTTGGGTACTGAAAGCGTAAAGGATGTAGAGCAAATCAAGGCACTTCACGAAGAAAAAGTCGAAGACAACGAAGCATAATACATAGGACAAAGGGCTAAGGAATAACCTGTTCATAAGATGCTCATAATATCAAAAAAAGGAGCAGCTTATGGACGCGAGTGTAATAAAGTGCATATTAGAAGTTTCCGAAGTTGGAAGGGACACTTTGGGCAATTTGATAAAGAAAAGCGATGATAGCGGCTTTAGAAGCGTAATGGCGGATGAATTTGCTAAGTTTCAGGATATAACGCGCAATACAATGGAATATGCTGCCAAGAACAACATTAGCTTTAAGTCGAGCAAAAAGTTTAGGGCAAATCCTTTGTCAAATTTCAGGTTAGGTACGCTGTCAATCAAAAAGACGCCCGAGTATATGGCTGAAATGCTTGTAGTCAGCAACATAATTGGCTTAATAGATATTAAAAAAGCGCTCAAAGAATGCGGTGAAGCAAATGAAGATGTTAAAGCCTTAGCGTATAGTCTTATAGATGTATTGAACTCGAATATTCAAGAAATGCTTAGCTTTGTATAACATTCCCTTAATAATATAGGCGTTGTGTAAACAGCATAACGCCTTTGTTATGCTGACAAATTCAGAAAATTTACAAAAATGTCTAAATATCTCTTGTGTGCTGTGTTTAGGTTTATTGTATAATATCTATTATTCTAAAAGAAAGGAGAACGCACATGGAAGAACAAAAAAAGAAAATCCCTATGGCAATAAAGGGCGTATTGAGAAACCATATGCTTTCTGTGCCGAGCTCTATATATAAATGCAGCGGAATATTCGTGTTTGGTAAGCGCATAAAATCCTTTGTGTTTTCTACCGACTTGGCAATAATAAAAAACATAAACGCAGACGCAATCTTTGCTGTATATCCGTTCACACCGCAGCCTATTATCACACAAGCGTTGCTGCTTGCGGCGGACATTCCGGTATTCACCGGAGTAGGGGGCGGTATTACACAAGGTAATTATGTTGTAAAGCTTGCCGGTTATGCTGAAATGCAAGGCGCTACAGGCGTTATAGTTAATGCTCCTACAACCGAAGAAGTTATTCGCAATGTGCGCGAGGCTATCGATATTCCATTAGTCGCAACAGTGGTTACAGATGACGACAGCTATTTGCGTAAAATTGACGCCGGAGCAAGCATTATCAATGTATCTGCTGCGGAGAGAACTCCCGACATTGTTGCGAAGATTCGAAGCAGGTTTGAGGACTTCCCGATTATCGCAACGGGAGGACCTACCGACGAGACGATTTTAGAAACCATAGCGGCCGGTGCTAATGCGATTACCTATACGCCGCCGTCTTCCTCGCAGATTCAAAAAGAGCTGATGACTAAATACCGTCAAGAATATGAAAGGGACTGACCCATGCGAAATAGGCTTATAAGATTTATGGAAGGCAGGTACGGCGTTGATAAGCTGCACTACTTTCTGTTTATTGTGAGTCTTGTACTTCTCTTTATTGGTTCCTTTGCGGTTAACACGTTTATTAAGGCTTTTTTTCTGCTAATAGCATTAGCAATAACAGTTATTGCTTTGCTTAGGATATTTTCGCGAAACAAGTATAAGCGCAGCTTAGAAAACCTTATGTATATCAAGCTGAGAGATAAGGTATCAGGCTTTGTTAAAACCAGAATTAAGATGTTTCGCGAGAGGAAAACTCATAGGTTTTTCAAATGCCCCAACTGCAAGGTGACTTTGCGCGTTCCAAAAGGTAAGGGCAGTATTAGGATTACTTGTCCAAAATGCCGCGAGTCATTTACGGAAAAAACATGATGAAAGGGCTTGTTACAACACTAATCCTTTTTTGCTTAATGTTCAGTGTGCTTGGCTGTGCTGAGCAGACCCCTGATTTTGAGATTGCGTTTTTAGAAACGGGCGATTCAGATTGCATAGTAATTCAAACGCCCGATAGCGTTATAATGATTGATACAGCATACGATTCCAGCTTTGAAAAGATAAAGACTTATTTAGATAATCAGCAAATTGCAAAAATTGATTACCTCATACTGACTCATTTTGATAAAGACCATGTAGGCAGCGCCGCAAGCATAATTAACAGCTGCGAAGTAGGGGAGGTAATTGCCCCGAACTATGAAAAGCAAAGCGAATATATGACTGCGCTTTCTGAGAGTGTGCAGGCAAAGAAAGTTAAGTATTCTAAGATTTCAGAAGATGTGAATATAGAGCTTAACGGCGTTAGGCTATGGATAAGCGCACCGCAGGAAAGCTATTATGAGAACGAAAACAACTACTCGCTAATAGTATCTCTAAAGTATGAAGGATACAGCTTCTTGTTCATGGGCGACGCGCTCAAGCTGCGTACGCAAGAGTTCGTAAATTATGCTGATTTTGAAGAATGGAGCTATTGCTTAATAAAAGCCCCTCACCATGGAGATTATTCAAAGCCCATAAAGGCTATATATGAGTCCTGCCCTTTGCAGTATTGCGTAATCACAACGGATATGCCCGATAATGTCGGCAATAAACTGATTGAATTAAATAAAGAGCTTGATGTCAAGCCCTTTTATACATTTAATGGTGATGTATTCGTTGCTATTTCAAATGGCGAATTGAAGGTATCGCAAAGGTGAATTAACTCTCACTGCTTAGCATATCCATTCTATTTTTCAGTATCAATGCTTCGACTATTTCGTCAATATCACCGTCTAAAAATTCTTCAAGGCGGTAAAGAGTAAGGTTAATTCTATGGTCTGTAACCCTGCCTTGCGGGAAGTTATATGTACGCACTCTCTCGCTTCTATCGCCCGAACCAATTTGGCTTTTGCGTTCGCTTGCAAGCTGTGCTTGGCGTTTGCTTCGCTCTAAATCGTATAGGCGTGTTTTGAGAATCTTCATAGCGGTTTCTCTGTTCTTTATCTGCGACTTTTCATTTTGGCATTGCACCACCAAACCGGTAGGCAAATGCGTTATGCGAATAGCGCTCTCTGTCTTGTTTACATGCTGACCGCCCGCGCCGCTTGAACGGTATGTGTCTATTCTCAGGTCAGTCGGGTTAATCTCGATTTCCACATCCTCGACTTCGGATAATACCGCTACCGTTGCTGCAGAAGTATGAATTCGCCCTTGCGATTCGGTTTCGGGTACCCTCTGAACTCTGTGCACGCCGTTTTCAAACTTTAATCTGCTGTAAACGCCCTTGCCTTTTATTGAAACTATTGCTTCCTTAACGCCGCCCATTGGCGTATCGTTAATGCTTAAAACTGATGCGGAATATCGCTTCCTTTCTGCGTATCTTAGGTACATGCGCATCAGGTCAGCGGCAAATAAAGATGCCTCATCGCCGCCAGTGCCTGCGCGAATCTCGATAATTACATTTCTGTCGTCGTCTTCATCCTTAGGAAGCAGCATAAATTTTAATTCGTTGGTTACCTCCTCGATTTTCTTGTCCAACTCATGCAATTCGCTTTCAAGCAGTGTGCGCATTTCAGAATCGTTTTCCGATTTCAGCATTTCGGCGCAATCATCTTTTTGAATCATAAGCTCTTTCAGATTGTCATATGCTTCAACAATCTCCTGCAATGAATTATGCTCGCGCGTGAGCTCTAAGAACTTCTGCCTATCGTTGACCGTTTCAGGCAGCATTAGCTCCTCATTTATTTCGTTATAGCGTTGCTTCATGGCTTCAAGCTTCTTTAGCATATTTACTCCTCGCTCATTAAGAATTCTTTGCCGCAAATATCTATAACAAATTGCCTGCATGTTTCTATTGCGTTCAATTCGTCTTTTGATAGCGGCTTTATGGCAGTTATTCTCGATGTATCAGTATAGCAGGGTAATGTCTGATGCACAACCCGTCCGCTAACATATTGCTTTATGCAGTACACAGGCAAGTAGCTTATTGAAACCGCGCGCGTACCCGTTTGGTCTTTTTCAAGCTCTAATTTAACGAACATACCATAATCGCAGGGTGTTGACATATTCGCAATAAAGTTTCCAAGCGAATACACTATGGGCGCTTTTATCGTTTTGCCGGCCCTTTCAATTTCAAGCCATTCTATAGGCTGTACTACATGTGGATGTGAAGCGATAATCGCGTCGGCTCCCCATGAAACTAAGTCGCGAAACAGCTGAACAACTCTCGCCGGCGGAGTGGTAACGCGCTCATCGCCGCAGTGCGGGAAAGCAATTATATAATCTGCCCCTTCTTCCTTGCAAGCGTTTATCATGGCTTTTACATATTCGGTATCATACAAATATGAAATAGAGTGCAAATCCTCTTCGCTTAAATTGCGATTAAATGTATTGAAACCCCCTGAGAAGGCCACAATGCCTATTTTTATTCCGTTGACTTCAACAATCAGCGGCTTGACCTCATTTTTTGATAAGAAGGTACCGGTCTGCAATAAGCCAGCTTCGCGAATAATCCTTATAGTTCTGCGCAAACCTTCTATACCTCTGTCTAAGCAATGATTGTTGGCTGTGGTTAGCACATCAAAGCCTAAGTCATAAAGATTTCTCGCTAACTCGTCGGGCGCATTAAAGGTTTGATATGGCTTTTGGGAGTTAGGGTTGTCCTCAGTTGCTGGCGGTCTGGTGGGTGCAGGTCCGGAATATGTGGCGCTTTCGCCCGCTAACGGCACCTCAAGATTCCCGCACATAATATCAACCGAATTGAACAGCTCGCGCATGGGCTCAAAGCTGCGTGTAAAATCGTAGCTGCCATCGCTTTGCAATGCGGATTTAACTTGGTTTTGCATAATCATAATATCGCCAACAAAGCCAAGAGAAGCGGACATAGTTGTTGGTTTGGGTGAAGGCGTTAATAAGACGCTCTCTGTCGGTGTAGGTGATAGGGTAGGGCCGGGAGATGAAGCAGCTGCTGAATTAGGCGTAATATCGACTATCGGCTGTTCGACCGAGCTGCATGAAACGCACATCGCAAGCATAGCAATTATGCAAAATGCACATACGATTTTATTTAACATTCGAAGCACCTTCATTCTGCAATTCTTCAAGCTGTAACGCAAGCTTCTCCCATTCATTATATAGGCTGTTCAATTCGTTTTTCTTGTTCTCTAACTCGCCACTCAGCTCCATAACCTTAACATAATCTGAGGTTACAGCGGGGTTAGCGAGCTCTGTTTCGATTAACTCTATTTCGCTTTCTATGCTGTTAATACTCTGTTCAATTCGTGTTAACCTGCCTTTTGTGCGATTAAGTAGGCTGATGAATTCTTTTTTCTGCTTGTATGCGTTAGGCTTGTCTGACTTTTCGGCTTTTTCTACTGCTATATTTGCCTTTTCTTCGGCTTGCTGCGCTAAAAACTCATCATATCCGCCGATGTATTCTTTTATAGTGCCACGCGTTATATGCAAAATCCTGTCGGCTAAGCGGTTTACTAAGTATCTGTCATGCGATACAATAAGCATAGTGCCGTCATAGCTTTCAAGCGCTTTTTCCAATGCAGCGCGTGAACCAATGTCTAAGTGGTTTGTAGGCTCATCTAAGAACAGCATATTAGCACCCGAAAGCATTAGCTTCAAAAGCTGAATTCGCGCCTGTTCGCCGCCCGAAGCAAGCTTGGCAGATTTATATACATCATCACCTTTGAACAAGAATAATGCCATAGCATTTCTTATTTCGCCAAAGTTCATGTGGGGGTATGTGTCGTAAACCACATCTAATAGTGTTCCATCGCCTAAATTGCTTGATACATTTTGCTCATAATAGCCCTTGATTACATTCGCGCCATATTGAATAGTGCCGCTGTCGGGATTTTCATGTCTTGCGAGAATTTTTAGCAGAGTGGTTTTGCCGCAGCCATTTGCACCTAACAAAAACACCTTGTCGCCCTTTTTAATATGCAGGTTCACATCTGAAAACAAGTGGTTGTCGCCAAATGACTTTGAAAGATTCTCCGCGATTATTACATCGTTTCCTGAAGGCTTCTCAACCTTGAAGTTAAAGCCTATTGTATCCTGCTCCTTTTCGGGTTCGACCAAAGTCTCCTTTAGCCTTTCTATCTGCTTCAGCTTTGAAGCAATGGTTACATAGTTGCGCTCCTGATTCCAGCGTTTTTGCTGCTCAATAATACCGTAAATGCGCTTTATCTCCTTCTGTGTGTTGAGATAATGCCGCCTTGCGATTTCATTCTGTGAGCTTGTAAGCTCAATATGTGTAGTGTAATTTCCTTTTGTGTAGTAAAAACGATTGTTGCGTATTTCAAAAATCTTGGTGGCGACCTTATCGAGAAAATACCTGTCGTGTGATATTACAATAAATGCCTTATTGCAGGTAATTAAAAAGTCCTCGAGCCAAGCCACCGCGTCTATGTCTAAATGATTCGTTGGCTCGTCTAACAATAACAGATTTGCGTCAGATAATAGCACGCGCGCCAACTGCGCTTTGTTTCTCTGACCGCCGCTCAACAGGTCAATATTCAGATTCAAATCATCTTGAGTAAAGCCTAAACCCAGCAATACTGATTTTGTCATTGAGCGGTATGTCAGCCCGCCCTTGCTGTAAAACTCATTTCTCAGTCTATCTTGCTTGGATATGAGCTTTTGCCGTTCGTCATCATCAACGCTTGTGTTGAGTGCGGCTATGCAGTTTTCAAGCTGATTTTCAATTTCAATTAGCTGCGAAAACTCTAAAAGCGCATAATCGTATAGGCTAATACCTGCCTCGCTAATGCTTTGACTCATAAAGCCTAACTTCAAGTCACGGCTTTTATATATGCTGCCGCTGTCTATTTCTTCGATTCCACGCAATATTTTGAACAGCGTTGTTTTTCCGCAGCCGTTATTTCCGACAAGCCCTATGCGGTCTGTGGGATCGACTTCAAAAGAAACATCATAAAACAGCTCACGCTGTGCAAAACTTTTACTTATGTTTGATACAGTAATGAGTGGCATTTTCTCTTCGCTATTCCTTAATCACTAAGCTGCTTTTTACATCGCGAACGAGCAGGGGCAGCGTTTTATAGCCGTATAGCGGCGTATTGAAGCGAGCTACGGTAACGAAATCCCTATCTACTAAAATCCAGCCTTGAATAGGATTCAGCGGGAAGTAATAGTCCTGCTTCACATCTTTTGTTTTTTGAACAAAGAACATATATGTTGATTCGTTCGCTAAGTTAATAATGCTATAGGTGTCCATAGACACATTTTCCAATGATTTCGAATCAGTCATTGACGAAGCAGTGGAGGGTATGTTAACAAGCTTGATTGTAGTGCCGTATTTCAAATTCCCCTTTATAGTGCCATATACAACGACCTTTACAACAGAGGCTTCAACGGCGTTTTCTACAATAGCCCCGTCTATTTGTGATTTCACATTCATTTTTTTAATCTTTGGAGCGTCAAGCACCTCGCCAATAAATATCGCGTCTGCGGCTTCGGTTAAGTCGCTCAGCTTTGTATAAAAATAGGTTGTTCCCGGAATGGTTATAGTTGCTGCAAATGAATACAGCTCGCTCAAAACAGTTTTCAGGTTTACCCAAGTACCGTTCCAAAGCACACTGTCGGCAGTAATTCTCAGTTCGCTGTCGTTTACAATCCTATAATAGCTGGAATCCTCAATTGCGGCTAAAAACAATAGATAATTGTTGCCTGCATTCAACGATTTGCCTGCAACTTGAATAGCTCTTGAGCTATCAACCTCGCCGGCTATTACTTCGCTGATCTGAATAGTATAGTGATTTTCGTCTTTCTCGGGTTTAACTTCGGTACAGCTTCCCAATACAACTAATGATGATTGCTTATAATAAAGCTTTGCGTCAAGCAGCACCTTTTCAGAAGGCTCCACATATGAAACCTTAGAGGTTCTGCAAGCAGCAAGTGCAAGCACACAAAAGGCAAGTAATATAAAAGCAATGCACCTTTTCATACTTCCCTCCAGCTTTACACTCTTTACACTATATATCCCTGCGACCCTCTATCGCCATAGATAGAGTTAGAGGGTCAATAAACTCTAAATTGCTGCCCATAGGTATTCCATAGGCTAAGCGAGTTACTCTAACACCAAGCGGTTTTATAACATCGCAAAGGTATGAAGCCGTAGCTTCTCCTGCAACATCAGGGTTTGTTGCAAGTATAACCTCTTTTATTTCGCCGCTCTTTACACGCTTAATAAGCGAATCAATGTTTAGGTCCTTCGGAGTTACGCCGTCCATAGGGGATAGAGTACCGCCCAACACATGATATTGACCGGAAAACTCGTGCATACCCTCCAAAACAAATACATCCTTCGGGTCAGCAACTACGCATAAAAGCCCGTTTTTTCGCTTCTCGCTGCTGCAAATAGCGCAAGGCTCTATGTCTGTGATTCCGCCGCATATGGAGCATTTTATCAGTTTTTTCTTTGCGGAATCTACTGCGTTTATGAATGCCTGCGTGTCGCTGTCAGACATCTTAAGAATATGAAAAGCCAAGCGTTGAGCAGATCTTTGCCCAACACCGGGCAGCTTTGCAAGCTGTTTAATAAGCGTAGTGATTTGTTCGGGTAAGTCAGCCATTAAAAACCTAATTTAAGTCCGCCTGTTACAGACTCCATTGCCGAAGCCATAGCTTCTTCAGCGGTTTTTATAGCTTCATTTACCGCAGACAAGACCAAATCCTGAAGCATTTCAACATCATCAGGGTCAACACATGCGGGGTCAATTACAATAGACTTAAATTCTTTTTTACCATTTATAATAGCTTTTACAGCACCGCCGCCAACAGAAGCCTCGAATTCTTGATTGCCTATTTCTTCTTGAACTCTTGCTATTTCCTGCTGCATTTTCTGTGCTTGTTTCATCATTTGAGCAATGTTTCCGCCGCCCATACCGGGGAATCCGCCTTTTGCCATCGATTCGTCCTCCATATAATAAATATACCCGTATTTTAACACGAAAGCCTTGAAAATGCAATACGGGAAGGTACGCTCAATCGGTTTCGCTGAGTATGAACGCTAAAATCTCTTCACCTTGCAGGAGCAAGCGGCTTATGTTCTTTGCTTCCATAGGGCAGTCAGAATCAATGGGCGCTTCATACAAGCCATAGTCCATATTATCGGCTATTAACTCAAGTCCATTCTCGCTGTTGCCCGTAATGCCTTTCTCAAAAAACGCCTTTAGCCCGGCAACTCTGTAATGCTTCTTAGCATATATAGTCGCGCCGTTGTAATGGGTAGCAATTACCGAAAAAGCCTTCTTTGTGTTCAGATACTTGACAAGCGCGCGAACAATCTGCGCCCCTTCCTCGGGGTTAGTGCCTTTTGCGAACTCGTCAAACAGCATTAAGGAATGTGCATTTATGTGTTTCAGTTCGTGCTTCAGCTTTAGAATCTCTCCGCCGAATGAGGATAGACCGCTCGTTATGTTTTCATAGTCCTGCGCAATTAAGCAGATATGCTCTATCATTGGCAGCTTTGCGCTTTCGGCGAACACGAAGAACCCCGACATAGCAAGCGCAGCATTGAGCGCAAGAGTCTTAATAGCCATGCTCTTTCCGCCCATGTTCGCGCCCGTTATCACGGTTGAACCGGGAAGCAACTCGATAGATACAGGAATAAAGCAGCGCTTTTTCTCCCTCAAAATGCTGTCGTAATACGGGTTCTGCATAGCTGTAAACGCAACTGCTTCATCGGTTGTGATTTCTGGCTTAGTAGCCTTGTGCAGCAGGGCAAGCTTTGCTTTTTGAATAATTAGGTCAAGCCTGCCTATTGAGCTTATCGCTTGCAATATGTCGTCTTTATGAGCGGCTAACTTCTCTGAGAGGTATTTGCGAATGCTATACTCTTCCTCACACTCTGCTTCTACAATCTTCTGTCTTTCGATTTTTAGCTGTTCTATCTCTTGCTCATCGTTGGCGTTGTGTAGTTTCACTTCGATTTCGTGCTTCATCCTGCGAATGCTGCTAAGCTCTAATGAAAACGTGTCGCTTATGTGAAAGCTTGCCGCTTCGGATTTATCGGGATTTATCAGATACAATGCGTCTATGCAGGACGGGATTTCTAAGCCAATCAAATGCGCATTCAGCCGTTCGACTGACGCGACTATATGCTGCAGTAATAGCAGGAAACGCTTGATTTCAAACAGCGCCACGCTATCCAACACAACATCGGGGCATGATTCTATACTGCGCTTAATATCGCGAACCTGCGAAAAGTAATTCTCAATGCTTGCTATATCATTTGGTTGAGTTTTCAGCAGATCAATAACAACCGAAATATTATCAAGCTCTTGCTTTAATTCTTCGGCTTGCTTGCTTTTATAGGGTTTTAGCGTTCTAACAAGCGCACGACCATATGGTGTGCGGCATGACAGCAAATTCTTTATATATTCAAGCCCTATAGCCACGCTTTCTCTGTGGTTAAAAAACATATCTTCCCTCCTGAACATCGAATATAGGAACACGCATGGGTTTTATCAGCTTCGCAAGCTCATCAATGAATTTGTGCTTATCAAACGACGCTCCGCTTGCAGAGTAGGGGTTTACGGTTATTGCGATGAGCTCCATTTCGTGCTTGGGCTGAAGCATGCAGTCAAGCGAACACAGCTTCTCAAAATAACTCTTTGATAGCAGAAATTTGCTCGCGTCAAAGCCTATAATGCCGATGTTTCTAATACCGCTTTCAATAATAGGTTTAACGACAGTATCGGTGATTGCTCCGTTAATGCAAACAGCTTTTATGCTTTTTCTATGCTTTGATTTAGAAATGAATCCGCTGTACTCAACAGGCGAATCAGTTTCATATGTGTTGTTATCGTCTAAAAATACAACAAACTTGCTGTCTGATTGATACGCTATTTCCTGCTTAAACTGCTCTAATTGCTTTATAGTTAATAACTGTGCAGTATAGTGAGTTTCGGTTATAACCTTGTGCATTGAGCTGTCAAGCGAAGCGCCGCTGCACAGTATTACTTCCTTGCATAGTGTAGGCACAGAAAAGGATTTGCGGTTAATAGCACCGTCAATCAGCACCAGTTCAGCGCCTAAATTCAGTATTTGCTCGCATACCGACTGCAAGCCATCAACGGTAGATGGACCGGCTATTTGCACAAAGCCGCAGCTCAATGCCCGTATAATTATGACCTCTCCCAAAGGCGTCAATATGCCTGTTGTGTCAAGAATCTCTTGTGTAATATCGCATGAGTTAAGCAGATCCTTGGCTGTGGCAATAATTGCTCCTGCGCTTACATAGATTTCGGGCTTTTTTGTGCCTGTTACTAAATCAATGCTTTCACCGTCGCGACCGATTGAGGTTATTCCAAGCGTTTTTTGCTGATTTTCTTTAATAATAGCATTAAGCACAGTGGTTTTGCCTGCGTTCTTTGACATTCCGATTATAGCAACGGAGCTTGATTTAATTGTGTCGGAAATCTTCATATTTTAATTATACCAAAATCGGCATATGGTTTCAATTTTAGTTACCCAAGCAATAAAGAGCGAAATATATTAAATATTATGAATTTTGCGCTTGCCAAAGCAATATTCATGCTATATAATGCACTCACAGCAAAAAATAAGAAAAGGAGGTCGCGTTAAATGATCAATATGCTGTTTGTTAAATTAAATAGAGTTTCTGATACAATTGCTGCTACGCAGTGTTGGCGCGACCTATGTATGAGTTGATTTAATTTACAACCGATATACATACAGGTCAATGCTAACAGCGTATGACCTGTATTTTTTTATACTTGAATGGAATAAAGGGAGGGTATATGACTTCAAAAGAGAATAAAAAGACAAAGTTCAGCCTAAAAACATTGATAAAGATGATGAAGGGCTATAAGCGATACCTGCTCATTTCAGCAATATCACTTATATTGGCTGCCTTGATTTGGTTTGCGATACCGTATGTATCGAGTATTGCTGTTGACTATGTAATAGGCGAAAATGAAGAGGTGCTGCCGTCAATAGTAAAGAGCATTATTGAATCCATAGGCGGCAGGGAGTTTTTATTGTCGCACTTTTACTTGCTTCCGCTATGCTTGGTATTGTTCACGCTGTTGAACGGTTTGTTCGTTTTCCTGCGCGGCAGAAACATAGCAATTGCGGCGGAGGGCATGGCAAAGAATATGCGCGACGCATTGTATGAGCACCTGTTGCTCGTTCCGTATGACTATCATAAGCATATTTCGACGGGCGATATTATTCAGCGATGTACCTCTGATGTAGATACGGTGCGCAGATTCATATTGAATCAGCTGCTTGAAGTGCTAAGACCTATTACAATGGTCATTATTACTGGCTACATAATGTTCTCATACAATGTGAAGATGGCTGTGATTTCGATTGCATTGCTGCCCATTCTAACTATATCGTCATACTTCTATTTTAAGTATGTGCGAAAGTACTTCGCCTATTCAGATGAGGCTGAGGGCAAGCTGTCTGCCGTATTGCAGGAGAACTTAACGGGTGTTCGCGTGGTACGCGCATTCGCACAGCAAAAGAATGAGCTTAAGAAGTTCACAGAAGCGAACAAGGACTATAAAGACAAGACATATAAGCTCATAAAAATGCTTGCCTTTTACTGGGGCTCATCCGATGTGCTGGGCTATACGCAAATACTGTTAACGCTTGTGTTTGGTGTGTATTTCGCCGTAACCTCTGATTTTACAGTTGGCGGCATAATGCTTTTTACATCATATACGGCAGCGTTGACCTGGCCGGTTCGTCAGCTTGGCAGAGTGCTTGCTGATATGGGTAAAGCGACAGTTTCCTTGTCACGATTAGACGATATTTTCAATCATCCGAAGGAAGTAGAGCCGGGCAAGGCGCTTAAGCCAGAAATTCGCGGCAATATTGAGTTCAAAGATGTATGCTTTGCGTATGATGACGGCGAGAATGTGCTTGAGAACATCAGCTTCTCAGCAAAGCAGGGACAGACCATAGCCATATTAGGCTCGACCGGCTCAGGCAAAACCAGCTTGGTGCATCTACTGCAAAGGCTGTACCCGGTTACAAGAGGAACCATTACCATTGATGGCGAAAACATCAATGATATTGAAATGCACCATCTGCGCAAGAACATAGGCATTGTGCTTCAGGAGCCTTTCTTGTTCTCGCGTACGATAATGGAGAATATACGCATTACGAACCCCGACGCGCCTGAAGAGGCTGTATATGAAGCCGCAAAGATTGCATCAGTACATGATGTAATATGCGAATTCGAAAAGGGTTACGACACGCTTGTAGGCGAAAGAGGCGTAACGCTGTCGGGCGGACAGAAGCAGAGAATCGCAATAGCGCGTATGCTTTTACAAAACGCGCCGATATTGATACTCGACGACTCATTGAGTGCAGTCGATACTGAAACCGACTTGGCGATACGAGAGGCTCTGAACAAGCGCAAGGGCAGCGCTACGACATTCATAATTTCGCACAGGATTACGACTTTGTGCAATGCGGATAAGATTCTTGTTTTAGAGGACGGAAAGCTCGTTCAACAGGGAACGCATGAGGAGCTTATTAAGCAAGAAGGTCTATACAAGCGTATTGCGCAAATACAGGATATGCTCGAAACAGAGCTTATGGAAGGAAGTGAAGAGTAATGAACGGATACGATGAACAGGATTTTGACAGGGCCGATGAGCGAATAAATCTCAGCATTTGGAAAAGACTGCTGAAGTATGCCTTCAGACGCAAGTGGCTAGTATTGTCGCTCGTAATTGCAATGGCTATACTCTCTACGATTGATATTATGTATCCGCTTTTATCGAGATACGCAATAGACACCTTTGTCATGAACCAAACCACTGAGGGACTTGTACCTTTTGTGGTGCTGTATATATGCCTGGTGCTGATACAAGGAATTAGCATTGTGTACTTTATATCGGGCGGCGGTAAGCTTGAAATGCAGATTTCGTACGATATTCGCCAAGAAGCCTTTATAAAGCTGCAGAAGCTGTCGCTGTCGTTCTATGACAAAACGCCTGTCGGTTACCTGATGGCGCGAATGCTAAGCGATATAGCAAGGCTTAGCGAAATGATTGCCTGGGCACTTATAGACATATTTTGGACCTCGACTTTCCTGATTGGCGTAACTATTTCTATGTTCGTGCTGAACTGGAAGCTTGCGCTTATTGTAATAGTAGTTTTACCGCCACTGCTATTGTTGAGCATAGTGTTCCAACGCGCAATGCTGAAGTATCAAAGGAAGGTTAGAAAGACCAACTCAAAAATAACGGGCGCTTTTAATGAAGGCATAATGGGCGCGGTAACTACAAAGACCTTGGTGCGCGAGAAAAGAAACACAGAAGAATTTAAGGAAGTTACCAGCGAAATGAAGCATTCGTCTATTCGTTCGGCAACGCTTTCATACATATTTATGCCTTTGGTAATATTGTTAGGTTCAATAGGCACAGCACTTGCGTTGTATTATGGAGGTTCAGATGTGCTGAAGGGCGTACATGCTACTATTACAATAGGTACGCTGGCTGCATTCATCGCATATACGACACAATTTTTTGAACCTGTGCAGACCATAGCTCGAGTTTTCGCGGAAATGCAGAGCGCACAGGCAAGTGCAGAAAGAGTGCTGTCACTGATAGACACGCCTTGCGAAATAGAGGATACGCCCGAGGTAGAAGCTATTTATGGCGACTGCTTCGAACCTAAGCGTGAAAACTTCCCTAAAATTCATGGCGAAATCGACTTCATTGATGTTAGCTTCGCATACAATGTGGGAAGCAACAAGCAGGTGCTTGACAACTTCAACCTGCATGTTGACGCCGGGCAGACTATTGCTTTAGTAGGCGAAACCGGTGCCGGCAAGAGTACCATAGTAAATCTGTTATGCAGGTTCTATGAGCCTACATCAGGCAAGATTCTGATTGATGGCGTTGACTATCGTGAAAGAAGTCAGGCATGGCTGCAATCGAGCTTGGGATATGTTTTGCAGCAGCCGCACTTGTTCTCAGGTACAATATTTGAGAACATAGCGTATGGCAGACCTGACGCCACAGAGGAAGAAGTAATAGCCGCTGCGAAGTTAGTTCACGCGCACGACTTCATAATGAAGCAGGAAAAGGGCTATTATACCGAAGTAGGCGAGGGCGGCGTGCTCCTATCCACCGGGCAGAAGCAGTTGATTTCATTCGCACGCGTAATATTGGCCGACCCAAGAATATTCGTGCTTGATGAAGCGACTTCTTCAATCGACACGGAAACCGAGCAGCTCATACAGAACGCTATAAAGTATGTGTTGAAGGATAGAACAAGCTTCATAGTAGCGCACAGGCTCAGCACGATACGCAATGCCGATAGGATTTTGGTAATACGCGACGGAAGGATTTTCGAAAGCGGTACACATTCCAAGCTTATGAAGCAAAAGGGCTATTATTACGACTTGTACACTAATCAGTTTAAGAGCGAAGCTGCTGATAAAATTCTTGACAAGTAATGCGACACATCAAAATAAGGCACTCTGCGGAGTGCCTTTGATTATTTATTTTCGATATGCAATTAGTATTAAGTGATGAGAACCTTTGCGGCTATTCTTTCATGTAGAAATCAAGCGCTTGATACTTGCTCAAATCCACACGCCCGTTTATAACTTCAACGCCTTCAGCTTCAAGCAGCTGTGCCTGCATATTGACTCCGCCGAACGCAAATGCAGGGGATAAACCGCCAAATCGGTTGACCACCCGATGGCAGGGTATATTAGTGGGATCTGGATTTACATGCAAAGCATAGCCCACAACGCGCGATAAGCGGTCGTTGCCAACAAGCATAGCAATCTGTCCATATGTGGCTACCTTGCCCTTCGGTATTTGCTTTACAACATCATATATAAGTTCAAATGTATTAGCCATGCAATAATTATACCATATACATTCAAGCCACAGGTTGACACTTTTCATCAAGCATAATATAATTTAATTAACAGCAGAAAAAGGGGTACATATGGAGAATATTGATTATAAAGGATTGTTTCCTAATTGGGATATGCTAACTGCCGAACAGCAGCAGCTTCTATTAGATTCGTGCTATGAAAAGAAATATAATAAGGGTCAGCAGGTGCATGGCGGCAATGAAAGCTGCTTAGGCATGCTTGTTGTAAAAAGCGGTCTTTTGCGTGCATACATTGTTTCCGAAAACGGCAAGGAGATTACGCTGTATCGCCTTTTCCCCGGTGATATATGCTTGCTTTCGGCGTCTTGCGTGCTTAGGAATATCAGCTTTGAGATTTTCATAGAGGCTTCAAAGGATTCTGAAATATGTATTATCCCCACCGATACCTTCCAGCAGCTTTCTGAGAGCTCCATAGTGTTTTCTAACTATATTACAGAGCTTATGGCTGCAAGGTTCTCTGATGTTATGTGGATATTAGAGCAAACATTATTCACGCGGTTTGATAGCAGGTTAGCTTCGTTTTTGATTGAGGAATCCAATATCGAACAGTCAAAAACGCTTTCCATAACGCATGAGGAAATCGCAATGCACATAGGCAGTGCCCGGGAAGTTGTTACCAAAATGCTCAAATACTTCACACAGGAGGGCATTGTAGAGCTTTCCCGCGGGAAGATTCACATACTTGATATGCGCAAGCTCTATGGTTTAGTGCAGTAGAGTTATTGACTTAATGCTGATTTACTTGTACAATCATTAAGTACGCATATGCGTACAGGGTATTATAGGCAACTTAATAAGAAAGGAGTAATGTATTGAATATTCTTAGCGAAAAGCTAAAAGAGGTTCTATTTTCAGTAACTCCGATTGTCCTAATTGTCTTAGTGTTGCATTTTACATCACTTGTTCCGCTTCAAACTCCGCTTTTTGTTAGATTTATAATAGGTTCGATTCTAATAATACTTGGTTTGGCAATATTCCTTGCCGGTGTTGATATTAGTATTTCGCGCATAGGCAACAACATAGGCTCATTCATTGTAAAGAAAAATAAGATACTGATTGTTATTGTTGCTGGGCTTTTGCTTGGCTTTTTTATAAATTTTGCAGAACCCGATATTCACATTTTAGGCTCACAGGTGGAGGATGTAACAGGGCAACAGCTTCCACAGTTACTCTTAGTAGGCATAGTATCAATTGGAGTCGGGTTATTGGTAAGCATTGGCTTGGTACGCAT
>FZPS01000004.1_pt114 | contig 25422 bp, 24 predicted proteins | sample 1817821 | NCBI WGS metagenome assembly FZPS01 (sample SAMEA104158645, study PRJEB21678) | metagenome | place: Germany | collected 2015-04-21 | reverse complement strand
GCTAAAACGAGGCCACTTTCATGAAACTTTGTAGAAAGCTTTTTTGCAGCTTTTAAAACAGCTCCCGAAGGATTCAAGACAAGACTTTCGTAGGTCGCCTTTTCCGCAATATAGGGGTTTTTACTCTGTATTGCCCGCGTATACGCAGAAAGTCGCTCCTTTGTTGAAAGATTTGGATCTGCAAGCGCTTGTACAAAGCCTTCTTCCCGTCCCCCCTGTGCATAGCAAGAAAAATTCAGAAAAATGATGCTTATAACAAGCCCGATTTTAAAAAATGAGAATGAGTTTTTGTTTTTTAGAAAAATCATATTATTTTGGCGGTATGGTAATCCATGTTCCCGAAATTATAAAATCTGGATTTTTTATCCCATTATAGTCAGCAATCTTCGGATACAACCAAGGTGTTTTATAATAGGCATTGGAAATATCCCAGAGAGTATCTCCCCATTTAATTTTATATAGAACCGCCTCAACTTCGGGTGCTGTTTCTTTTACCGGCTCTGGAACAACAAACTCCGTATCAACCTTTACGATTTCATTCTCTTTTGCCGAGTCTGTTTTTACTTCTTCAGGAATTAGTTCGACAGAAGGCTCAGCAGCAAAGCGATTTTCGGCAACAAGCTCTGTACCCTTGTCATGAGTTTCTATCTTGGTTTTATCTCCTCTATTTCCCCAAAAAAGAAAGGCGAGCAAGCCAAGACAGGCTAAAAGAAGTAGTATAAGAACTAAGGTCAAAATCCAGCTTCTTTTTGTACCTTCATTTTTCTGCCCTTTTACTTTCTCTTCCTCTATGTAATCATCTTTTTCGTAGAGATCAGAAAAGCTAAACTCTGGCGCAGGTATAGAATCGTCAAGAGCTTCGGTATTAAAATCATTTTCATTTATTTTTTGACTTTCAATTTCACCATCGAGGCTATCCCCAAAATCATACATTGAACGAGCAAAGCCTTCTTCTTCATTTTCATCAAGACTCGTCTCTGGTTCTGAAATTTCTAAATCATCAGGAAAACTGGGAAAACTATCTTCTGTAAGAACTTCATTAGAAGAAAGGGCTTCACCAGTATTTTCATCGATGTTTTCATCAAGTTTTATTTCAAGCTCATCATCAGTGGCTATATCAAGATTTTCTTCATTGCTATCATCAAAGCCCATGTCAAAGGTCTCATCATCTAGATTCACATCAAAGTCATCAAGCGTGTCGGATTCTTGGTCAGAAGTATCAGCTTCAAACGGAATATCTATCTCAAATTCAGCTTCATCAAGTATCGTATCATCAGTATCTTGATTTCCTTCTGTTTCAAAGTCGATCGTCGCTTCATCGAGCTTAAAATCTTCAGTGCTTTCTTCCTCAGCAGAACTCATATCAATAGCAAAATCTTCTTCTGTATGAAATTCATCAACAGTTTCAGCAAGGCCTTCTTCATTTGGCGTTTCTCGAGGAACATCGTCCATATATGACATGGAAGGAAGCGTTACTTTTTGTTCGCTATCCGCAAGAGCAAAGTCAGGACTTCCCAGCTGCGTGGGCTCTGAACTATTCAATAGGGATACGCTCAGAGAAGTTGACTCACCAGATTCCGCCTCTTCGATAGAAGCTGACAAAAGACCATCGTCATCTATTGCAAGCGTGAGGGAGAGCGTTGGCTCTTCCTTGGGGCGAGGCAGTAAATTTTCTATAAGCAGCGTATCAACATACTCGAGAGTCTTCTCATCCCCATCAATCGCTTTATACAAATCGAGCTGAACCGTTTCCTGATCATCTCGAACAGTCGTAAGTTCCAAAAGCTTTGATGAAGCAAGACCTTCTTCCAAAATCGGATAGAAGCTCCCATCCGCCAGTTTTATTCCAACAATATTATTCATACAATCACCTGCCTCCATGGTAGTATGCAGACCCTATTTTGTCAATAATTTAAAAAAATCTTTAGCTATTTAAATTATTGACATCACTAGAGATGCACGGCATAATAGAGCTAATTATGGATAATTTATATACAATTGTTTTAGTTGCCTTTGTGCTCATTGTATTTACTACTTTTTTACTCTTAACCACACAGGTAAAGAAAAAATCAAAGCGAAGATTACGCCCCAAAAGCAACCAAGTGCTTATAAGAGATGCTATCCGCAAGCTTGATTCTGACCCACATAATCCAGAAAGTCTAAAGATTTTAGCCGACATATATTTTAAAGAAAGCAAATGGGAAAAAGCCCTGCCCTTATTCCAAACACAACTCGATATTGCAGCAGCATATCCACAAATTGATCAGTTTAAGGCAGGCTTAAAATTAGGAATCTGTTTCTTAAAACTCGATAAACCCGAAGATGCTGTAAAACCCCTGCTCTTAGCGCGACATGAAAGACCCGAAAATTTTGAGGTCAATTATAACTTAGGTGAGGCACTCATAAAAACAAATGATTTTGAAAAAGCAATACCTGTTTTACGAAAGGCGTTAACTATTAACACAGAAGCAAACGAGATCTATGCAAGCCTTGCAAAAGCCTTTTATAAAACAAAACGCTTCAAAGAAGCTCTTCCCTACTTAAAGAAAACTCTCGATATAAACCCAGAAAGCAAAGAATTCCTCTATTATATGGCAGATTCACTCCATGAAACCGGTAATACCGACAAAGCCTTAAAGATCTTTATGCATTTACGCGCAGATCCCCTCTTTGGCATATATTCTTGCCTCACCGCAGGAACGATCCACTTTAACCAGGGGCACACAGATAAGGCAATTCGTGATTTTGAAATTGGATTAAAACATCAGTCAAGCGACAAAGATATTCAAGCAGAATTTCGCTATAAACTTTCACAAGCCTACTTAAAGCAAAACGATATCGGCAAAAGTTTAATGTATTTAAAAGAAACCAATGCAATAAAGCCAAATTATAAAGATGTTCCCTCCCTAATCGCTCGTTACGAAGAATTAAATCAAAATCAAAACTATCGGACCTATCTCATAGGTGGTAACAGCGACTTTGTATCGCTGTGTAGAAAACTAGTTCTTGTGTATTTCAAAAAATCGAGGGCAAAAATTACAAATATCAATGTATTTGCTGATTTTGCTGAATTAACCACAGATATTGAAACCGATAAATGGGAAGATACTGTTTTCTTTCGGTTTTATCGTACAACGAGTTCTGTTGGAGAGCTTTTTATACGAGAATTCCATGCCAAAATCCGAGATGAAAAAGCAGGTCGCGGTATTTGTGTAACGGCAGGAACTTTTTCAGATGAAAGCAAAAAATTTATTGAGGGACGCCCTATTGATTTAATAGAAAAGGATATGCTCGTAAAAATGCTTACCTCAATTGAATCTGAGCCTAATTACTTACAGCTTTAAAAATCACAAGATGTCTTTCGAGAGAATCTAAAAAGGGAAGAGCAATTTCCTTTAGCTTCCAATCCTCCCCGACAAGTGCATGTATTTCCTTCATTTCGCTTTCTATTTTGTCTTTTTTTCCCTTGTAGGCAAGAGCGAACCCCTCAGGTTTGAGCAATGACAAAATAGTTTCTGTCATTTTTATATCAAGGGGGCGAAAGGCGCGAAAAACCGCAAAATCAAAGCCTTCTCCGGTATATTTTTCTGCTTCGGTATTGAGTACCTGTACATTCTCTAGCTGTAAAACAGAAAGAACATTTTCCAAAAAGGCACAACGGCGAGACATTCTTTCAAGCAGGCTAAAAGAAAATTCTGGAAAACAAATAGCGAGCGGTATGCCAGGAAGCCCTGCCCCAGAACCAATATCTACAAAACATGGTTTTATCTTTTCTGAAAAGCCAAGCTCTTCTACCAAGGTCTGTATTATGGTAAAGGGGGCAAGAGAATCTAAAATATGGCGAGTGTATATCTCATCGCGCGAGTTTGTTCCCACCAAATCATAGACTTTGTTAAAAAGCAAAAGTTCCGAGACATAAGCTTCAAGTTGGGGCAAAACTGCCTTTCGTTTTTTTTCATCAAAACCAAGGCAGCTAAGCCCATTTTCCAAGATATTCATTTTTTCTAATGCCTAAAAATTTCGTTTTACTTTTTTGGTAGTTGTCATCTCCAAGGGTTCGTCGAGTATCGTTATTTTACTGATACGTGAGTAGACAACGAGTTCCTTATTGATTTTATTTACTGCATCTTGAATCTCATCCCGTACAAGGTCTATAGAATAATCACTTCCTCGAACAATGTTTAGTCGCTTAAACAAATCGTCAGAAGGATAAATAAGCGCCTCAATCCCTTCGGATTTTGTTGCCTTATCGACAATATAGCCTTTGACAGTTATTTGTTCGATGTCTGTTACCAATTGGAAGGCATTTTCTATCTCCTCTGGATACACATTTTTTCCACCTTCGGTTACAATCATATTTTTTGCACGACCGGCAAGGTAGAGATAGTGTTCATCATCAAGTCGCCCCAAGTCGCCCGTCTTAAACCAACCGTCTTCGGTAAAAACGTCCTTTGTTTCTTCAGGCATTTTATAGTAGCCCTGCATAACCATGGGACCTTTTATAAGCACTTCTCCTATGCCTTTTTCATCTGGATCGAGAATTTTCATTTCCATAAAGGGATGAAAATTTCGTCCAACACTTTCGATTTTAAAATTATAGGTTGGATTGAGCGCAACGATGGGCGATGTTTCTGTTAAACCATAACCTTGTACAAAATCGATACCCAAGGCTTGATAAACCTTAAAAACACTTTCCGCAAGCGGTCCTCCACCACAAATAGCAATTCGTATGGTAGATAAGCTAACCTTTTCAAGAATGGACTTAAACAAAACCTTGCCTGCATTGAGCTTAAAATATTTTTTTAAGATATAGGAAAATCCGAGAAGGAAGTGCATAAATGCATTTACCAAAACACCCTTTTCTCGAATGCCTTTGAGAATGCCTCCTACGAGCTTATTAAACAAGAGAGGTACTCCTAAAAGCATCGTAATTTTGCCTTCTTTGAGCTCTTTGAGCATTCTCGTTACAGCCATGCTCTTTCCAAACACAATTTCGGCACCAACTGAAAGAGCTTCAATAAATACCGCAAGCATCGTATATGAGTGATGAATAGGAAGTAAGGCATAAAAAACATCGGTATGATAAATAGTCATATTTGTTTGTGCGATATAGCAATCTGAGACAAGATTTTTATGCGAAAGCATAACACCTTTTGGATTTCCTGTAGTACCAGAGGTAAATAAAATAGCTGCGGTATCATCTTCTGCAAGTTCAGGCATTTCAAAGTTTCCAGAACCTTTTAAGTCATAGACATAGTCGCCTTTCTTTTTACTAAGAGAAAAGACTTTTTCACCATGAGATTTTTTAAAAACATCGTATTTTTCTTCGTCAACAAAAATAAAAGAGGGTGCAGAAACAGCCAATAAGGTAGCAATCTCTTTATCGTGGAGACCGTAGTCTATGGGAACAATGATTGCTCCTGCAAAACCTGCTGCTAAATAAACCGTTGCCCATTCGGGAGAGTTCTTCCCAAAAACTGCTATATGATCACCTTTTTTCACGCCATTATTTTTTAACCAAAGAGCAAGGTTTTCTACCTTTTCCAAAACCTCTGTATAAGAAAGCGTGTGTTTTTCCGCATCAAAGTCAGTAAAACAAGCTCTATCAGGATAGCGCTTCGTCGATATTAAAAACATTTGAGGCAAGGTAGGCCAGTCAGCTGTAAAGAGGCTTCCTCTAAATTCCTCTAAAAAGTCCCAAGGCTTTTGTTGTGTTTTTTTACTCATTTTTATTCCTCTTTAAATATTAAAAAACCCTCATTAGTATGACACAAAATAAGAAAAAAGGTTGCAAAAAAGAAGATTTTTTAGCATTTATATGCAAAAATATGCTAAGATTCCGATACTATGAGTATGAAACGACGTGTTTTTATTATAGCCTTATTTTTTCTCATTCTCTCGCATAGTTTTACGCAGACAAATAATCGCGCTCGTAAATGGATCGATGAGGCAAAGCAGTATATCGGGACTCCCTACCTCTACGGTGGTATGTCAAAAAACGGCATTGACTGTTCAGGTTTTATCCATATAACAGCTCTCAATAGCATTCAGATCAGTCTTCCCCGAACAACAGAAGCGCTCTATGACTGGGTAAAAATAATCCCCGATGCACAAAAAGAGGCTGGAGATCTCGTTTTTTTCAAAACTCTCGGCTCAAGTATTTCCCACGTCGGTTTATATATGGGAAATAATCAATTTATCCATGCAGCGAGTAGCGGTCCAAATACTGGCGTAATAGTCTCATCACTTTCTGAAAACTACTGGGCACAAAGTTATGCAGGAGTTGGTCGTGTACTTGAAGAAAATACTTTGACACAAAACACGCAAACGAAAAACACAACGACAAGTGCGCCAAAAACAAAGTCTTCTAATCAAAACAAAAAGAACGAAACACAAACAGCAAAAACTGAAAGCTCTTTTGGCTTTTTATATAACGAGTATATACAATTTGAAGCGGGTATAAGTGCAGATTGGAGTTTCTATAATATAGAATCTATTTTTTTGAGCACAAGAGGCTTTAGCGCTCACGCCTTCCTTCAGACAAAAAAATTTCCCAACAATTTTGGACTCGGAGTCGACTTCAACTATGATAGTTTTTTATCTGTTTTTCACATACCTATCTATTTTAGCCTAGAAATAAACCCAAACCTTAAGATTTACACAGGACCTGTCTTTTCTCTGGGCTCCGCACGCATAGATGAGGGAAACAATAGTATCGATGTCAAGGCACCTATTTATCCCCTTTTTATGGGCATCTCTTTTGAAAGCGACGTCTACAATTTTTTTGGTATGAAGGGCTATCTTTTCCAAAAAATAAACTATACCTATTACAAAACTGTAACCAATGAAGCCCTGTCTTTTTATAATGGATATAGGTCGAGTCTTGTTTTCAAAACAGGCTTGCAAATACTCCTATAAAATGAAAGAATGATAGTGCTTTTAGATAATTGAAAAACCATTCTTTTTTAAGGATAACTATGCAACAAAAAAAGATTTATCTTCTCTTTTCTCTTAGCCTTATTTTTCTGCTCTCATCTTGTGCACCAGGCATAAACATTGTTGTAGATGAAACACTTGCTATAGACTTAGAGTTTGCAAGCGCATTGGAAGCGAGCATTGAACCGCAGATCCGTAGCCTCATGGGACTTGATGCTAAAAGCGCCTTATTTCAAAAAGAGGCAATTGAAACCAGCTTAACTAAATCAGGTTTTAGTATCGATACAATTCGACTTCCATCACCGATTGCAGTAGAAATTGAAAGCAAAAAGCAAATACTTAAAAACAATGCAAACCCACTTGCAGAATTCCTCAGCATTGAAAAGCATGAAAACAAGGTAAGCTTTACTATTTGTATAAGCCCCGAAATTATGCAAAATCTCATACAAAGTATGCCAAGCGAAATTCAAGAGTATGCCGACTTACTTATGGCGCCTGCCCTTACCGATGAAGAAATGGAAGCAGAAGAATACCTTTCTCTCTTTTCCCTCGTCTATGGACAAAGCCTTTCAAAAGCTTTTGAAAATTCCTTTGTCAAGATTGCTATTAGAGCTCCAAAAAAAATTACAAGCGCATCTGTTTCCCATACAGATCTAGCCTCAATTCATGTCGATGCAAATACTGCGCATCTTTCTTTGAGCCTCTATGCCTTACTTGCACTTCACAAAAACTCCAAACCACTAACCAATAACAAACTTATAATTGAACTGAACTGGGACAGCTAAAAAAACGAGCTTTATATAGATAAAATTTTATCGATATAAAGCCAAGAAAAATATCCCACTCTTGCCATAAGTTTATTTTCTCGCTATAATAGTGCATATTTTATCGATATATTATTTAACGGGGGCTGTATGAATGATGTAGAGAATGCAGGCTTTTCAAAAGAGCTTAATGCATTTATCAAAGAATGGAAAAATAAGCCGGGAAATCTTATAATGATTCTCCACAAGGTACAAGAAGAACAAGGCTATATTTCCCAAGATGCTGCCAAGGCAATTTCAATTAAAACTGGCGCACATTTAGCAAAAGTCTATGGTGTTATGTCCTTCTACCATTTTTTTAAGACAAAAAAACCAGGGAAATTTAAAATCTCCGTTTGTATGGGAACTGCCTGTTATCTCAAAGGCGGGCAAGAGCTCATAGATGAAACAAAAAAACTTTTAGGGCTTGAGGCAGAACAAGATACAACTCCAGATGGACTCTTCTCCATAGAACCTGTTCGCTGTATCGGTTGTTGTGGGCTGGCTCCTGTTTTGGCTATTAACGGTGATGTCTACGGAAAACTCACAACAAAACAAATCCCCGACATTCTTGACATTTACAAGAATGGAAAAGAAAAAAACTAAGGTTCGATTTAAATGCACTACACAATCTGTGAATTGATAGCTGACTTAACGCAAAACGCAATTGAAGCAGATGCAAAAGTTATATCTGTTCGAGTGCATGAAACAGAAACCGAACTTTCTTTTGAAATACAAGACAATGGAAAAGGCATGGACAGTGAAACTTTGGAAAAAGTAAGAAACCCTTTCTATACTGATGGTATAAAACACCCAAACAGAAAAATAGGGCTTGGCATACCATTTCTTATACAAACTGCAAACCAAACTGATGGCACATGGCATATTGATTCACAAAAAGCGAAGGGAACAAAGCTTAAAGCTGTTTTTTCCTTATCAAATATCGACACACCACCCCTTGGTTGCCTCACAAGCCTTTTTAGACAAATACTTAGTTTCCCTCAAAACTATGAAATGCGCATCGATCGTATAAAGGAAACTAAAGACGATTCAAAAAACTACTCTATTTCTCGCAGTGAGCTCATCGAAGCCTTAGGAGAATTGGAAACAGTTGAATCACTCGACATGCTCAGGACTTTTTTAGAAAGTCACGAAGAATAGGAAATAGCAAACAGGAGAAATTATGGCAAAGATGACATTAGAAGATTTGAGAAAACTTCGAAATGAAACACAAACAGAAATTCAACGACGTGAAACTGATGGCAAAAGCGTACAAATAATTGTTGGTATGGGAACATGCGGTATTGCAAGCGGTGCAAAATTAACCTTGGATTCATTCATTACAGAATTGAAAGAAAAAAATCTTGCACATACAACAATTATTAGACAAACTGGTTGCATGGGTTTTTGTGCGAACGAACCAACCGTTGAGGTGATAGCACCAGATATGCCAAAGGTTATCTATGGCAATGTAAGTCCCGATGTTTCAAAAGAAATTGTTGAAAAACATATTATTGGTAAAACACTTTTGGATAAACTCATTATTGACTATCCTTCAGTTGATGTCGTAAAAAAATAAGGTAAGGTGAATACATGGCTTATACACATTATATTTTAGTTTGCGGAGGAACAGGATGTGAATCCTCAAAGGCAGACGAAATTTTTAACAACCTTCTTGCCGAAGCAAAAAACTTTGGTGTAGAAGATAAGGTACAAATCGTAAAAACGGGTTGTTTTGGCTTTTGTGAAAAAGGTCCAATTGTAAAAGTACTTCCCGAAGATTCGTTTTATGTAGAAGTAAAACCAGAAGATGCAAAAACTATTATTGCAGAACAAATCGTAAAGGGGCGTGAAGTAAAACGGCTCCTCTATAATCAAGAAGAAAAAAACATTGAACAAGTTGAAGAAATTCAATTCTATCAAAAACAATACCGAATAGCACTTCGAAACTGCGGTATTATCAATCCAGAAGATATAAGCGAATACATAGCGCGGGATGGCTACCTTGCCCTAGAAAAATCGCTTTTTGAGATGCAGCCAAAAGAAATTATAGACCTTCTGAAAAAATCAAATCTTCGCGGTCGCGGTGGCGCAGGCTTTCCGACTGGGCTCAAATGGGAAACAGCCCATAAAACAAAAAGCGATGTAAAATACGTTGTTTGTAATGCCGACGAAGGTGATCCAGGTGCCTACATGGACCGTTCTATCATCGAAGGAGATCCGCACTCTGTAATCGAAGCGATGACGATTTGTGGTATAGCTATCGGTGCAAACAAGGGTTTTGTCTATATTCGTGCTGAATATCCGCTTGCTATAGATCGCTTGAAAGTCGCTATGAATCAAGCCCACGAAAAAGGCTTGCTCGGAGATAATATCCTCGGATCAGGTTTTAATTTTGACATTGAAATTCGCTTGGGTGCAGGTGCCTTTGTTTGTGGCGAAGAAACCGCTCTGCTACGCTCTATCGAAGGCTTACGTGGAATGCCCACACCAAAACCACCCTTCCCAGCTATTTCTGGATTATGGGGAAAACCAACCATTATCAATAACGTCGAAACCTTTGCAAACATTCCTATTATTATGACTCGTGGAGAAAAATGGTTCAATTCTATTGGGACAGAAGACTCAAAGGGAACAAAGGTTTTTGCGCTTACAGGAAAAATCGAAAACTCAGGTCTTGTAGAAGTCCCCATGGGAACAACCTTGCGCGAAATTGTATACGAAATTGGTGGTGGTATAAAAGGCGGCAAGAAAATAAAAGGTGTACAAACGGGCGGACCTTCTGGCGGTATTATTACAGAGGAATTTTTAGATACACCAATCGACTTTGGAAACCTTACAAAACTAGGCTCCATGATGGGTTCTGGCGGTATGATCGTTATGGACGAAGATGATTGTGTTATCGACGTTGCAAAATTCTACATGGAATTTTGCCTCGATGAGTCTTGTGGAAAATGTTCGCCTTGTCGCATAGGGACACGACAGCTCTATACGCTTCTTGAAAAAATTTCAGACGGTAGGGGTGAATTGGATGATTTACAAAAGCTAAAAGACATAGGTTTTGCTATGCAACAAGGCTCACTCTGTGCGCTTGGACAATCTGCACCAAACCCTATTCTTTCAACTATCGCAAAATTCGAGCAAGAATATATAAACCACATCGTAAATAAAAAATGCTCTTCTGGTAAATGTAAAAAACTTATTACCTATGAAATCACTGACAAGTGTATTGGATGTGGTCTTTGTGCTCGAAAATGCCCTGTTGGATGTATTACCGGAGAGCGAAAAGAAAAACACCTTATTAATCAAACTCAATGTATTAAATGTGGTGAATGCTTTAACGCCTGTAAGTTTGATGCAATTGTTGTGAACTAAAATTTTATTAGAATATACCTTTGACAAAAAGGTAAAATAGGAGAAATACATGGTAAGCCTAACTATAAATGACAAAGAAGTGCAGGTCGAAAAAGGCACAACAATCCTCGACGCTGCAAAAAAATTACATATAAACATACCAACACTCTGCTACACTCCAGATCTACCACCTTGGTCTTCATGTGGAATCTGTATTGTGCGTGTAGCTGGGACTTCAAAGATGCTTCGCGCATGTTGTACAGAAGTAGCCAATGGCATGAAACTCATCACACATGACGCAGAAATTCTCAAAGCTCGCCGTACCATTTTGGAGTTGATTTTATCAAATCATCCCAGCGATTGTTTGCAATGCGAACGCAATACCAACTGTGAACTACAAGATATTGCCGCCGAGTTTGGTCTTCGAGAAAAACCTCGATTTACACAAATACTCAAAAACCAGCCCATAGATAATTCCTATGAAGTAATTGTTTTTGACCGAGATAAATGTATCAACTGTGGGCGCTGTGTTGAAGCCTGCCAAATAATGCAAAATGTGCACGCAATAGAATACACCGGTCGTGGAGACAGAACCGTAATAGGTCCTGTAGCTGGTGCGAATCTTTCTGAAAGTCCCTGCGTTCGCTGTGGGCAATGTGCTGCCCACTGCCCTGTAGGTGCAATCACAACACAAAACCCTCTCACAGATGTATTTGAAAAACTTTCAGACCCAAACATTATTTCTGCGGTGCAAATTGCCCCTTCAGTTCGAGTCGCCCTCGGTGAAGAATTTGGTCTCCCCATAGGATCCATAAGCACAGGAAAAATTTATACAGCCCTACGCATCATTGGGTTTAAATATGTATTTGATACAAACTTTTCTGCTGACCTTACCATAATGGAAGAAGGAACAGAGCTCGTAGACAGGCTTACAAACGACGGACCACTTCCAATGTTTACAAGCTGCTGCCCTGGTTGGGTCGATTACTGCGAAAAAAATTATCATGATTATCTACCACACTTATCAAGTGCGAAAAGTCCACAGCAGATGCAAGGAGCAATTACAAAAACCTACTTTGCTAAATCGATAAAAACAAAACCGCAAGACATCTATTCCGTCTCAATCATGCCCTGTACCGCAAAAGCATACGAAGCGCGCCGAGATGATTCAATGTACGCTTCCGGTGTTTCCGATGTAGATAAAGTCTTAACAACAAGAGAATTTGCATCTTTAATACGTCTCGCCGGCATCGATTTTGCGAAACTCGAAGAATCCGAAGCAGATAGCCCTATCGGACCATATTCTGGAGCCGGAACAATTTTTGGTGCAACTGGTGGAGTTATGGAAGCAGCTGTTCGAACAGCATATAAGCTCGTTGTTGGAGAGGAACTTGGCGACCTTGATTACACAGCAGTGCGCGGCTTGGAAAATGTAAAAGTTACTGAAGTTAATCTCAAAGGAAAGATAATCCGACTTTGCGTTATCCATCAACTTTCAAGCGTAGAGCCAGTTATGGCAGAAATACGAAAAGCACGAGATGAAGGAAAGGAAATTCCTTATCACTTTGTAGAAGTTATGGCTTGTCGTGGTGGCTGCGTTGCAGGTGGTGGACAACCCTATGGCGTAACAGATGAGGTTCGAAAACTTCGCGCGCAAGCTCTCTACCAAGATGATACAGCAAGCGAAATTCGAACAAGTCATCAAAACCCACTGATACAAAAAATCTACACAGATTTTTTAGAAAAGCCAAACAGCCATAAAGCACACGAGCTTTTACACACAAAATATACAAAACGCGATTTATACAGCATGCAATAAACAATCAGAATCGATAATAATTGCGTTTATAAAAATAAAAAACTAGCTCTCTTTTGGGCTAGTTTTTTTATATAGCTCTTGTATTCTTTTTAGCTAATCCTTATCATAGAATTATGGAAACAGACTTAACAAGCGATAAAAACAGACTTCTAGAAATTGAAGAGCGCCTCATGAAAACAGAAACAAGTCTTGCACATGTAGAAGATTTTTTAGTGAAAACACAAGAGGAAGCACTCAACTTATGGAAGGAAATAGAAAAAGTAAAACGACAAAATACCCGTCTAGAAAATAAAATAAAAGAGCTAGAAGAACTTGAAAATCTACCTCATGCAAAACCACCGCATTATTGAGCGAGAAAAAGGAAAAACAATGTAGTTTAGGTAGATTCTCTTATAACCAAATCAACTGAATACACAACAACTTCTTCTTTCACCGTTTTGTCTTCCAGCATATGAGCAGCCTTTTCATAAGCAAGCTTCCCTATTTGAAAAAGCGGCTGCCGAATTGTAGTAAGAGCGGGATAGACCAAGGATGAAGAGGGTATGTCATCGTATCCAACAATTGCATATTCTTCTGGTATTTTGTAGCCATTCTTTTTTGCTTCAAGCATAATTCCTTGCGCAATGACATCACCTGCTGCGCAAAAAATTCCATCGATTGGGAAAGGTGCACTATGAATACTGTTAAAGACACTAAAACCTTCTTCAAAATAAAAATCCCTTACGGTAAATATTGCGTCTTTTTTAAACGGTAGCTTGTTATTGGCAAGTGCTTTATAGAAGCCTCTCGCTCTTTCCCTTTGACTTAAAATTTCAGATTCTTTATCACCAGGGAAGGAGCGTTTTTTTACGCTTTTATTAAAATGTATAGATTTCTACAGACAATTTTTTTTGCAAAGATGTGATATAAGACAGCTTTCACATTTTGGATTTCGAGCAATACAAACATAGCGTCCATGCAGGATAAGCCAATGATGTGCATGCTGTAAAAATTCTTTTGGAATTCTTTCGAGCAAGTCTTTTTCAACTTGCAAGGGAGTCTTGCCATCGGAAAGACCAATTCGCGGCGAGATACGAAGCAAATGCGTGTCAACAGGCATGGTCGCTTCTCCGGCCAAAACATTCAATATAACTGATGCTGTTTTTCTTCCTACTCCCGGAAGGCTTTCTAAATCTTCTCGATTCAGTGGAACCTTCGATTGAAATTCGTCTACCAAAATTTTCGACAGGCGAATCACATAGCCAGCCTTTACTCGATACAAGCCTATTGTTTTAATATGCTCTTTTAAGCCCTCTTCACCTAAGGCAAGCATAGCCTCTGGTGTTTGCACTTTTTTGTACAAGGCTTCCGTCGCCTTATTTACGCTCCGATCAGTAGCCTGGGCAGATAAAACAACAGAAACAAGAAGAGTAAAAGCATTTGGCGCAAGAAGTTCGGTCTTCGGTTCAGGATTTGCTTTTTGAAAGAGCGAAAAAATCTCAAAGATAGTTCTCTCATCCTGTAAGACAATAGAACAAGCGTCTTTTTCAAGGAGTTTTTTTGATTCTTTCTTTTCTTTCAAAGCAAACCCTTCACTGCTAGAACAAAGCCAGAATCGACTGGCTCGCTATTTTATAGCTTTTTTCAAAGCATCAACTAAGTCAAGTTTTTCCCAGGAAAACTCATCTCGCCCAAAATGCCCATAGGAAGCTGTTTTTTTATATATGGGCTTTTTTAAGTCGAGCTTTTTAATTATACCTGCAGGACTACAGTCAAAAACTTCTTCTATCGCTTTTGAAATAGCAAGCTCCTCAACCTTTCCTGTGCCAAAGGTTTCAACAAAGATGGATACAGGATATGGCACCCCAATAGCGTATGCGAGTTGTACTTCACAACGCTCAGCAAGATCTGCAGCAACAACATGCTTGGCGATATAGCGTGCCATATAAGCACCAGAACGGTCAACCTTTGACGGGTCCTTACCAGAAAATGCGCCGCCTCCATGGCGACCCATTCCACCATAGCTGTCGACAATGAGTTTTCGCCCGGTTAAACCCGTATCGCCAAAAGGTCCTCCGATGACAAAACGCCCCGTAGGATTTATATAAAACTTTGTTTCCTTATCGAGTAAAGCGCTTGACTCAAGCGTCGGTTTAATAATGCTTTCGATTATTGTTTCTTTTATAGTTTCATAGGGCACATCTGGGTCATGTTGATGTGAAACAACCACAGAGTCGATCCTCACCGGCTTAAAACCTTCATAGGCAATTGTTACTTGGCTTTTTGAGTCAGGGCGAAGCCAGGGAATTGTCTTTGTTTTTCGAAGTTCTGAAGCCTTTCTTAAAATACTATGCGCATACATAAGAGGCGCCGGCATGAGCTCTGGAGTTTCCTTACAAGCAAAGCCGAACATCATGCCCTGGTCTCCCGCCCCTTGTTGCCCTTCAAATTCCTTTAAGCCAGCCCCAACAACACCTTGATTTATATCGGGCGATTGTGCATGAATCATATTTAAAACAGCCATAGAATCACAATCTAAGCCATAATCGGAGTCAGTATAGCCAATTTCTCGTGAAATATCACGAGCAACTTGTTGTACATCTACGAAAGTTTCTGTTGTAATTTCACCACCAACCAATATCAATGCCGTAGACGCAAAGGTTTCACAAGCAACATGGCTTTCTGGATCATCAGCTAAACAAGCATCTAAAATTGCATCCGAAATTTGATCACAGAGTTTATCTGGATGCCCCTCTCCAACAGATTCTGAAGTAAACAAATATGGTCTTTTTCCCATTCACTATTCCTTTTGCAAAAGATATAATTTAACTACACAAAATAGTTTTAATATAGTATACTGTTAGCGTATCAATGACAAGTAGTTGCATATATCTGCCCGGTACTTTAGACATTGAACAATATATTTGATTTTTTCATGGAGGAAATATGGCCTTATACAAAGAATACGATAAAACGAAAACCGAGTGTACGGTAACCTTTGAATTATCTGCAGATGCAGCAAAAGATGCTGAAAAAGTATGGATCGCAGGCGATTTTAATAGTTGGAGCAGCATCGATAGCCCTATGAAAAAGCAAAAAGACGGCAGCTTTTCTATTAAAATAAAACTGAAAGCGGGGAGAGAATATCAATTTCGCTATCTAATCGACGGAAAACGATGGGAAAATGATTGGAGTGCCGACAAGTATGTTCCAGCACCCTTTTCTTTTACCGACAACTCCGTTGTTATCGTCTAAATAAAGACTTATTTATATAAGACAAAGTCCGCATCAAGTATTTGCACCGCATCTTTAATAGAATCCGAGGCAAATACTTTTTTATCCTTTGTAATCAATATCGCATCGATTCCCTCTTTATTCGCAAAACTAAGTGATTTTTCTAAGCCAAAGGCAAAAAGCGTTGTCGAATACGCATCAGCTGTCATCGAGGAGTCATCGATAATGGTAACTGAAACAAGTTCATTATCGATTGGGTAGCCAGTGTGCACATCGAGGATATGGTGGTAGCGAATGCCATCTACTTCAAAAAAGCGCTCGTACAAGCCCGATGTTACGACGCTTTTGTTTTCTACTTCAAGTTTGATAATGGGGTCGCCTTGTGAGTCAAAGGGATTTTTTATACCAACAGACCAGGGCTTCGTATTTTCTTTTTTTCCATAGGCATAAATATTGCCACCGAGATTCACAATCGCATTGGGAACCTTGTGTTTTTTTAAAATCCTTACAACTTCATCGGCAGCCCAGCCTTTTGCAATGCCCCCTAAATCAAGGCTCATACCTTTTTCTCTCAAGTAGACAGAAGAAGTTTCAGGTGAAAGGTCTAGGTTTTCATAGTTAACGAGAGACAGAGCTTTTTGTATTTCCTCATTCGTAGGAAGGCTCTCTTTTTCAGGGTTAAAATCGCTAATATTCCATAGTTTGACCAAGGAACCAATGGTCGGATCAAAAAGTCCTTCAGAAACTTTTGCAAAAGAAAGGCTCTCTTCAAGAAGGTAAAAAACATCTTCGCTTACAATAAGCGGAAAATCTCCTGAAGCAGCATTTATATGAGCTATTTCTGAAGAAGCAATTGTTGGACTAAAATGGTTTTCTATCTCATCAAGACGTGCAAATAGTTCTTTGTACAAAGATTCTTTTCCATAGTCAAAAAGCTGAATTGTACAGAGGGTGCCCAAGGCTGTTTGGGTTTTATATGGGCTTGTCGCTTCTTTGCATGAGCTAAAAAGAAAAAAGCTCAGAGCTAAAAATAAGCCAATGTTTTTATACATGAATCTTTTGTCCGACAGTTTTTCCTGAATGACTTTCAAAATAATCTCCTTGCCTAAAGGAAGCTTAGTTTCCTTCGTTTTTATCAACAATGTTTAAGTGAAGCTCTTTGAGTTGCGCTTCGTCAACAAAGCCGGGAGAACCGTCCATGGGGTTTTGTGCAAAAGAGTTTTTTGGAAAGGCTATAACTTCTTTTATAGAGGTTTGCCCACACATGAGCATTACAAGCCTGTCTAAACCTGGTGCAATACCGCCGTGAGGTGGGGGACCATACTTAAAGGCTTCGATTAAAAAGCCAAACTTCTTTTCTGCCTCAACGGGATCAAAACCGACAATGGAAAAAATCTTGTTTTGTAGAGCTGGGTCGTGTATTCTTATAGAGCCTGATGCGAGTTCATAGCCGTTTAAAACAAGGTCGTATAAGTCGCCTTTTACAGAGCCAGGATCCGATTCCAAGGTTTCGTGATATTGGGCTTGTGGCATAGTAAACATGTGGTGGGCGGTATCCCATTTATTTTCATCCTCGTTCCATTCAAACATAGGGAAGTCGACAATCCATGCAAAGGCAAAGGCATTTGGGTCGCAGAGGTTTAAGTCTTTCCCAAGCTTTGTTCGAACCGCTCCTAAAGCGGTGCAGGCTATCTTTCGCTTTGCATCGGCGACAAAAAGAAGAAGATCGCCTTCCTTTGTACCGAGTTTTTCATCGATTGTAGAATGCGCACCTTCAAAGAACTTTGAAATGCCGCCTTCAAAACCATTTTCCCCTCGCTTCATCCAACCGAGACCCCGCGCCTTGTAGATTTTTGCTGTTTTTTCTAGCTCGTCGATGAGCTTTCTCGAGTATTTTTCTGCAACTCCTGGCACGACGAGGGCTTTAACAGCACCACCTGCATCGAGTGCGTCTTTGAAAGCTTGAAAACTACCTATTTCTGCCATAAAGGCGCCATCTTCTAGCTTCATGTCGAAGCGTAAATCAGGTTTATCGGTTCCATAACATTCTATTGCATCGTCGTAGGCTATCCGTTGAAATTGTTTCGGTATGTCAATATTCATTGCTTCTTTAAAAATAGAAACCATCAAGCCCTCAGTCATAGCAAGCACATCGTCACGGTCTACAAAAGACATTTCTATATCGATTTGCGTAAATTCTGGTTGCCTGTCGCCTCGTGAATCCTCATCCCGATAACAGCGGGCTATTTGAAAATATTTGTCAAAGCCGCTGACCATGAGAATTTGCTTGTACAACTGTGGAGATTGCGGAAGTGCGTAAAATTGTCCGGGATAGAGCCGAGAAGGAACAAGGTAGTCGCGCGCGCCCTCAGGGGTGGATTTTATAAAAGTCGGTGTTTCAATTTCAAAAAAACCTTGACTTGCAAGATGATTTCTTGTTGCAAGGGCTACCCTATGGCGAAGCGCAATATGTTTTTGCATTTGTGCGGTACGTAAATCAAGGTAGCGATACTTGAGGCGAAGGTCTTCGTTTGGAATAACAGGGGTGCCGTCTTTTTGCAGCTCATCGATCATAAAAGGAAGAATATCACAATGCGATAAAACCTCGATGGATGTAACAACGATTTCAATTTCACCAGTTGGCATGTCGGGGTTTATCATCGAATCGGGTCGTAGGCGAACCTCTCCTTCAAGTGCAATACAAGACTCCATGCGAAGACTTTGTGCAATGTCTAAAAGCTCCTGTGGAGAATCGGGCTCAACAAAGGCTTGCGTTATGCCGTAGCGATCTCGTAAATTGATAAAGGTTATGCCGCCATGGTCACGCTTTCGAAAAACCCAACCATTTAATATTACTTTTTTTCCTGCATCTGTCCCTCGTAGGGAGCCGCAAGTATCTGTTCGTTTCATTCTGTTCATTTTTATATAATAGCAATTCACAAAAAGCTATGCAAGTAGTGATAAAAAAACGCAATCTCTGTGAGTAGCTTGCCACGCAAACAATCTCGTTCTAGCCGTCCATTGCCTTTCTAGCAAGTTCATCACAAATTTCGTTATAATGATGCCCCGCATGCCCCTTTACCCACTTCCATTCGATGCTAAAAAAGGCATTTAAAGCATCGAGGGCTTCCCATAAATCCTTGTTTTTGACGGGCTGTTTATTTGCCGTTTTCCAGCCATTTTTTTTCCAAGACTGAATCCAAGTCGTGATGCCGTTTTTTAAGTACTGACTATCACTCGTAAGCTGCATTGCCGTCCCCTTTACAATGCCTTTTTTTTGAAGTTTTTCCAAGGCAAAAAGCGCCGCGGACAATTCCATGCGATTATTTGTTGTTAAAAGCTCTGCTCCAGAAAGCCTCTCTTCTTTGCCATCAATGAGGATAACTGCCCCCCAGCCACCTTTTCCGGGATTTCCAGAACAGGCACCATCGGTATAAATTTCAATATTTTGCATTTTAGAATTCCTTTTTTTACTTGCCCTTTTTAAAAAATATGTGTATCTTTTTACTATATGGCTTCATTGGGACCCTCCCAAGCCAATAAACGTCTATCTTATGGAAACAAGTCTATCATATTTTAAAAGACTTGTCCAAAAAAATAAGGAGTTAGAAACTATGGCAAAAGAATTGCTTTTTAGCGATGATGCACGAAAAAAAATGCTCTCTGGTGTTGAGCAAATTTCAAAAGCGGTGAAAGTTACCCTCGGACCACGTGGGCGACTCGTTATGCTCGATAAAAAATTCGGTGCACCAACAATTACCAAAGACGGCGTTTCCGTTGCAAAAGAAGTAGAATTGGAAGATGCGTTTGAAAACATGGGCGCACAGCTTCTAAAAGAAGTTGCTTCAAAAACAAACGATGTTGCAGGAGATGGTACAACCACCGCAACCGTTCTCGCCTATTCAATGGTAAAAGAAGGCTTAAAAGCCGTTGCAGCAGGTATTACCCCTATCGAAATTAAACGCGGTATGGACAAGGCTGTAAATCTCGCTGTTGAAGAAATACAAAAAAATGCAAAAGAAGTGAAGGGAACAGAAGAAGTACAACACGTTGCAACTGTTTCTGCAAACAATGACTCAGAAATAGGTGAAATTCTTGCAAGCGCAATCCAAAAAGTAGGCAAAGACGGTGTTATTACCGTTGAAGAATCCAAAACAATGGAAACAACAACCGACTATGTAGAAGGAATGCAGTTTGATCGTGGCTATATCTCATCTTATTTTGTTACTGACCGCGAACGAATGGAAACTGTTTTTGACGATCCCTATATTCTTATAACCGATAAAAAAATTGCAAGCATGAAGGACCTCCTTCCCTTGCTTGAAAAAGTAGCACAATCAGGTAAACCCTTAGTTATTATTGCAGAAGACCTTGAAGGTGAAGCTTTAGCAACCCTCATCGTAAACGCACTTCGTGGCACACTCAAAACCTGTGCAGTTAAAGCACCTGGCTTTGGCGACAGACGAAAAGCAATGCTCGAAGACATTGCAATATTAACCGGTGGGCAAGTAATTACCGAAGAACTTGGGCTTAAACTTGAAACCGCTGAACTTGAGCAACTCGGGCAAGCAAAGAGCGTAAAAATTGACAAAGAAAATACAACCATCGTTGACGGTGCAGGAAACTCAAAAGACATAAAAGACAGAGTCAGCGAAATAAAGGCACAAATTGAAGAGTCAAGCTCAGATTACGACAGCGAAAAACTCAAAGAGCGACTTGCAAAACTCTCTGGCGGTGTTGCCGTTATCAATATCGGTGCAGCAACCGAAGTTGAAATGAAAGAAAAGAAACACCGAGTAGAAGACACCCTCGCCGCAACTCGTGCAGCCCTCGAAGAAGGCATTGTTGCAGGTGGTGGTCTTGCCCTCATTCAAGCAGCCCTCGCCCTCGATAAAACAGAACTCAAACTAAGCGATGACGAAAAAGTGGGCTTTAAGATTGTAAAACGTGCACTCGAAGAACCCATGCGACAAATTGCCGAAAATGCCGGTGTTGATGGTTCCGTCGTTGCCGATAAGGCAAAGAACGGGAAAAAAGGTGTTGGCTTTGACGCTGCAAAACTCGAATGGGTAGATATGATTGAAGCAGGAATTATCGACCCTGCAAAGGTAACCCGAAGCGCATTGCAAAACGCAGCTTCAATTGCAAGCCTCCTTCTCACCACCGAATGTGCAATCACTGACATTCCAGAACCAACTCCACCAATGCCAATGGGCGGCGGAGACATGGGCGGTATGGGTGGCATGTACTAAAAACCTTTACCAGATAAGGTTTCGGTAAAACCCGATAAAAAAAGCTAGGGCAAAAACCCTAGCTTTTTTTTATAGCTATTGTGAAAGTTGTTCGAGAAAACCAAAGCGCTCTATTTTCGGCAGACGAGGACCATGGTTTTTGCTTTTTCGTTGTAGGGAGCAAAGGCAAAGTCGCCATAAATTTCGCAGGAGGAAAAGCCAATGCCAACTAAGATTCGCTTCAACTCTATCGCAGAATAGAGTCTTTGCACAAAGCTATGTTCCATTCTACCGCCCTTATCATCGATCAATATCCAGCGGGAGCGTAAGCCTTCCCATGCGCCTTCTACGCTAAACTCTGTTAAAACAGTTTTTCCTGCCCTTTCGAACCATTCTCCCTCGGTAAAATACTGGACTGCCTGTTCGCGAGAAAGACCTTCCATAATAAACCAGCCGTCTTTTTTTAGAGTCGCATGGATATTTTTCAGTATCGATATATCTTCTTCTATTGTATTGCAGTAGCCAAAGGAGGTGTAAAGATTCACCGCGCAATCAAAGCTTTCGGCGTTTTCTTCATTTGCAAAGTCGCGTAAATCGGCTCGAATTAAATTAAGAGAGACGCCTTCATCTTCTGCGCTTTCAGCTGCTGCATCCAAATAGGGCTGTATGAGGTCTACGCCGGTTACATCAAAGCCTAGGGCGGCAAGCTCTATGCTCACTCGACCGGGACCACAGCCCGCGTCAAGGACCTTTGCTTTTTTTGGAAGCCCCGCAATACTTTTTATGCTCGCTGCCACAGCAGGTGCCTCAGCCCATTTTGTAGAATCAAACATAATAGGGCCAAAGTGAAGCCAAAATTCTTCTTTTTCAAACCATTGCATAAGAACCTCCCAAACAAATTTGATATACTCTCATAGTAGCATATAAACTATATCCGCACAAATAGTTTTTATAAAGAGATAAGATATATTTTTCATGTAAATCCTGTCAACAAAAACAGCAGGCTAAGGCTGAGTTTTTTCACCGCATGACAGTAGCAGAAAAATATGCTAAACTCATTGTATCAATTTTTTATTATAATAAGGATGTATCATGGTTATTTTAACGTTAAATTGCGGTTCGTCATCGGCGAAGTATCAAGTCTATGACTGGATGAAAAAAGAGGTTTTGGCAAACGGTATTGTCGAGCGTGTTACCCAAGAGGGCTCAAATATCACGCATGAGGTTCCAGGAAAGGAAAAGCTTAACAAAGAGCGTCCCTGCCCAACTCATAAAGAAGCGATCGAGCTTATTATCGAAACCTTAACTGACAAAGAATTTGGCGTTATTGGGGATATGGCTATTATTAAGGCGGTGGGGCATCGTGTCTTACACGGAGGAGATAAGTTTACAAAGTCGGTTATCGTAAACGATGAGGTACTTGAAACCTTCCGTTCGATTATAGACCTTGGTCCCCTTCATATGCCGGCAAATATTATGGGCATAGAGGCTGCGCAAAAGGTGCTTCCAAATGTGCCGCATTGTGCAGTGATGGATACCGCCTGGCATCAAACCATGGACGATGCACAATTTATGTATGCAACCCCCTACGAATGGTATGAGCAATACGCGGTTCGTCGTTACGGTTTTCACGGAACAAGTTTTTTATATACCGCAAAGCGAGCAAGTGTACTTCTTAACAAAGAACCAAAGGATACAAATATTATTATCGCGCATATTGGGAATGGTGCTTCTATTTGTGCGGTTAAAAATGGGGTTTGCTACGACACAAGCATGGGTTTAACGCCTCTTGAAGGGCTTGTGATGGGCACGAGAACGGGAGATTGCGACCCGGCACTCGCCTTTTACATTATGAGAAAAACCGGCATGTCTGTAACCGATATAGATAATGCAATGAATAAAAAATCTGGCTTACTCGGTATTACTGGAAAATACACTGACCGACGAGATGTGCAAAAGGCTCTTGAAGAAGGTGATACACGCGCACTTCTGGCACAAGATATGGAATGCTATCGATTGAAAAAATACTTTGGCGCCTATATTGCTGCCATTGGACAAATCGATGCGATTATCTTTACCGCGGGTGTTGGCGAGTTTGCACCAGCTGTTCGCGAAAAAGCTTGTACAGGGCTTGAACACCTCGGCATTAAAATAGACCACGATAAAAACTGGACTGCACGCACAAAAAATGCAGAAACCTGTATTTCAAGTGATGACTCGAAGGTAAAAATCTTTGTGATTCCAACTGATGAGGAGCTTGTTATGACCGAGGACGCCTATGCCCTTATGGCAGGCAGCTACGACGTCCATACAAACTTTACATACTCCTTCCAAAAACCAGAATACGTAAACCCAGCACGAAAATTAGCCTTGCAAAAAGATTTAGAGAGCAATCCTGCGCTTGCCTCGATCATTGTTGAGCCAAAACGCTAAAAAATACTTTCTTTCGCGATTGATTCAGCAAGTTCTTTACCGGCAAAATGTTCTATGATGCCAAAGGCAAAGACACTTGCTGAACCTGGTCCATTTGAAGTTAAAAGATTGCCATCTTGTACCAGAGCTTCATCCGCAATATACAAGGCATTTTCAGTTTGTTTTTGAAAATCTACTCCTGCATACTGCGCAATCTTTTTTTCCATTCCAGGATAGGCTGTATAGCGCTTGTTTTTAAGAATGCCCAAAGGAGATAAAACCACAACTGGAGCAGCACAAATTGCCGCAATGAGCCTATTTTCCTTGTGCATCGCATCTAAAAGTTTAGAAACTGCGGCTTCTTTTGCAAGATTCTCTGTCCCCATTAAACCGCCAGGTACTACTACCGCATGAGGCAGCTTTCCCTCTTTTATAGCAGCATCAATATCGAGCTCTGTTTTATGCTTATCTGCCTGTATTTTTAAGCCACGTGAGCCACTAACAAGGCTATCTTCACTAAATGCTATTGTTTTTACCGTAAAACCTGCACGAACGAGTAAATCGTAGGGTACAACTGTTTCAATTTCTTCAAATCCATCAGCAAGAAGGATAACAATATGTACATCTTTTTTATTCATTATTCCCCCTGTAAAATTATACTATAAAGAACTTGTAAAAAGACTCTATTTCGAGTACCATTATAGCATGAAACGGGTACTCATAATAGACGCACCACCTTTGTTTAGGGAATTTCTAAAAGAAAAACTTTCTCACGAAAAAGTAAATGTGGAAATCGCCCATATAAAACGAGATGCATTTACAAAGCTCGTTTCAAGCCTACCCGATTTACTCATCATAGACTTATCTGTATCCATACGCGAAATCATTGATTTTTTAACTAAAAAAAATGAAGACCCAAATGCATCACGTATTCCTGTTTTTATGACTGGTCCAATTATAGCGCAAGATCAAATCTCCTTGCTTTCTCAGTTTAATGTAGTAAAATATTTTAACAAACCTATCAAGTTTGATGTTTTTTTTGAATCCATAGGAAAGGTGCTTAAAACAGGCTTTTCAATCGACACAACTCCTTGTATTCTTGAAATCCACTTAAACAATGATATTATTTTTATAGAAATAGCCCAGGGTCTAAATCGTGAAAAAATATCGCTTCTAAAATACCGTATTTCTGAAATTATTGAACAAAACAATATTACTATACCAAAAATTATTCTCATGATGACAGACCTTTCTTTAAGCTTTGTAGACGGGGCAAATCTTGAGTTTTTACTGGACAATGTCATAGCAGATACACGTATTCAAAAGAAAAATATAAAAATTCTTTCCCTTGACTCTTTCACGAAAGAGCTCGTCAGAGGACATAGTCAATACGATGGCATAGAAGTAGTAACAAATCTTTCAAACATCTTACCTGCCCTCATAGATAACACTGAATCAAGCAATATTGCTGACCTCATAACAGAAAAAGTCTTAACCCCAACTGAAGATATTTCACCTGCCACTGTTGAAATGAAGTTTTACTCCGATTCTGGCGTCCTCGATTCAAGCGATAAAAAAATAAATGATAATCCGCATATTGCCATTGTAGATGATGATCAAGTAACACGAACAATCTTGCAAAATACCTTTAAAC